>VTLG01000794.1_pt1 | contig 31330 bp, 40 predicted proteins | sample 4694571 | NCBI WGS metagenome assembly VTLG01 (sample SAMN12604809, study PRJNA352737) | marine metagenome | biome: ENVO:00000447; feature: ENVO:00000209|ENVO:00000569|ENVO:01000036; material: ENVO:00002151; isolation source: viral sequences binned using virsorter ...
GTTGGCGTGGATACGGCAAAAGACCTACTTTTTGCGCGGCTCCGCATTCAGGAACCGGGGCCGGGGTACATCCATTTCGCTGACTCGTTAAATGACGAGTATTTTCGCCAGTTGACGGCGGAAAAAGTCGTTACTCGGTTCAGCAAAGGATATAAAAAGCGCGTGTGGATGAAGCTGCGAGACAGAAACGAGGCTCTTGACACAGCCGTTTACTGTTTGGCCGCATATGCTATCATTAATATTGATGTCAACGTATTAGCCTCAAAAATAGAGGCTAGGACAGAAGAGCCCACGCCCGTGGAGCCCGAAGTTGAGCCCACGCCCGTGGTGAGACGGCGCGCACCTCGCCCTCGACAAAATTACGTCAACGCATGGCGGTAGCATCATATGTCCAACGCTTTCGACCGAGACTCGTATCCGACTGTTGAGCCGGAAGTGTTGGTCGCAGGCGACCGTTGGGTGTGGAAAAGAGAGGACCTCGTATCGGACTATCCCATTTCGGACTACGCGCTCAGCTACGAGTTCCACTCGGACTCTGGTGGCGGCGGAAGCCACAAATTCACCGTTACCGCGACAGAGATCGCGACCGCATACGTTGTTGAGGTTCCGTCAGCGACGACAGATGACTACCTCGTAGCCGACTATCAATGGTACGCGTTCATTACGCGGTCTTCGGATTCGGAGCGAGTGTCGATTGGGCACGGTTTTGCGAAAGTGGTCGCAGATTATGCGGACACGAATGCTGATCTCCGAAGCCACGCGAAAAAAGTCCTCGATGCAGTTGAAGCGGTCATTGAGAATCGAGCAACGATCGACCAGAGCTCGTTCTCGATTGGTGGAAGAAGTCTGTCTCGGATGGACCCAGAGGAACTTCTCAACCTAAGAGCTAGGTATAAAGCCGAGTATCTGCGAGAGATTCAGCGTGCGCGTATCCGAAGCGGTCAGCGGACCGGAAACATGATCGGAGTGCGCTTCTGATGTGGCCGTTCAACAAAAAGCAGTCATCCGGTAAGCGTCGAGTCAGAAGCTTTAAAGGAGCGCAGGGGGGCAGGCTGTTTGCTGACTTCCTGACATCTGGTTCCAGCGCAGATCAAGAACTTCGACAGGCATTGGTCACGTTACGGAATCGGTCGCGTGAACTGTCGCGAAATGACGCGTATGTCAGCCGGTACTTAAACCTGTTGGCGGCAAATGTTGTAGGACACAACGGTGTCCGCGTGAACGTCAAAGCGAGGGACGAAGATCAAACGCTTGATGTGATCGGCAACAACATGGTCGAGCGGGCTTGGGCGAAGTGGTGCAAGACCGGGAATTGCACGATGGACCGGCAGTCCTCGTTTTTGGACTGCCAAAAGATGTTCATCGAGGCGCTTGCGCGAGACGGAGAGGTGCTGATTCGCCATCAGCGTGCGCCGGACTCCGAGTTTGGGTTCCGCATCCAGTTTCTTGAAGCGGATCACCTGATCGACGCAAAAAACGAGATCGCGGCCAACGGCAATCGAATCGTTATGGGAGTCGAACTCGATTCTCAGCGCGTCCCCGTGGCGTACCACTTATATAAGCATCACCCAAACGACAACAGCGTGGGCTCGCGAAACAACGAGACAATTCGCGTCCCGGCTGACGAAATAATTCATGCGTTTTTGCGTCAACGTCCAGAGCAGACGCGGGGTTATCCGTTTGTCGCGACGGTAATGAGCAGCATCAAGATGCTCAACGGTTATTTTGAAGCTGAGCTGGTCGCAAGTAGGGTGAGCAGTGCAAAGATGGGCTTTTTTACTAGCCCCGCTGGAGACGGCTACGTCGGAGACGATGTAGAGGAAGAATTCACCGCGATAAGCGCCGCAGAACCGGGGAGCTTTGAGAATTTGCCTGCGGGCGTTGAGTTCCAGAGCTTTGACCCGACGCACCCGACAAGCGCATTTGAGTCGTTTAGCACCGCGATGCTGCGGTCTATCGCGAGCGGGCTGAATATCTCGTATCACGCGTTAAGCAACGATTTGTCCAGCGTGAACTATTCGTCTCTTCGCGCAGGGTCGCTGGAAGATCGCGACCAATACAGAATGCTTCAGACATTTATGATCGAGCACTTTATCGAGCCCATTTTCAGGATGTGGTTGTCGCAAGCGATGACGACTGCGATCCGCCTGCCGATCGGCAAGTACGACAAGTTTGCGGACAACGTCAGTTTCGTGCCGCGAAGTTGGGGCTGGGTTGATCCGCATAAAGAGATGCAGGCAAACATCAACGGTCTCCGACATGGCGTCGTGACGTATCAGGACATCGAGGCCAACTACGGTCGAGACGTTGAGGAACTGTTTGAGCAACACGAACGAGAAGAGAAGCTGGCAGAGCAATACGGGATCAAGACAGCGTTCCAGCCGTTTGGCGACAAAGCTCCGGTGGAGCCTGTGATTTTAGGAGATGACGATGAGTGATGAAGTCAAAGAGGACCTCGTCGAAGAGGTTGAAGAGGACATCATTGATGAAATTGCCGAAGCAGTTGAGGCAATTTCCGAGGATCGTGCAGAAGAGACGATTGTTTATCGCTCTGGTGAGTTTGATCGTTCCTCGTTGGATGAAGAAACCAGAATTGTTCGACTGGGTGTCTCAAGTGAGACCCCGGTGGAAAGAGAATTCGGTCTGGAGGTCTTGAGCCACAGAGCCGAGGACGTGGACATGGAGTTCATGTCGTCTGGGCGTGCCCCGTTGCTGAACAATCATCAGATGGATCAGCAAATTGGAGTTGTTCGCTCTTTTAGTCTCGATGAGGCGCAGCGGCGTACCGTTGCGCTAGTGGAGTTTGGACGCTCCGCTCTGGCTCAAGAGGTCTTTGAAGATGTGCAAAGCGGCATTCGGCAAAACGTGAGTGTCGGCTATTCAATTAAACGCATGACGCGGTCGAAAACCGAAGACGGCGAAGAGTATTACCGGGTGTCTTGGAAGCCGATGGAAGCATCCATCGTTTCAGTTCCCGCAGATTCTTCGTCTCAGGTCGGGGTAGGCCGCTCACAAACCAAAACAGAAAGGGTAGATACCATGACTGAAGAAACTACGGTTGATGTCCGCCAAGTGACAGAAGACGCTCGCGCCCAAGCGGTACGGGACATGAGTGAAATTGTTGCTCTGGGGAACCACCACAATCAAAGAGAACTTGCTGACAGCGCCGTTGAGCGGGGTCTGTCTGTTGAGCAGTTCCGAAGCGAGCTTCTTGAAGCCATTCGCAATGACAAGCCGCTGGAAACCCCGGCCGCAGTCGTTGACGTGGCCCCGAAAGAGCAGCGGGAGTACAGCCTGATTCGTGCCATTCGCGCGGCAGTCAGCAATGACTGGCGTGACGCTGGCTACGAGCGTGAAATCTCCGACGAGATTGCACATCGTGCGGGCAAAGAACCGCGCGGCTTCTACATGCCGGGCAACATCAACTGGGCGCAGCGTGACCAGACTGCTGGCACGGATTCTCAGGGTGGGTATCTGGTCGGTACAGATCATCTGGCTGACCAGTTCATTGAGGCGCTCTACGCTCGACTGACTGTGACCAATCTTGGCGCACAGGTCATGCAGGGGCTTCAGGGCGATGTTGCAATTCCCAAGCTGAGTGCTTCCGTCACGAACAGTGCGTTTGTGGCAGAGGGCAATGCCCCCAGCGAGGGAGCGGCTACGTTCGCGCAGTTGAGCCTCGCTCCGAAGACGCTTGCAGCATACGTGGATTGCTCCCGTAAGCTGATGATGCAGAGCGACCCCTCCGTTGAGAATGTTCTTAGGAACGATATTCTCAATACGTTCGCCAGAAAGATCGACGAGGTTGCTATCGAGGGCGGCGGTTCCAACGAACCTACCGGCATCATCGGCAACGGGTCTACCAACGTGGTAGCGATCGGCACCAACGGCGGTGCGGTGACCTACGCGAAAGTGGTCGATCTGGTCGCTGCGGTTGAGGAGGATAACGCTGTTATCAACTCAACGTCGTTCCTCACCAACCCCAAAGTGATGGCGAAGCTCAGGACCATTAGTAAGCAGAGCAGTGGTGTTGAGGGTAACTTCATCATCGACCCGGACGGTTCGATCTTGGGCACTCAGGTGGCTTCCAGCACGCTGGTTCCCTCTGATCTCAGCAAGGGCACGGGTTCCAACCTGAGCGCAATGATCTACGGCGACTTCAGTCAGATGATCCTCGCGTTCTGGAGTGGAGTGGACGTGGTTGTCGATCAGGCATCGTTGTCTACGTCTGGTGGTACGCGACTCGCGTTCTTCCAGGACCTCGATGTGGGCCTGCGTTATCCTGAATCATTTGCTGTGATTAAGGACATCACCACCACGTAATGAGGCATGGGGGGGGCTTCGGCTCCCCCCTAGTTTCTCAGGGAGAATCAATGGAGATTGTCGTTACAAATGTTTGTCACTTCCGTGGGGTTCCACGCGCAGTCGGAGACGTGCTTTTGGTTACGTCTTCTGAGGCACGGCAGCTTGTTTCGTCTGGGGTAGCTGAAGAGCTCAAGACGGAGAAAAAGAAGCCCAAGAACCGCAAAGTTAAGAAAACTGCGGAGCGATAAATGGCGCTAGAGTTCGACAGTGACTTCGACGGATATTTCGATACGGATGCCCATGCCGTTGCGTGTACCTACACGCCTGACGGCGGGTCAGCCGCAAGTATCAATGTGATACTGGATCAGGAGTATCTGGAGATTAGCGAGGGAACAGTCGGAGTCAACAGCACAAATCCGCTGGCTTATGGCAAAGCCAAGGACCTGAAGAATGCGGCAAACGGAGACACAATGGCGTTTTCTGCTATTCAGGACCTGAGTGGTAACACAATTAAAGACGCCGCGACGTACAAGATTCGCGATGTTCAGCCGGACAATCATGGCATCGTCATGGTTGTTCTGGAGGAGCAGTAGTGGCCGATCATGTGCGACAGCAAATTCGCGAGCGGATTGCCACGACGGTTTCGGGTCTTTCGACCACTGGGTCGCGTGTGTATCAATCTCGGATTTATCCTCTGGCTACGGCAGACTTGCCGGGGCTGTTGATTTATTCAATTTCAGAGGACTCAGAGATCGACATGATGGGTTCTGGGATGAACCGGAATCTGTCAATCAGTATCGAGGGATATGTTCGCTCGGCTACTGAGTTAGATGATAAAATTGACGACATCTGCAAAGAGGTCGAAGTTGCAATGGCGGGTGACGTTACGCTTAACAATCTGGCAAAAAACAGCTTCTTAGGCAACACGAACATCAGCTATAGCGCGGACGGAGACCAGCCGATTGGCGTGGTCACTCTGACGTATCTCGTCCAGTATCGGACTGCATCTGACGCGCCCGACGTGGCGCTGTGAGGCTTATATGAAACTAGTTTCACCCGGCGGAACGGTTGTTGACGTGCATCCGTCAAAGCTCGAATCAATGCTCGCTTCTGGCTGGAAAGAGCCGGAAGTAGAGAAGAAAGTCAAGAAATCAGCCACTACGGAGAGCAAATAGATGGCTACACATATCGGAAGAGACGGGATTATCAAAGTCGGGACTACCGGTGGCGGGTCATCCGCATCAAGCGCTGTCGCTGAACTTCGGTCATTCTCTATTGAGGAGACGGGGGAAACGGTCGAAGATACTGTGATGACGGATACTGCCCGCACGCACCTACCTACACTTACGAGCTTTTCAGGAAGCGCAGATTGCTACTGGGATGAGACTGACACTGACGGACAGGTCGCGCTGGCTGTTGGGACGCAGTGCAGTCTCCGGTTTTTCCCGGAGGGAGCGACTGGATCAGGCAAACAGACGTATCATGGCGATGTAATCGTTACTGGAGTTTCTCGGTCTGCATCGTTTGACGGCCTCGTCGAATGCTCGATTACGTTTCAGGGCACAGGGGCCCTGACGAGCGACACAACTTGAGGTGAGGGGATAGTGGGGACATGAGTCTAATCGACACGGCGATTGCTCACTTCAGCAATCGAGAAGTTCGCAAACTTTACGTGGAAGAGTGGGAGACCACTCTCTACGCAAAGAACTTGACGTTAGACGACAAAGCTAGGTGGTTGTCGCGTGCTAACAACGACGCGACAGACTACCTGACTTATGTGGTGATCTTGGGTACTACCGACGAGAACGGGGACAAAGTCTTCGGTCTTGAGGACAAAGTCGCTTTGCGTAAACAGGTCGATCCTGACATTGTGACGCGCATTGCGAACTTTGTGCTTGATATTCAAGAGGATGAGGACCCGGAAAAAAACTCATAGACGCTCAGGGAAATCCGACTGAACTTTATCGGATGTACGAGTTAGCGGAGCATCTGGGCGAACCTCTCAGCACGGTCTTGTCGATGACGGAGCGCGAATACACTCACTGGTGGGTGTTCTTCAAAGCGAAACAAGACCGAAATGACCAGACTAAATAAAACAATCAGAACTCCTCGGAGCTTGTTCTCTGAGGGGCTTCTTTGCGCCCGTGGAGTCTTGGCATGAGTCAGTTTAATGAAGCCGCGACATATATGGTCGATTTTCGCGGCCAAGATAATATTTCAAAACCGCTCAGGTCGGCCCAAAAGTCGGTAGAGACGTTCGACAAAAAAGTCAAAGACACCCAGAAGTCGTTCCGCATAGCCCGTGGAGGCGCGGCGCAGTTTGGTATGCAGATTCAGGACGTGGCGGTCCAGTTGCAGGGCGGGACGCAATTTATGACTGTCTTTGCTCAGCAGGGTTCGCAGATGGCGTCCCTGTTCGGCACGGGTGGTGCGGTTATTGGTGCGATTCTGGCGGTCAGTGCTGCACTTGCAAACACGTTTATTCCCCAACTGCTGGAGTCAAAGCTAAGCATCGAAAAAGTCCGCAAGTCCATTGAGGACATGCGGAAAGTGTTGTCTTCGGCGGGTTCTGCTACTGACTTCACAAAATTGACCTCTCAAATTAGGGAGCTGGCAGAGATTGACTTTTCTGCGGCTCAACTCAAATTTACTGCTTTGTTGGCAGGGGCTGAGAAGCAACTTGAGGGGATTCCGAAACAACAGAAAAAAGCAGTATCTGCGTTTGTCTTGGAGCAGGATCGAATTATTAGGTCCGTTGAGAGGTTTGGCGAGCAAGTTGATGTCGGGGCGGAATTAACACAAGAACTTGCGAACAAGTATGGGATAACGACTGAAAGCGCCAAGAAACTTTCCGATGCCGCCCAAGCTGTACATGATGGCGTTGCTGGGTCTGCCGAAGCGTTCCGAGTCGCCGCCCACGAAGTAATCGAGGCGGAAAAGGGCAACAAGGACCTAAAGTCTACGTTGCTTAGCGTTTCTGCGACGGTTGCCCAGCTTGGAGCAGATCACGCGCTGCTTACGGCTCAAGTCAAGGGCGGAAAAGAAGTTCAGGGCGATCTGCGAGCCGCAATATCGGCAGCAAACCCTGAAATACAAGCGCAGACTAAACACATTGAGGGATTGCAGCTCCAGTTTGCCTCTTTGGGCGACACCGACATTGATGCGATGTTTAGGGACGCGCAGGCAGTATTTGGAGGCCCACTTACGCAGGAAGTCCATGATCTTATTCAGAGCATTGCCAATGCGCGTGCTGAAATGCAGAGCGGGATTGAGCTTGAGGCGCTCAAGCAAAGTCTCAAGAGTCGAGAGACTTTGCTGAGAGAGACTTATGAAAGACAGCAGCAGTTAATTAGTGACAATGTATCAGACCAGCAGGCCGCAGACGCTCTGTTGTTGCAGCTTCAAGCCCGATTTAATAAAGACATGGAGGCTTTGCAGAAGCCAAAGAAAGACAAAAAGTCCGACTTAGATCGAGTCATTGAGGGGCTGAGAACAGAAGAAGAGGCGCTTCAAGATAGCTTTAATAGGCGGCTTACTATTCTTGCTAATGGATTACTAGCCAACGAGACCTCTCAAAATCAATACAACGAAAGCGTTCAGAGGTTGGCTGAAGAGCATCAGGAAAGACTAGCAGAGATTGAGGCTAGGTCTCCCCAGGCCAAGCAAGCGGAGGCGGACGAGAAAAGATTAGAAGGGATCAAGACCAGACTATCTACGGAGAAAGAACTTCTCCAGTTGGCTCATGCTGAAGAGTTGGAGTTCCTCAAGTCTCAAAAAGAGCAGCTCAATATCACTGAGGCAGAGTATTTCTCGCAGCGCGAGAAAGCTGTAGAGGAGCATGAGCGGAAGCTGGAGGACATCAGGAGAAAAAGCGCGGCTTGGGAGGAACGAACGGCTAGAGAGAAGACTGAGATCATTCTCGGAGAACTTGGCAATCAGTTTAGCGGGATAGCGTCCAATAATGAGAAATTGTTCAACCTGAATAAGAAAATTCAGACCGCGCAGGCGATTATGAATGCGTTCTCAGGAGCAGGTAACGCACTGCGCGACTACCCGGGCCCGCTTGGGCCGATTATGGCTGCGGCTCATCTTGCGACCGGGTTAGGGTATGTCGCTCAGATCAAAGCCCAGTCGTTTGAGGGTGGCGGATTTACCGGGAGCGGGTCGAGGTCGGGCGGAATAGACGGCCGTGGTGGCTTTGCCGCGATCCTGCACCCGAATGAAAGCGTGATTGACCACACGAAACAGAATGCTGGTGGAGTAACCATCATCAACAACGTTGATGCGACCGGCGGCGGTCCTGACGTTGACCTCAAAATTCAGCAGGCGATGGCAGTCACGTCTCAGCAGACCGTAGCGACCGTCAAAGACCTCATGTCAAGAGGGAGGTTCTGATGACGACGTACAATTTTCTTGATGAGGTTGGGCTGACTCCTAGCTCGCAAACGTGGGAGCTAGTGACTAACACCCGCGTGTTTCGTTCTCCGCTCACAAACGCTATTCAGACGGCTTCCCGTAAAGGGTCTCTGTGGAAGACGACGGCGACATTTGCCAACCTCTCTGGGACTTCCAGAGCAAAGATGCGGGCATTTCTGACAAAGCTGAATGGGCAGGAACATCGCATCAAGTTCCGTGACTTTGGCTACTCTAGAACAGGTTCTGCACCTAGCGGAGATTCGTGGGACGGATCGTCGGGGCTAAATGTTAAAGCTGGTCAAACTGGCTCAAGCGTTGACCTGACGGGCACCAGCGTCAATATCAGTAACTATTTTCGCGCTGGCGACGTAGTCTCGTTTGACAACGGCTACTACGTCATAAGCGAGGACTGCGATTCATCTAGCAACGACGTGACGATCCCAATTGCGCCTGCTCTGCGGACTTCTCCACCAACAGGTGCTGGGGTTGAATTCATTGATCCTGTAGCGGTGATGATCGTTACATCTACGGCCTCATGGGATACCCGACCGGGGTTAGTCAGCAATTTCACACTTGAGGCGATTGAGGATGTACTCGCATGAGCGATCGTCTTTCAAGTAATGTCGCTACCGCTGTCGAGGCGGCAAACGTCAATCTCATCATGCTGGCAAAGCTGGAGTTTGGGAGTGGCACTGTGTACGTCCACAATGGGCTGGGAACTTACACTTGGGACGGTCAGAGTTGGCTCGGGGTTGGTGATTTGGGAACGATCTCTTCCGTGGAAGAGGGTGTTGATGTGAGCCCATACGCTCTGACGCTCACGCTGAGCGGACTGGACTCTGGAATCTCAAATGAGGCGCTTGGAGAGAGCTACTACCAGCGTCCAGTGACGATTTATCTCGGAGTTCTTGATTCGACTGATTCGTTCATCAGCAATACGCCTGTGCAAATTTGGGCGGGGCACATGGATCAGATGAATCTGACTGTCGGGGCTGACGGAGGGGACGCGGTCCAGTTAGTTGCAGAGTCGGAACTAGCGCGATTCAATCTTTCGTCAAATATGATGTTCACCAATGTGTCTCTTCAACAGCAATATTCAGGAGACCTGTTTTTCAGTCACCTGCACAACCTAGACAATTTCAGCCTGAAATGGGGGACGTACACAGGAGGTAATGGTCCGGGTGACAAGAAGTCTGGCCCAAGAACTGATGGGGGAGGTGCTGGCGCGAGCGGTGGCGGGGCCGAAACCGGCAAGCCCGTTATAGAAACTGGGTCTCCGGGATGACTGTAATAGACGCACTCAACAAATGGGAGCGAAGATCGTTCCGATACGGTGATGCTGACTGTTGTCAGTTTGCAGGTTTTATCGCGAGGGAATTGACCGGAACGAATTACCTGAAATCATTCCAGTACGCTTCAGAAGAAGCTGCCTACCAAATCATTGAGGGTCATGGGAGCTTGAAAGAAGCGGTCATTAGTGTTTTGGGTGACCCGACAGATGATTTGGATGAATTGCCAGATGGAAGTCCTGTTCTGTTGGAAGTGCCTCGGCACGGGGAGGTGATGGGCGTTAAGCTGGGCGATCAGGCAGTTTGTCTGGTGCAAAACGGAATGGCTCAATTGCCAAAGAAATTGATTAAGAGTGGGTGGAACCTATGCCGCAGGTAGTTGTTGCTGGACTCGTTGCAGTCGCTAAAGTTGGTGTCGCTGTTGCCGGTGCAGTGGGGGCGACTCTAAGCGTCGGGGCTGCATCGTTTGCTATAGGCGCGGCGACGATCGGGGCTGGTCTTGCCGCTGGTAACAAGCTGCTCAAGGGCATGTTTGCTGTCTCCATGCCTCAAGCGGATTCGTCTAGCTCTCGGCAAGCCACGGTCAAAACGACGACTGCTCCGACCAAGATCATTTACGGCGAGACGCTCGTATCGGGGCCAATGGTATTTGCTACGACCGATGGCGCGAGCAACAACAACCTGTACTACGCGGTGGCTTTGGCGGGTCACGAAGTAGCCAGCATCAACGATGTTTATTTCGATGATTACAATGTCGGGACAATCCACAGCACAAGTGGTGCGATTGAGGGGGGTGTAGGGAACCTCCGTTACGGCCCCAAGCCAACAACCGGGGGCAGCACGATCGCGTGGGTCACAAAATACCGGGGAACATCGACTCAGGCAGTTGACCCCTCGCTCGATTCGGCCGGTGGCGACCACTGGGGATCAAATCATCGGGGGCGAGGCATCGCGTATATCGTCACCAAGTGGACGATCAACGAAGACTCGATAGAAACGTGGGACAAGTACACGCCCAGCGACATCAAAGCTGTCGTCAAGGGCAAAAAAGTTTATGACCCGCGCGAAAGCAGTCACACGATTGACGACGCGAGTACATGGGAATGGTCGGATAATCCCGCGCTTTGCGTCGCAGATTACCTGCGCGATGAAATCTACGGTCTTGGGATAGCTCATGCCCAAATTGATTGGGATGCGGTAGAGACTGCCGCTGACGGTTGCGATGTCAGTGTAAGCGTTCCGGGGAGCGCGACCGAGAAACGCTTTACTTGTAACGGTGTCTTGTTTGGAACAGACACTCATCTAACCAACATCAACAAGATTCTGTCTTCGATGAATGGCTCTCTCTCCTACGTGGGAGGGAAATACATCATTCGTGCCGGGATTTACCAAGCGCCGACAGTAACGCTGACCGAAGATGATTTGATCGGGGCCATTTCAGTCAAGACGAGCGCAGAAAGAGGGGCTCGGTTTAACACGATCAAGGGCATCTTTATCGACCCGGCACAGACCTACAAAACGGTTGAGATGCCCAAAGTTCAGCTTGCGACTGCGGTCAGCAGGGATAACGGCGAAGAGCTTGAGCGCGAAATTGCGCTGAACATGACGAACAGTACGTACATGGCTCAACGCATCGCCCACAAACTGATTCAGTTGTCTGAGCATCAGACCGTCATCACGTTTCCGGCTAATCTCTCTGCGCTCCAGTTGGCGGCAGGCGACCGGGTCAACGTCAGCGTTTCAGAGTTAAGCTGGACGAACAAAGTATTTCGGGTAGAACGTTGGGTCTTCTCCGAAGAGGGAGGGGTCAATCTAACGTTAGTTGAAGATGCCTCTACGACCTACGCGGACCCAGCGGTTTCCGAATATTCGACGCTGTCTGCCACGGGGGTGATCGAGGATGGTTTCCGGGGTATTCCGGCTCCGTTAGGGCTGACAGCAACCTCGGGACTGAACAATATCGAACTGAATTGGACAAACCCCGGAGAGTCTCAGTCATTTTCGACAATTCAGGTCTTCGCCTCGCCTAATCCCAATTGGTCTTCTGCGGTAAAAATCGGTGAGACAAACGGCACGCAGTTCACCCACGACTCATCGAATAACGAAGATGCTATTTCTGAGGGAGACGTACGCTATTACTGGGTCAGAGCGGTGGGCGTCAGCGATGACGAAGTGTCTGATCGCGAACCGAATCTTGAAACGTCGAATGATATCGACGCAACGCTCATTGAGCTTTATCCCAACAGGGATGCGCTTTCGAAAAGCATAGAAGTCTCAGACGGGCATGACGGAAAGTGGCTCAGACTGTTCTCATCTACGTCAGGGATAACTGACAACGAGTTTGTCGTCTGGAGCACTGATTACAAGTCCCCTAGTTCATTCCGAGTTGTTTGGAACAGTTCTACAGATCATCTGAAGACGACTATTACAGAGGTAGCGTCTTCGTTATTGACATCGTATCGAGCATGGAATGACTCAGGGACTCTGCATGTCGAGGTCAAGTTAGGCACCGTTGACGCTAACGGCGATACGGTTTACGTACGAATCGGGCCGAGTAATAACGCAAGCTCCACCACTTCTGCGGTCATGCTGCTGGATCAGTCTACGTCTGGGTTCACGCAGATAGGCAGCGACGTGGACTTGTATGACGGGATGCAGGGGGAAGTGTGGGATGACCGCCTGATGCGTGTCATGGCTCCCGCAATTGAGGGGATAAGAATTGGCCCCCCCGGACTTCCAAGAAGAGCTATCAATGCACAGGGACGCACAACCATTGACTCTGTGGGCTGGACGGCGGACAACCACAACCCCAGTTTCGACACGCCTGCGTCAGCTACAGACCGTCCAGACGGTTGGTACTCAACTGACACCACGGTTGCGGTTCCTGCCTATGTAGATGGCGATCAGGACACGATGACACTGTCTGCCTCCGGGCAGGTTGAGATCGTCAATACTGCATTTGCGATCGAGCCGAACGAACGCATAAAAGTGCAGTGGCGCTTAAAAGATTCTGTCGGGTCTGGGAACACTGCGACGATTTACCTGAACGAGCAAGACTCGACGCTGGCGCAGGGAAAGATTGCTATCAGCGATGCGACACTGACTAACGCAGAGTCGCAGATTGCAGATGCATCTCGCAGGACTTCTTCTGTTCACACGTTTTCCGGAACTGGGTGGGAGTCGGGAAGCTACACGTTTGAATTGCTCGGAAGTTCTGCACCCGACTTTGCGTCTGTTTCTATCCTGCTGGATTCAACAACTCAGGTGGAGTACCTGTCCGCAGAAAAGCTGACGAATCCACACATGCCGAAGCGAATTGCGGCCGGTGTCTCGCCAGATATTGCTGCGACACTTCAGGGGTATTCCTACGCGGCTCAGGTTTACTCATGGGATGGAACCGCTGATACCGCCGCGTTTACAGCACACACGATTGATGGCTCCGGGTCTGGGGGAACACAAACAGCAGAACTTTACGTAGACCACGGCACCGCGTGGGGTCTACAGCATTGGTATTCGGCTTCGGCGCTAGACTTCCTGATAAAAAGTGGCGGAACTGAGCGATTCAAGATCGCCGCTTCTAATGGGCTGGTCACAATTCCGGGAGGTCTGACCGTCGAGGGCACGCTGACCACGACCGGATTGAATTTTGGGGAGGAAGTTGAAGTTACTGCGGCCGGGAATGCTTCGGTTCTGTTGGACGCAAAAGACGGCAGCGAGAATACAAAAGTCGAGATACATGCGAAAACCGGGAAGCTCGCGTATCTGGATTTGGGTGGGGAGGACGTAACCGACTACGCAGCACGGATTATCGCTGACCAAGCCGGGGGAACCGGAACTACGTTCCACGCAAAGGGAGGTTTGTTGCTTGAGCCCGGTGTTGGGGCGGTAACGTTACAGTACAACGAGGCAAACAAACTTCAAACGTCTTCGGGTGGCGTCAATGTTACGGGCGGACTTCAAGTCAGCAATAACATTACGTTCTCCGGCGTATCCGCAAACGCCTATAAGGGTATAGTCCCAGAAACAGATCAGAACTTAATGCTCGGCACTGGCTCGGGCGGTGAACCCCGGATATATCTTAAAGGAACTGCGAACGGACAATCAGATGCCGGGGATTTGTTTTTAGGCGCAGGGACAGGCGGCACAATCATCCTGAATGGGCCGTCGATAAACTGCAATGCAGCGCTCACTGTTGGTGGGTCTTCGTACGGCACGCTGACATGGGGAACAATCGGAAGCGGGTCCGCGTTTGGCATTCGATCTGGGTCTGGCAAGGATTTGTCGATTGGGGCAGGCGGAAGTTGGGATGTTCTGAGGCTGTCTGCTGCTGGAGACGCTACAGTCTTTGGCGACCTCACCGTGGGCTATTCCGGCGCTGGGGGAGACGTTGTTGTCAAGGGTGACTTGACGGTTGGAGATGCTCACCACATAAAAGATGACGGTGACGATAATCTTTTGATCGAGGCGTCTGCGGGGGAGTCGATGCACCTCGACACCGGCGCATACCTCTACCTCGACCACGGCACGTCGTCCGGTCACGGGGTTTATCTGCAGACCGGCGGCACGACCTATGGGCACATCCGTGATGTGGTGGGGTCGCTCTACATCGAGTGCGAGACGGACAACAAGAGCATCGTCTTCCGAGGCATTGACGACGGCGATGCCATCAGCATGCTCACGTTGTCGGGGAGTTCAGGTGGCAACGCCACGTTCTCGGGAACGGTCACATCGGAAACTACGACAGGCGACGCTACTTTTATTGCGTACCGCAATCAGACAACCCTGCCTAACACGGGGGACGGATCAAATCTGATCGGCGCGTATCTCTTTAAGAATAGCGACGCATCAGGTACAGAGCCGCACTACGCCGGGATTGGCGGGTTCTCAGATGAATACGGTCGAATGGAGCTTCAGTTTTTCACTGATCGTGAGGACTGGGAAGCAGACCCTCGCGTACCAACGCTTACGCTTGACCGACATAAGGATGCCACGTTCGCTGGGAATGTTGGTGTTGACGGTGAATTGGAGGTCACAGGCTCGTGGACCCTCGACGGCATTTCTGGAAACGGGTTCAAGAGCTACACATACGGGACGCTGCTCGACATCGCGAACCTGAACTCGGGCGGTTGGGCGCGAGCGCATAAAATTCTTACGTCAGATGACACTGGCAGCGTTGCGTTTGGCGTTCACGGAGGCGGCACAACCCTAACAAAAGCGTACTGGGCGATCACCGGCGATGGCAACTCCGACATCGGGTACAACGATGACCACGGCATTTTCATGCTGAAGAATGGGGACGTCGGGTTCGGTGTACAGTCCCCGACCGAGGCTATAGATGTCTCGGGTAACGGGAAGTTCTCTGGCGATATTACGTTCGACGGCGGCAAGCAAATCGGTCTTGAACGTGTCGATGGAGCAGGAGCCACGGTTGGTCCGGGCTGGATGACCGTTGCGAACAATACGAGCGGACGTAGACACGGCGAAATTATCGTCACAGATGCCGACAGCGGCGATCATGGGTTTATCCGCATCGACTGGATGCGTTCCTACGCCGACTCCAATTTCACGGTGTTTAACACGGGAGGTCACTCTAATCGCATCACGGGTTGCCGGGTTCTGAGCGAAGATGGAAACAACACCTACGGCACCAAAATTCTTCAGGTGTACGTGAGTGTCTCATCCACTTATGAGGTGGATGTCTACCATCACCACGGAACAGACGACTACAGCGCACACACAGCTGTAACCCCGGTGATTGAGGACACCAAAACCGGGTACAGCCTGCACGGGGAGCAGCTTGAGGAGCTAAACACTTACGGCTTTGCGGCTGAAGAAGGGATTCGGGCTGGAGGTTCGTTAGCTGTTGGCGGGAGCGCGGAGCTAGGTGGGAAGCTCACTGTCAGCACCACCATTGACGGCGTGGGCTCACCAGCAGCAGGAACCGGAGTTCTTGGCGCGACCGCCGCACACGGCGCGATCTTAACGGGTCAGGGCAGCACCAATGATGTAACGGTTTCGAATGATGCGGGACAGAGCGCTTTGGTTGTTCCTACCGGGACGCGCGATGTCGTATTTTCCGGCAACGTAGGGGTAGCGAGTGGCGGCGCTCCTTCTCTCAGCAGCACAGATCTTGTCTTTCAGGTTGGCAGTAGCTCATACGACAACCCAACAATTCAGATTCGCTCATCAACCACCGGGACTGGGCAACTGTGGTTTGGAGACAACTCAGGCACCGATGTAGGACGGTATTCGGGGTACATCGAGTACGTCCAGAACGACCGGGACATGAGGTTTGGAACAGCCAATACGACCGCACTAACTATTGACGACTCGCAGCGGCTTTTAGTCGGGCATGCCGCAAGCCAATCGTTTGTCTGGAGTAGCGTAACACCGCAACTTCAAATTGAAGGAACCAGCGCCGCAACCGCCTCACTGTCTATTACTCGTAATGACAATGGTGCTAGTCCTCCCTATCTGGTTCTTGCCAAAAGTCGCGGAAGTTCGGTTAATTCGAACACCACTGTGGTGGATGACGATCAAACCGGCAGCATCATGTTTGTAGCGGCTGACGGAACTGATCGACTAACTAGAACTGCGACGATTGCCAGCTATGTAGACGGTACTCCCGGCTCAAACGACATGCCCGGTAGACTGGTGTTTAGCACGACACAGGATGGGAATGCGGCTCCAACTGCTGCACTGATACTGGACTCTTCCCAGAAAGCCACGTTCTACGGAACTCTGGATGTAAACGGTGGCGGCAACAGCAATTTTTATGCGCTGCAACTGGAGCGAAGCGGGTCAGGAACTGCGGTCGATATTTGGGGGTCGAGCAACAAGCTGATTCTTGGCACAAGTTCTTCTACTGCCGTCCTGACTCTTACTTCCGGCGATGCTTCGTTCTCTAATGGTGTTTATGTAAACGGGGGCAGCAGCAACAGCGGCAAAGCGGATTTTTCTGTAGCGACCGGCGGCAGTACGGGCGGCACGATTGCTATCGCTGGCGATGAAATACGGGTCGGAAACACCGACGTTAACTGGAATGCGAAGCTAAGTTACACCGGAAGCACATATCTATCGGCGTGGAATAATTCGATTGCGATAACAGCGTACGGCGGAACTACAGATAGGGAGATTTCGATCTGGCCGTCAGATGCTGGCACGGCAGTTAGAGCGCTTACGATCCAGCCGGATACTGTGACTGTGGATCGCGGTTACCTAGAAGTCGGCGGCTCGATAGCGTCATATGGCAGGATCGAAGCTTATGGTTCGTCCGGGGCGTACATTGACCTAACTGCGGCTACCTCACATTCAACTGACTACGATGCCCGCTTCATATACGGAAGTGGCTTTACGCAGATCACGAGCAAGACGGGCTACCTCGATATTCACCCGCAAACTGGGGCGACGTACATCCGTCATTCGGGGAGCGTTGCATTTGAGACAATTCCCGAAGGGGTAACGGTACGCGACACTTCGGGTGCTGACGCGATGCTGCGCCTAAATGATTCGTCAAATAGCTACCTCGGGCGCGTTTACGCAAGTGCCACAAATGCGCGGTATGAGTTGTACTCGTACATCCACGGGGCGAAGTTTTATTTCCGAGGCGAGGATGCTGGCGGCACCGCACATACTTGCTTTTGGGCTGACCCGGATGACGAAACGTACCTGTATTACGACGGTAGCTGGAAAGCTAGAACCCAGTCTGACGGCTTCCAGATCAACGGGAGCCTGAGCTACAACTCGGATCGCCGCTTAAAGAAAGACATTACTCCGATTTCGGGCGCGTTAGATGCCGTGATGAGTTTGCAGGGCGTCAACTACACGTTAATCGACAGTGACACGAAACACATTGGATTCGTGGCTCAAGACATTCAAGCGGACGCACCTAGTTGGCTGACTGAGAGAGTCGTTGTCGAGCCTGACCGTGATGACGAAACCGCAAAGAGGTTGGGCGCAATCCAAGATGGCGAAAGTGTGGAAATGCTTGCGTTGAACTACGCAAACATGGTCGCGCTCCTCACTGAAGCGGTGAAGGAGCAACAAACACAGATTGAAAATCTAACAAAACGGATAGCGGAACTGGAGACCTGAAATGGCAGTAACAACTGAGTGGTTTGTTGAAACACTGGAATACAGCAATAATGATGACAAGATTGTTGCTCGTGTTCATTGGAGATGTCGGGCATGGGAAGACGTTAACGATCATCGGTACGCGACTGATGACATTGGTGTCGCGATAGTAGACGAAACAACGACGGATGCAGACGGGTTCATCGCATATGCCGAGTTGACAGAATCCGTAACGCTAGGATGGGCCTGGGGGAAGATCGACAAGGACCAGATTGAAAGCAGGCTGAAGGAAACAATTGCTGAACAAACGTCTCCAGCGCTAAAATCTGGAAAACCGTGGGAGTAAAAAATGAGCGAAGATCGGGCAAGAATCCATGTTTCTGGCAATGAGTATTTCGTGGATGAGTTGGAGCAGGAGGTTCAGGAATTGGTTGCGCTTTTCCAGCAAGCTCAAGTACAGGCTGCACAGGCGCATGGCGCATGGCGTCTCGCTGACATCGCGGCGAAATCCGTTGCTGAACAGGTGGAGGCTGCGTTGGAGCCAAAGCCTGAAGTTGTCGCGGTAAACTGACCTAGCGGGGCAGGGCCCCGGAGGAGGTGACCAGTTTCAGCACCTACCATTGGCCCTGCCGCCGCTCAACCAGTTAGCTGGGCTGTTCAGGCGCAGCGAATCACAGATCGACTTGAAGTAGCCGCTACCGGAGAAGACCGGGGCGTGCTTAATCGCGTGCGAAAAATAGAGCGCGTGATGGAGACTAGCGTATATACGCTTCGTAACGGCAATGTCTCGGTCGAGAAATTGATGTCGTCTCCATCTACTGTCTTAGTGTCAGTGTGATGTTTGGTTTAGGCGAAACCGCAGCGGCTATCACCGGAATCATGTCCGCGCTACGTGCGCTGAATGAGGGCATCGCGACGATAAAGGAGTCTGGTTCAAATGCCGCGTCGCTGGGATCGCTTGTTTCAAAATATTCCGAAGTTGAGCAACGAATACAGGACGTGGAAAAAACGAAAGCCGGGGTTTTGACGGTTAAGCAATCACTTGATTTGACTTTGGCTAAGCGTCAGGCGGCCACGTTTAACAGACAATTGAAGGACGCGCTCTTAATGAGTGGTCAGGGCTCGGTCTATCAGGAGGTGGTGGCTCGCGTAGAGGAGTCCAAAATCGCGCACGAGAAAGCGGTTTCAAAGCTGAAAAGGGCAAAACTGAGAAGAGCGAAAGAGATTCGCGAGGCGGGGCTGTACGTGGGGATTGGACTGATAGTAGCTGTGGTCGTTTTAGCGATCGCGGTCGTATTGATGAAAATCTATGAATGATTCCACGTCTGTTGACGCGCTGGCCGCGACATCTCTTATGGGGGCGGTCACCGCAAACGTTTCAGTTCTAACTGAATGGGTCCAACTTGCAGCGGCCGTAATTGGTATTCTCGCGGGTCTTGCTGCGATCAGGTTGCATCTGAAAGCGGCGCGGCAAATTGACGAGGACGGAAAATGAAAATAGGTAACTTGTTGAAGGGAGTTGTGGGGAGCGTGGCTCCCAGACTTGCCGGGACGCTGGGCGGCCCATTGGCTCAAATGGCGGTGACCCAAATAGCGGGTGCGTTGGGAGTTGAGCCGACTGAGAAAGCTGTTACGGCCAAACTTCAAAACCCGACCCCGGACGATTTGCTTGCGCTCAAAAAAGCCGAAGCAGATTTCGAGGTTAGGATGCGAGAGTTGGACATTGACGAGACAAAACTCTCTATTGAGGACGTTCAGGACGCACGAAAAACATTCTCTGGCGACTGGACCCCGCGAATATTCGCGATGACGATCCTGCTCGGGTTCTTCGCATTCGTGTTCTACATCGTGTCTGAGCCGTGGTCTCGGGAGATGGAGCCAATGCTAAATATCATTCTTGGCGGTCTGCTGGCTAACGTCGCCAGCGTTGGGAGTTTCTACTTCGGATCGAGTCAACCGGGGAATAGCAAATGAGTCATCTAACAGATCAGCTGAGGCGACATGAGGGCGTTGAGACACATGCCTATATGTGTCCGTCCGGTTACATCACGATTGGTGCAGGTCGCAATATTGATCCCGACGGAGGCATTGGTCTGTCTGAGTCTGAGATCACGTTTCTTCTGATGAATGACATTCAGAGATGTCGTGATGAGTTGGAAGCCGAGTACGAATGGTTTGACGGTCTCAATGAGGCCCGAAAAGATGTTCTAATTAATATGGTCTTCAACCTCGGTGCCACGAGATTTCGCGACTTCCAGCGAGCTATTAAAGCGATCTCAGAGGGCAAGTGGCAGACAGCGCACGATGAGATGCTTGACTCTAGATGGGCCGATCAAGTCGGGGATCGAGCTAAAGAATTGGCAGAGCAGATGCGGTCAGGTCAGCACTTGACATGACAAGCTAAATACTGCATTGTCTCCTCCTGCAAACAGGAGGAATACATGCAGCAATCTGACGAAACTGGCGAGCTTTTCACGGCTATCTCTGCCGCGCAGGCGGAGATCAACAACCCGGCCAAAAACACCACGAACACGTTCTTCAAGAACGAGTACGCTGATCTAGCGTCGGTTTTGAATTCTATTCGCGCGGTGGCTTCTCGCCACGGGCTTGGAATAATTCAAAGCATCGACATGGTCGATTCGCGGGTCACTGTGCAGACGCAGCTTGCCCACGTCAGCGGACAGTGGATTCGCTGTTCAGCGATGGTTCCGTTGCCAGAGAACGCTAACAATATCCCCCAAGCGATCGGCGTGATCGCGACTTATCTGCGTCGTTATCAGGCTCAGAGCATGATGGGGATTTGGGCAGGTGAGGCAGACGATGACGCGCAGGCGCTGACATTTCAGCGTGGCGAATTGACCGAGAACGAAGTTGCCCACATTGATGCGCTCTTAAGTTCAACGAAGTCAAATCGTCAGGCGTTCTACAAAGTCTTCAACGTCGAGAAAATTCAAGACCTGTCCCCCGATCAATACAAAGTCGCGGTGAAACAGCTTCAGCAAAAGAAGCGGCGAGATGGCTAAAGTCTTACTCTCAGATAGTCGCCAGACACGTTGTTTGTGCGGAGTACAAATCAACGTCCGCACGCAGATGTGCGGTAAATGCCGAAAGGAACGCGGCATAAGGGACCCCGGCGACATCGAAATGTATCTGGGGAAGATGATTCAGGAATGGTTGTCGAAACCGTGGAGGGAAGCATGAAAATTCAGTGGTTCAGGCGTAAGCGAGAGTGGGGAAAAAACTCTGACAACACCGATTTTTACACCACGTGGCTCATCGTGTGCCTCTGCACACTCGCGATAGTGACGGCGCTGCAAGAGTGAAAATCCACAACGTCGAACAGGGACAGCCCGAATGGCATTCGATCAGGTCTGGAATGCCAAGCGCGTCAAGATTCAAGGAACTAGTAACGCCGACAGGAAAACCGTCCATCTCGATCACGAAATATTCGCATGAACTTCTCGCGGAGAGGTTGAGCGGATCACCGTTTGAGTCGATCAGTACTTTTGCGATGCGGAGAGGTATTGAGTTAGAACCGATGGCAGCGGACGTTTTTACGTTCCAGACTGATCTGATTACGCGTGAAGTCGGATACATCACAAATGATGACGAGACGGTTGGTTGTTCACCAGATCGGCTGGTGGAAGACATCGGGCTGGAGATCAAGTGTCCAAATCATGTCACTCACACGCAGTATCTATTAGAAGGAGAATTACCGGGAGAGCATAAAGCACAGGTGATGGGCACGATGTGGCTCATGGACATTGAGGAATATTGGTTCATGTCGTTTCACCCCGAATTGCCCAATTTCATCCGCAAAGTTTACCGCGATGACAAATACATCTCGGTGTTGGAGAGCCAAGTCCAGCGGCTCTTGGAAATGCTGGAAGAAGCGCAAGAAAAAATAGGAGAGATCAATGGAGTATGACAATCGAGGGAAAGTCTCTTTGTGGAAAAACGACAGGGAGGGCGAGCGCATGCCAGTGGTAAAGGGCAAGCTGGTAGCTCACCGCGATATTAAAGAGGGCGAGACGCTCGACATCGCGTTGTGGAAGCAGAAAGACCTCACTGGTCGCCAGCCGATTATGACTGGAAAGATTTCTGATCTTTATGTGGCGCCGGAACAAGAATTTTCCACCAAAGAGGGAGACTTTGATGACGACCTGCCGTTTTGATTTTGGTGCGAGACTCATTCAAATCCAAACAGACGCGGGGGTCAGTTCTTCGGAACTGGCTCGCCGCTTGGGCGTCGCTAGACAACAAGTAGGTCAATGGAGGGCAGCACAAGATGCACGTATATCGACAGTGCTTAAAGTATGTGAGGCGATTGGCGTCTCGCATACGGAGTTTCTTGCAGGATCAGATTGACCAACTGAAGTTTGAGTTCAAGTGTGCATACGAAGACATTAGGGAGATGATCCGGCGTGGGTGGTGACTTTTGGATGATTCAGAACCGGAGCCAGATCAAAGACGTGCTGCGGTTCTTTAGTAAATACCTAGACGACTGGGACTACACCCGTCCTCTTGCGTGGAAAGCTGAGGCGTACTCGACTTCAAGAAGTCTGAGTCAGAATGCGCTGTTCCACATGTGGTGCGGAGAGATGTGTTCACACTTTTCTGAAAGCGTGGACGTGACGCCGGATACGATGAAGTCTTTAATGAAACACAAGTTTCTTGGTACTGAAGACGTGGTCGTGGGCAGCACCGTCATACCCGGACAATTGCGGTCAACGTCTGGATTGAGTAAGGGCGAGATGCACGAATTTATGGAGCGCGTTTACGCGTGGGCAGTCGATCACGGGGTCCGTCTAACAAACCCGAATGACAGTGAATTTTTCAGGCTCGCAAATGGTTGACTCGGTTAATCATCCTCCGCACTACGCGGGGAAAATAGAGTGCATCGACGCGATAGAGGCTGCGGTTGCAGATTTGAGCGGCCCAGAAGCCGTGTCTACCGGAAACGCGATCAAATATCTGTGGCGCTGGAAGACGAAGAATGGCATCGAAGATTTAAGAAAAGCGAAGTGGTACATCGACAGGTTGATTAAAAATGCGAGTACTTAACCTGACGGTTGAGGCGGCGAAATGACGTATTCAGTCAACGAGGCGTTCTACACGCTTCAGGGGGAGGGGGCAAATACTGGACGCGCTGCCGTCTTCTGCCGATTTGCTGGGTGCAACCTATGGTCTGGCCGCGAGAAGCATCGGATGTCCGCCGTCTGCCAGTTCTGCGACACAGAGTTCGTGGGAACTGATGGTCAGAACGGAGGGCGGTTTAAGGAAGCGTCGGCGCTTGCAGCGCACATCGATAGACTGTGGATGGGTGGGCCACAACACAAACTGGTTGTTCTGACCGGCGGCGAACCATTACTGCAGGTGGACGACAGTTTGGTTGAGGAGTTACGTGGTCGAGGCTTCGAACTAGCCGTTGAGACCAACGGGACAGTCGATCTGACAGTCGATCTAGATTGGGTGTGCGTGAGTCCTAAAGCCGGAACACAACTGAAAGTCTTTGAAGGACAAGAACTGAAACTTGTCTTCCCTCAATCTGGTCTGAATCTCAAAGAGTTGCAGAAATTGGACTTCGATCACTTCTACCTACAACCCATGGACGGTCCAGACGTTGAAAGTAACACTCAAGCCGCTGTCCGGTTCTGCCTCGCCAATCCGTTTTGGCGGTTTAGTCTCCAAACACATAAAGCGATCGGCTTAGCATGATTCACTATCACGGGACACCGATTTCCGGCGGGACGCAGGCGCAAATGGCGTTGCAAAATCGTCATATTATGATTTCGTTCGCTACCGCTAGGCAGGCAGAAATGCTGATTGAGTTGTGTTCTACGTTCACGGTTGACAACGGAGCGTTCAGTGTTTGGAAAAGTGGAAAGGAGTTCGATCTCGACGGATACGCGCAGTTTGTCGAACGCTGGCACCGCCATCCTGCGTTTGACTGGTGCGTGATGCCGGATGTCATTGATGGCGATGAACACGACAACGCGTTGATGCGCGCTCGGTGGTTTAGCGCGGTTGACCAAACCGTCTGGCGTCGCTCGATCCCCGTCTGGCATATGCACGAACCTATCGATGTCCTGCGCGATCTGGTTAATGCATTTGACAGAATCGCTCTCGGGTCGAGCGGTCAGTTCGCTATCATTGGGGCTCCAGAATGGTGGACGCGAATGTACGAAGCGATGGAAGTCATTTGCGACGAAGAACGCAGGCCAAAAGTTCGCGTGCATGGCTTGAGAATGCTCGATCCTTCGATATTTTCGGTGCTTCCATTAGCGTCTGCCGATTCCACAAATGTCGCGAGAAATGCTGGGATCGACAAGAGATGGATTGGGCCGTATGCGCCGGTCACTCCTGCATCGCGGGCAGCAGTGTTGATCGAACGCATTGAAGCTCACGCATCTGCATCGACGCTGCCGGAATATTCTGGGCATCGCAACTTTGAACTGTTCGGATGACTACTCTCCGCGCTAAAGCCCTCAAGCTATTTCAGCTTAAACGGCGGCTTGAAGAGGCTGACGACACTGGCTATTGCACTTGCGTCACCTGCGGTGTATCGGATCACTATACGAAGATGCACGGGGGGCATTGGATACCGAAAGGATCGAGCTCCGCGCTTGCGTTCGACTCAAAGAATGTCCACGCCCAGTGTCCCGGTTGCAACTTATTTGGCATGAAATACGGATCAGCGGCGCAGGCATATACGCTATTTATGATTCAACAATACGGCGAAATCGAGGTCGAGCGCATGCTTGCGAGACGCAACGAGACCGTTAAGATTTATACGGCAGAATATCGAGAGATGATCAAGACTCTGAATGCCGAAATCAAGCAACTCAAAAGCCGTATGCTTTGAATGCGGGGCAGACGCAGAACATCATCATCACGTTGTCCCTCGTCTTTCTGGCGGGACGCAAACAGTACCCCTATGCTTAAAATGTCACTCTAAAGCGCATAAATTGAAGATGACAAGCAGCAATTTAGTGAAGCGGGCGATCCAGCGACGTAGAGCAAATGGTCAGTCTTGGGGTCGGCCTAGATACGGCAAGAAAGTCGTAAATGATCGGTTCGTGGACGATCCAGAAGAGCAAAAAGTGATCGCTATTATTCTTCGCTATGGCTCCGACTGCGTTGGCGCAGCCGCAGAATTGAATGAGTTAGGATATAAGACGCGCTTTGGACTTGAGTGGAATCGGTTCCGAGTCCGCGACATTCGTCGCAAATTGGTTGCGAATCGGGATCGAGGGGCGTAAGTTTAAGAGCCAAGGGGCCGGGTTGCGAAGCCCGGTTAAGCGCGCCGTGGGAAGGGAACAGGAGGAGCGCGACAACCCCTTGGCAGTTACGATTGTAACGCAAGCGGCGCTGAAGTGTGCGTCCAAGCGAAATAGCACTAATCCGTGAGCAGCTTGTAGGTCTGAGCACTTGACCCGATTCACGTCCCAAACGCAGGAGCCCCAAGTGGGGTGGCAGGGGTTGCGCCCCGCCGGAATGCGAAAGCTATGAGTACCGCACCGTTTGGTGTAGTGACGTTAGAGCTAAGTCGATTAACGACCGATACGCTTGTCACTTGCAAGAGGGAAAAAGTGCTACTGCGCCTGTAGAAAATGGAGGAAGGGCAAATGGTCAAATGTTCTGAATGTCGTGGCACGACGTGGTCAGCGCGATTCGATCACGAAGACTGCGAGTTTTGCGGCGGGACCGGCTACGCGGACGGGATCGAGCGATGGGAGTGCCCGGATTGTGAGCATGAGGAGCTTGCAGAGAGAGACGAATGCACAAGTTGTTCTTTTCAGCGTTGGATGGAGGGATTTGAAGATAATGGATGAGTTCACCGCTTATAGAAAATCGGCTGCGATCACAAAGTTTTCGTCTGAGTTAGAGAGGCTGTGTGACGAACAATCTGGAAAGCTTTATTACGCCGAGATTGTGGGAGTGCTGACGACGCACGCACTTCGCTTTGCGATTGAATCGATCGAGGAAGAACTAAGTGATCCTGACGACGATTGAGCAGCGGTTGGCGAAAGCTGTCGCGATCGCAAAAAGCAAGAGAAGGACGGGGAACTCGGAACCGGGAGGCCCGGAGTACCGAAAGATGGGTCCCTCTTTACGAGTGGACCGATTGATTCAGGGCTTGGGGGCTGAGCTTGCGGTGGCTCGACACCTGAACGTCTATCCGGATTTGGGAGAAGAGTATTCAGCGCTCGACCTAACGTGGCGCGGAGTCGGGGTGGAGGTCAAAAGCACATATAAACGGTACGGCGATCTGCTCGTCCCGGCGTATCAAAAAGGGCGCGGAGCGTGCATCTATGTTCTGGCGTGGGGTAGATTTCCGCAGTACGAGATCGTAGGCTTCTCGACCCCCAAGGAGATTTTTCGTGAGCAGAACCGCTTCGATCCCGGCAAAGGGGAGTGTTACAAATTGGATAGAGAGGAACTGAGGAGCATGACTGAACTGTGTTAAGAGAGCATCAGAGGGAAGCGATTGAGCAGATAAGGGCGTCTGTTCGCGGAGGCAGGAAGAAAGTGGTGTTGGCGGCACCGTGTAGTTTTGGAAAAACTAGAGTGGCGATGGAGATTTTAAAGTCCACGGCTCAGAATGGGAAAACCGGAATATTCATCTGCGATCGGATCAAGTTGATCGATCAGGCGCTTGCGGAGTTCGACGCTGCCGGGATTCCGGTAGGGGTGATGCAGGGAGATCATGTTAGAGCTAATTTTCGCGCCCCGATCCAGATTGCGTCAGTCCAGACGTTAGCGAGGAGGATGTACCAACCGCCATTCGACGTAGCGATAGTTGACGAGTGTCACACTCACTATCAGCACCTGACTAAACTGATGTCGCGCAATGCGATATTCATCGGTCTTTCTGCAACGCCGTTCACAAAGGGTTTGGGCAATCACTATCAGGATTTGGTGGTGCCGATTACTCCCAGAGAATTGTTGGAGAAGAAGTATCTGACACCCGTTAAGTATTACGGCGGGGTTCACGCCGATCTCGCTGGCGTGAAAAGTCGCAGGCTGTCAACCGGCGGGAAAGAGTTTGATCCCAAATCGTTGGGCGCGGCGACTGAAGACGCAAAGCTGGTAGGTGACGTGGTTAGGAATTTTCAGCGTCTAGGCCGGGGTCAGACCATAGCGTTTTCTCCGACCATTAAGACATCTAGGGCGTTGGTCCAGATGTTTAACGAATCCGGGATTTCAGCAGAACACATCGACGGCTATATGGATGCTGAGGAGCGGGAGATCATCTACGAGTCGCACGATGCTGGCGATTTTCAGGTATTGAGTTGTTCTCAGCTTCTGAACACGGGCTACGACGCCCCAAAAGTTCAGACGTTGATCGACCTGAAACCGACGCAGTCTCTTATTGCGTTCGTCCAGCGGGCGGGCCGGATCATGCGGACTCACCCCAACAAAGATTTTAGTGTTTACCTCGACCACGCCGGGAACATTGAGAGGCATGGGTTTCCAGAAGACATCGTGCCGAATACGTTGGATTTGGGCGAGAAAGAGTTCAGCGAGCGGGACCTGCTAAAGGAGAAAAAAGAGCCCGAATTGTCAGTGTGTCCGGAGTGCTACCAGCATTACGTTGTGCGATGTGTCTGTGGCTATGAGCGACCGTCGCGAGAGAAGATTGAATCTGACGATCAGGACCTGAAAGAGATTTTGCGTACAGAGAAACGCCAGTGGCTCGGTGAGCTCCAACTGATCGCGAAAAGGAAGGGATACAAATCTGGGTGGGCGGCTCACGCTTACCGGAAGAAATTTAGCGTCTGGCCCCGTGTTCAGCCAGCGGAGGTGAACGAAGTCTCAGCGGAAGTCTTGAGGTACGTGAAGCATTTGCAGATCAGGAGGGCGAAGGGTGCTGGCCGACATTTTGCCAAAGCTGGATAAAGTCAAAAAGCGGGGAACCAAATACACGGCGTGCTGTCCGGTCCACGATGATAAGACTCCCAGTCTTTCACTAGAGGAGACCGCCGATCGTGTTTTGATTCATTGTTTCGGGTGTCAGGCGAATGGAATCGAGGTTATGGATGCGTTGGGACTATCTCATAGCTGCCTGTTTCGCGACTCTCGGCCCGGAGGCAGCTTGCCGATGGCGGTGCGGGAGAAAGCTGAGGAGGACGTCTATTTCATAGCTATCTTGGACAGCATGAGGAAGCGCGGGGAGAGGATTCCATACGACTCCTACAAGCGGTATAAACTGGCGAAAGAGAGGGTCAAATTGCTGGAGAGATGAATGCTGACGCTTGACACACGACAGGGACCGCTGGCAGACATCCTGCCGATCTTGAAAGCGCAGAAGCAAATCGCGTATGCAATGCAGTTGTCGATGAACGACTTCCTGTTTGAGACGAATAAAATTCTGAGAAAGGAGATCGACTATCACCTGCAGGGTGGGGCAGAGGCATTTACGCGAAGCGGCTTCCGGGTACACCGGGTAAAAAACAAGCGGAATCTTCACGGAGGGATTTACGCGAGTCTCGCCAGTGGCAAGAAACCGTACAACGACCGGGAGTATCTGAGGAATATCGTGGACGGCGGGATTGTGAAACCGCCGCGACCTGATCGGAAGAAGCTGATGCAACCGCTTCCCGGTAGGGTCCCCGTAAACAAGAGGGGGAACCTGACGAAAGGAAAATATGTTTCTTTGCGTAAGAAGAAAAACTACTTCTATGGCATCCCAAAGTTCGGTCCTCAGACCGAAAACCGAAGAGGTCTGTGGCGTACAAAGCGTGGTGGGAAAAAGATTGAGATGGTCATCGCGCTTGGCAAGACGGAGAGACCGCAGGCGAAACTGTTCCCCTATGAGAAAATCATCAAACGCCGGTTTGATTTGCGCTTTAAGAACATTTTTAGGGAACGCTACCAGTACGCGGTTGAAAGTGCCGATAAGCGAAGAAGCAATATCTTCCATGGGGTCGAGAAGCGGATTAGAAACCCCTAGTTTTTATACGACCATTCCCTAGCTGTCATCTTCTGGTCGGCCATTCCCTAGCTGTCATCTTGGGCTGGGCGGGCGTCTACTTTTGTTGTACGTGATGTTGTACGTGGTCCGATCAATCATGTAAGTGATTGATTTTTCACATGGGTGTGGCGGAGAGGGAGGGATTCCCAGACGGCCATCCCCTAGCATTCAACTGCCGTCCCGTCGGTGTCGGCCATCCCCTAGCATTCAGGTGCCGTTAGGCCAGCCTCCAAGCCCCCATCATTGCTCCAGGTTATGCCCACCCATTCATCACGGCTATCCCACGGCTATGATCGGCGCTTGAGGCAGCGTCGAGGGGCCGCCCCCGCCGCCCTCCGCGCCCCCTCCGATGATCACGGCTATCCCACGGCTATGTTTCGGGGTTGAGCCGGTGTCGAGGGGCGGTCCCGCCGCCGCCCGCGCCCCCTCCCGCCGCCGCCCGCGCCCCCTCCGATCACGGGTATCCCATAGCTATGTTTCGGGGTTGGGTTGGCGTCGAAGGGCCGCCCCGCCGCCGCCCGCGCCCCCTCCATCACCGCCCGTGATGCCCCCCATCATTGGGAGTGATAGTGCGTCTGGCCTGTCGCCGATGACTACATGTCGCCGATGACTACATGTCGCCGACAGGGCGGTGTCCTTGGGGCAAGTTCGTGCATATAGATGTGGCGGCGAGACTTATGCCCCGTCATTACCCCAGGTTATAGTGACAATGTCGCGCTTGACATCCTTCGGGGGTCGGGTATTGTGTCCCCATCCCGGCAGCGAACCGGGCAACTAAGAAGGAAGGGATTCAATGAGCACGGACAACCTGATACGTTTGGAGCATTCCAGCGCCGCGAGCGCCCGGATTGAGGCACTGAGAGAGCGCCACGATTTAATCATGCGCGACCAGTCAGACGCGGTAGCTCGACGCGAAGCGCAGCGAGTAGTGCGCCATTGCCTCTCGCGGTTTGTGCTGGGTCTCGTAGGCGGGGCCGCAGTGGGTTACGTGGTGATGGGGGTCTGGCTGTGATTCGGTTGAGCAGAGCGGGCAAGATGCCGTGCAGGTCTTGGAGCCTGAATGCGCGGGAAACGTGCCCGGGCTCGATTGAGCGCGGCGAACTGGTGCCCGCGTGCCAAGGATGTTACGCCGCGAGCGGAAACTATCGGTTCTCCAATGTCAGAAAGCCCAGAGATGAAAACCGCGACGACTGGAAGCGTGCCGCGTGGGTAGATGAAATGGTGGCGGAGCTAGACGCCGACCGTTACTTCCGCTGGTTCGATAGCGGCGACGTTTACCACGTCCGACTGGCCGAGAAAATCTTACAGGTCATGGAGCGCACGCCGTGGTGCCGTCACTGGCTGCCGACGCGTTCGCACAAATTCGCGAAATTTTCCGCTGTGTTCTCACGGATGGAAGCGTTACCTAACGTCGTGGTCCGTCGGTCGAGTGATTCGATCTCGGGCGAGACCATACCCGGCGCGACGACCTCAACAATTGTCCCGCCAGAAGCGGATGTGGACGACGTGACAATGTGCGAAGCGTCCACGCGAGGTGGAAAATGTGGGCCGTGTCGGGCGTGCTGGGACAAGACGATTCCGGTTATCGGGTATCCCGCGCATGGTCGTTCAATGCTGAAACTCATCGCAACAGGAGGCTAAATATAGACGAAAACGAAGAACGCGAGCCCGGATGGCTAGACGACGACGACTGCTCACTACGTCAAGCCCTGATCGGTTCAACGATAAGCATCGCGGCAATGTTCGCGCTCGCGATGCTTATGGACTAACCCAACCCCCGCATCGGTTCGGCCGGCGGGGGTAAGGACGTATAGCTAACAGAACAGGAGGGAAAACCGTGAGGCTAGAGCTATCGGAAAGTGAAATTATAGAGGCTATTACGGACTACCTAGACGCCCGCTGGCTGGGTGAAATCGACCCGTGGAGCGAAGGGGTCGAAATCTCGGCCGCAGAAGAGGGAGCGATTACTACGCTTCAAGTAGGGGCAGCGCGGGGCCCGGTAATAACGATCAACGTGGAGGTAGAGGCGTGATTGTTGTACTAACGGAACATGAAGTGTTGGAGGCGGTCGGTGATTACCTGAACCGGCCGACATCGTCGGGAATTGTTGAATTGACGGCCCCAGATGATAGCGGGCTAGAGCCGCTAACGTTACGCATCGGCGGCTCCGACGCCTCGCTTGCGTCCGTCACGCTGTATGCGGAGGTTGACGAATGAGAGTCAAGCCAACGAAAACACAGATACTCGCAATGCGCGAGATATACGACAC
>VTLG01002437.1_pt1 | contig 31328 bp, 55 predicted proteins | sample 4694571 | NCBI WGS metagenome assembly VTLG01 (sample SAMN12604809, study PRJNA352737) | marine metagenome | biome: ENVO:00000447; feature: ENVO:00000209|ENVO:00000569|ENVO:01000036; material: ENVO:00002151; isolation source: viral sequences binned using virsorter ...
TATTATCAGGACTGTCTTTTAAATTTGTCATTGTTCCTGAAACAGTAAAGTCATTACTATTACCTGAACTGTCTGTTCCTGAAGCTCCTGAAGCATATTTTAAAAAGAAACCATTATTTCCGTAAGTTACTGAAGGGGAAGTTTTAGCAATCCATATACCACTTGTAGAATCTGTTTCTCCGAAATCAGAAGCTGCATAAGCCTGTCCATCACAAAAATAAGTGTGAGCTAACTGTCCATTAAAATTAGTTGCATCTGCTTCTCCATCTCTACTTCCAATTCTTATTGCCATTGTATTTGCATTCATTATACAAGCCTGACTTGATGTAGGTGCTGTGTCTGTAGAAAAAATAGTTTCTTCAATTCCATTTATATATATTCGTATTCTGTCTCCAGAAGTTGCATTAGCACTATCAAAAACAACTACCATGTGATACCAAGCTGCTGGGTCTCTGAATTTTCTAGTAGTTATAAGTCTCCCACCTTGACTACCACTTACCCAGTTCGCAATATCTAATTGGTCTATATCGCTAAATCGTACATTAAAATAATTTGTATCGCCATCTTTAGCAGTAAATACATACTCTACTGCTCCTGAATCAGGATCTGCTCTTTTTATCCATGTACTAAAAGTCCATTTAATATTATTTGTAGGTGTACTTTGTGTATCTGATAAATATGTGGTAGCCATTAATTAAATCCTCCTGAACCTGCTATACTAAAACTCCAAGTAATACTGAAAGCTCTAGCTGAAGTTTGACCCTCTGCATCCGTTGCTGTAACTGTAAATGAATCCGTTGCCGCAGATGTATGAGCTGTCTGTGTTCCTGTAATTGTTGCTGAACCCACTCCAGTTGTAAAAGTTAAACCTGCTGTAACTGCTCCTGATGTAACGGCAAATGAAGTCGCATCAGTACAAGTTAAAGTTATTGTTGAAATAGCAGCACTTCCAGATAATGTTCCTAAAGAACCAGCAGCAGTTACCCATGCAGGTTCGTCTGAAACAGTTAATAATGCTGAAGAACTTCTAACCGCTAATCCAGTATTATTTTCTACCCTTATATAATAAGTTCCGTCTGTTGTTAAGGTAAAAGTCGCAACGATTGTTGTTGCTGAAGTATAGGTAACAGAATCTGCTACTGTAATAGCTCCTGTACTAGCATTAATCGCATCTACATAAGGAACAGATACAAAATTAGTTCCTGTAATTGTAACAGCAGTTGCCGCATTCGTAATAACGCTTGGACTAATAGATGAAATAGTTGGATAATTTTCTGCACCCACATCAGTAATAGAACCTCCTAATGCAACAGATGATCCATTAATAGAAATAGAATTAGCCGATAGCTTGGTTGTTGCTACGGCTGCTGAAGCATTAACATCGCTATCAACAATAGTTCCTGCTGCAATCTTCGCAGAAGTTACTGCATCATTCGCTAGGGCAGTAGTTCCTACTGCACCTGCTGCAAAATCAGCAGATGTTAAAGCGGTTGCTGGTGGTTGTCGCCCAATATAAGGCATTAATTATTTCTCCTATGTACTAATTGTATCTATAACTGAAACAGCAGTATCTAATGATGTTGCTGTGTCGCTAACGGCTGTAATTTTATCACCTGAAGCTAAAACAATTTTACTTCCTCCATCAATGAGTTCTAAAGAACCTCCTGCTGGAATAGGAACTGTTTTAATCAAATAATAGCTGGTTGCAGAACGAACAATATAAACATCTACATTAATTGATGTAGCTGCTACATTGGCACATCTGATTCCAATTACAGCATCATAACTATCAGCCGCAGCAAGAATATCAACTGGAGTTGTTCCAGTATTTCTTGTTATCTGATTTCTGAAGTTTTGAGCCATGTTATCCTCCTATTAAAGTGCTACACTCATTGCTATTGAAAAACCTGCCGAAGCTGCACCTGTAACTTTAGCAACGGCAATACTATTTACTGCCAAATTAATTGTTCCTGAACCTGTAATGGGTGAACCAGTTACTGTAAATTCACTTGACCCTGCATCAGCTACCGCAACCGAAGTTACTGTTCCTCCTGATGATGGGAAAACTTGTGAAAAAGTTATAGTTGCTGATCCGATTGTACCACTATCTGTCGTACATATCCACATACTATCAGCGTTAGTTGTACCTTCTTTGATAATTGTTAATTGTCCAGCTAATTCTGCTACGGTGTCAAAATCTGGATCTCTTGAAGCTGTTCCACTTGCCACCACTACATAAATTCCATTTTCTGTTGTTGTCGTTTGATTTTTAACTAATACTTTATCGTCTGTGGCTAAAGTAACTCCGTCTAATGTATCTCCATTTTGTAAATCTGTAGCCAACGAAATATTAGCTGTTGTTGCGGAACGACAAATAATTCTTGTTTTTAATCCTGTAACTAAATTATCTACATACGTTTTAGTTGCAGCATCAGAACCTGCACTTGGCGAACCTAATCCTGTAATCGTACCACCTGTGATTGCGACACCACTTGCAGCTTGAATAGCCATTGAATCTAACCCCAAAGAAGTTCTAGCCGTAGCTCCTGATTCTGCTACAAAATTTGATCCGTTTCCAACAATAAAATTTCCATCTGTATTTGCTAATGATGCTATATCCGTTAGATTAGCAACAATATTTTGTTTACCATCTATTTGAGTTTGAATAGCTGAACTCACACCACTTAAATATCCTAATTCTGTAACGCTTGTTCCTGATACAGCGACTTTACCTGAAGAATCAGATTTTAAAACTTTATCAGCAGTTAAATCAGAAGAAACAATAGTTGTTGCTGCTCCTGTTATAGTTGCTGATTTTGCATCTAATTGAGTTTGAATAGCAGACGTTACTCCGTTTAAATAATTAAATTCTGTATTATTAACAACGCCTGTTCCAATTTTAGTAGCATCTATATTTGCTGCGGTTGCTATATTACCATCAGCTATTAATAAAGTTGGAATAGAATTATTTGTTTTAGATAAAGCTCCAATATAAACATTCGTTAGAGCTTCACTTGATAATGAACCTGAATCCCAAGTTACATTAACAGTTGTGTTTGTTGAAAAAGAAGAACTTGAAATTGTTCCATAAATAGTTCCAGGTGTCGGTGCTGTAATTTTAATTCTTCTACCCACATGATATTGAGAAGTTACATCAGCACCAGCAACAGTAAAAGAAGTTCCGCTTACATAAGCATACGTTGCTGAACCACTACCATCCCCATATTCTACCCATTGCGAATCATTAAACCAATCTCTAGTATTTTTCATTAATGCTCTTAAAGCATTATTCAAATTACTAGGTAGCATTCCTTCGGCTACACTAATTCCATTTAAAGTTAAGTTATCGGCTTGGGTTGTGTTGTAATCTTTTATATTTGTTGTCATCTAATCTATAAACCATGAAAACGCTTTAGCATTTTCGTCATTGTTTTTATTTATTAATACATTTACCGCTTCTTCTACTTGTCTTTGAAAGAACTCTTGGTGTTCCATACTATAACGAATATTATCTATATTAATATCTTCAGCCATTATCGTTGTCCTGCTCTTGATGCTATAAAATTAACACCTTGTGCATGAGTCCAAGTTGAACCGGCTGCTATTTTAACATTCGCCCTAACATATCTTCCTGATTGCCTTACTGGAACAGATCCACTTGTTACCATTGAACTATACGAAGAAGTTGAAGCCGTATCTGCTAATCGTTCCCTTGTTGTAATTGCAACTGTTGCTGTTGTATCTACAATAGGTCTAACTTCCGTTATATCTGATCTTAAACCTGGAAACAACTCAATTTCGGAAGTTTCTATTTCTACATCATTAGTATTTCCAGAAAAAGTTGCTGCCTTATAATCTCCATCTATTGCTCCTAAATATCTTTGTCCACCTTGCCAAAAAGGGGAATCTAAAGCAATATTAATATCATCTAGGTTAGAGGATATTTGATCCATTGTTTCTACTGTATAAGCCCCCACAAATTGTGAAAAGATAGTACTGGCTGTAGCTTTAGCAAAAGACCATTTTTCAGTAATATAATTATAAATTAATAATTTATCACAAATTCCTGTGGTATTTGCTTGATTGTCAGCACTTGGATATAACCAAATTGCTAACGTATTAAAAGGATCAACCGCAGCTACAATTCTATTAGAAAAACCTTTGTTTAAATCTTCATCAAAAAAACGATTTACTTTTTCAGCTCCAATCGGTTTAATATTATCACCTTGAACTTCAAAAAATCCATCATCAGCATAAAAGAAAACCCTACGATTATCTTGGCAAACAGTTTTACCCATGATGGCTCCTCTATTAGGGGAAACTACAGAAAATCTAAATACAGTTGCTCCTCCCACATAGTCCATACGAACTATTTCATTTTGTCTAAAAATATAACCATATTCCCCTGACGTAATCGCTACAATTTGTCCTCCAGATCCTGGTAAGTCTTGATAATCGGCTTGTTTAGATCCTGCTGTCCAAGTGGTAATATCATTAATTCCTGCCCATTGAACTCTATTACGATTAGACGCTTGGTTTCCTGTAACTAAAAAATCTCTTATGACTCCGGAAGTTCTAAAGACAGGAGGTGTGCCTTCTGTGGCAATAGAAGATAAATCGGCAAAATTAGTAGAAGTTCCCATTAAATAGTATTGAGGAGCATCAACTCCATTACTTACAACAATATAATCTCCAAATTGTGTAAAAGTAAAAAAGTCAGTATCCTCTCCGGTTAAACCAGATTTTCTTGAAGTAAAAGCTCCTGAAGCTAATTGAAAAATATCTGTTTTGGTTGCAGCAAAGTTATAGCTAGTATTATCAGTTGATCTAAATGAGCCTGCTCCTCTAGAATCTTTACTAATATTTCCGACAGTACTTCCACCGGAAGATGCACTATAAGCAATTAAAGATGGAAAGGGTTTATAACTTCTAGCAGCAAAATAAACATTCTTTGCTATATTAGCTCCTGGATTCATAAATTTAGGTTGATCCGGTAGCCATTCTCCAAAAGGTAATTGCATCTATTTCCTATTCGTTATTACTTACTATTACTTTTCCTTGATCGGCAAAAGCTCCAGCAACTGTTACATCTGATCTTGTTTGTAAAGGAGATCCACTCCACTGATCTTCTCTATCGTTTCTTTCAATTCGTTCTAAACCTGTTTGATAAAGTTGTAACCAATTTTGTAATTTATTTGGTTCTATACCACCTAAAAAATTAGCTGCATGATAAAGACTACCATACAAGTAAACTCCAGGATGGTTTGTTAAAATCCAATTTGTTGCTGTGCTTCCAGATAAAGCATCTATGGCTTTGTAATAATTAATTGTTGCAGTGTAAGTTGCGTCTGGAGTTGGGGCAAATCTAAAATTAGTTCCTAAAATAGTATAAACATTAGGTCGCCCAGTCGTAGAACCTCCTTTGACTTGATCCATTTGAGTTGGTGGCATATACGTTAAAGAATATTTATTTGTTCCTTGAACAATATAAAAATCTCTGACTTGTAAAAATCCTGTAGGAACAGCAACTGTTTCAGCATCAACAGAATAATCTGTTTTAGAAGTCAGCATAGCTTTAATTCGTAATTTAGAATTATATTCAGATTCAACCAATTTAATAAAATCATCGCCAATTTCTGTTGTTAAATCAGAACGATTTAACCAATTAGCGATTGCTGATTTTAATTCGGTATAAGTTGATAATGCCATTATAAATTTCCTGGAGCTGTTCTAAAATAACGATATTCGTTACTATTTAATTTTGATTTTAAAATTTTATTTTGAATTTCTTTAGGAAGTGAAAACCAATTATTATTTCCGCCAGTATATTCTTTAGCCCATATTTCTAAAGCTAACGTAGGAATAGAAGCTACTCTTTTTAATCCCTTGCTAGGAGAATATCCGTCATTATGATTATAGAGTTCTTTATTTGCTTTAAGATGAGGATCTACGTTTAAATCTTGTTTAATTGTAACCTCTTGTTTTAAATCATCAGTAAAATAAGTTGTTTTTTTTAAATCTTCAATTTCTGTTGCTCTTTTCATTTACCTTGACCTCTATATTTTTTTTTATGTGGTATTCTTTTAGAATACGATTTTGCATGACGACCTGGTCTTTTACGTCTAGTACGTTTAACATAATTGTTTACACCCCATTTCGGAGCTTTACCCATTATGACATTTCAGTAACGTAGCAATCACCAGTACCAAGTGCAGCAAATTTTACACCTATTTCAGGTAATTTTATTATTTCTACTGTATTAGCAGGAATAAATAAATCTGTAGCAGCCGCAGTAGGCGTAGCAGCAAAAGCAATATTCATCGCAGCAGTTGCAGCTATTCGCACAAATACTGTTTCTGAATTAAATGCCGTTGAAGAAGCAGCACTAGAACCACTTGGTGATACTTTGTGTGTTGTTCCTGGTCTTAATCCGTAATTATAAGCCATGTTTTTTTTTCTCCTATTTAGAAATTTATGAGGGTGGAAAAACCGCTAGGTCAGAGCCACCCCCAAGTCTTGTTATACTATCTTCTTATAATGATTGTATAGTGTAAACTATGTGCTCCAGTTGAAGCTCCATCAGTTACAATTTCAATATAACCATCCTGTTCTACGTTGTTTGCACCAGTTGGTTCGCAAGTGTCTACATCTCCAGCAGCCGATCCAGAATTTGCAACTGTAATCGTTCCGCCAGTCATAGCAGTTCCATTAATTTTTGCACTTATTCCAGCGTCTGCACCAGAAATTGCTCCACCTAATACTGTGATAATTTTAATTACTCTACCACTATCAGGACAAGCGACTCTTGAAGTGAACGCAGTTGATACATCGTCAATAGTTCCAGTTAAGAAATAATCGTTTAATGTTCTCATGTGTTTATCCTCATTGTTCCGCCCTTAATCTAATCTCAGGACTTCAATGTTAATATAAATGCAAGGGGAGCAGATTTTTTAGATTACCCCCCTTACAAAGTTAAGTATTATGACGGTGTTACGTCAGTAACCATACCACTTGATGCTTCATTTTTCGCTTCAAGAGTATATTCAACCACCATAAATCTCTGATCTGCGTCAGCAGTTTGTGCAGGATTCTGAAGTTTGAAATCTCTTAAAAACGCTACTGCCCAAAAATCCATTTCAAGCAGATAAACATCTTGTCCTCTTTTAGCAGAAGCAGCAGTTTTTCTAATCCAACGATTAGGAGTAACTTGCATTGTACCAAAATCTGATTCGTAAACATCAATAGAAGTCATTAATCTTCTATCCTCTGCTTTATCAAATCTTGTTGCTCCACCTGTGAAGAAAGATAGTTTTTGTTTATTGAAGCCATTAAGCATGATGACGTTAGGATTACCTCCAGATACCCAAGTGTCTTTCAATGCAGATCTTAATAAAGTTTCTGTGAAAGCTCTTTGAGTTCCGTTAGTTCTAGCAGCACCGCTACCAGCTCCTGAACCGCCTGCTCCAGCAGATACATTAGTAGAAATCCAAGTTGGAAGTCCGCCTAATGTTCTAGCTGTAGTATTGTCGCCTACTGCTTTCGCTGTGTTAGATAAAAGAGCATTTTCCATGTCTCTTTTAATTTCTTTCGCAGCTTTCGCAACTTGATACGCCAACTCAGTATTTCTACCAGCTGTATTTACAGCATCGTCTGTTCCAGTTACCTGGATAGCTTTCGTAGAAATTTGAGTGTAATCAAATTCTCTTGTTGTAGAAGTTAACGATCCATAAGAAATCGCAGCACCTTCTACCGCAGCATTAGCAGCAACAGCACCCAGACTATCTGTTTGCCATTCATACTTTGTGTTAGTGGCTTTTGTTTTGCCGATACCTGACATGAAAGGAGTGTCCGTAGGTGATATATTATAAATTATATCAGAAAGGTCTTCTCTTATACCAGTAGTATCATAGGTTGTTAAACCAGCCATTGTTGTACCTCTTTCGTTTAGTTGTTATATAAATTTCGCCAAAAGGTCTGTGGCATCTCTAGGATTACCACTTCGTTTAAGGCGGTTAATTTGATCCAACCTTGCTTTACTGGTTTGTTCATCTTTAGTTTCTTTAATACCGGACTTTATGACTTTAGCTGGTTTGACCTTTTTGCTTACTAAAGTTGGTTTCAACTTTTTGTTATTGCTATGGGTCATTGCATCCATAATCACATCAAACATTCTTGAATCATAAACTTGGTTTATTTCCTGATCGGAAAAATTACGACCAACTAAATAATTTCTCATGTTTGTTTTTAGGGTAGATCCTTTTATTGGATCTCCAAAATCAGGATGTTTTAAAGCAACCTTTTTTTGTTCTTCCCTAATTATTCCCTGAAACTGTTCTTCTTGATGTGAACGTAGCTTTCTTTGAGCTTGTGCGATTGTTTCTTTTCTTCGCCTTATTTTTCTCTCAATTTTCGCAGCTTCAGTTGGGTCTTCATCATATAGCTTATCAAGGTCTTTAGAACTTAATTCACTATTGACTTCGGCATTTAAAGTTCTTGTAAGATTATCCAAACTTTCAAGTTTAGTTGAATAGTCTTTGGTTAGACGATCTCTGTCGGAAGCTAACTGTCGTTTATCAATAGCTAACTCCTCCGTCTTTCGTCTATAATCGGCATCTTTTTGATAACCAGCTTTTAGTTCATCAAGGTCAACATCAATTTTTTCACCATTGACTATAATTCGGTGTAAATCGGTTTCTTGTTTCGCTTCAGCGTTGTCGTTTTCAGACGCTTCTTCTTGAACTTCCGCTTCCTTTTCAGGTTGAGCTTCAGTTTTTGTTTCTTCAGGTTGAACTTTAGAATTATCCTCAGGTTTAACTTCGGTTTTCTTTGGTTCTTCCTTCGCTACTTCTTTTTGTGGTTCGTCAGTTGTCTTGGTATTAATTTTACCTTGATCTAACAACCCCTCAACAGCTTTCGCAGCACCTTGCATTGCCTTTGATGACAATAATGGGTTTACATCAGACATAAATGTCCTCCTTTGTTAAGCTCCCTTAATTGGGTTGGCTTATTCTAACCTATTGGTTAAAATTTTTTTTCTTGTTGAATTTTTCTGAAAATTTCTAGCTGTTTTTCCGCTAATTTTCCAGTTTCAAGAATACTTTTTAAATGTTGTTCAACTTTTCCAACAACATTGTAAGCGATCCAAAGTTTTTCCCTTGTTTCGCCTTCTTTTGCACCTGTTTTATCTAAAAGTGCTTCAGAATAAATTTTTTTAAGAGAATCTATGGACTCTTGAAAAAGTTTATTCTCTAATAATTGTTTCGCCTGGGATGAGCGACTGAGCTCCCTTTCCCTGTTGGCTTGATCTTTCTGATCCATTAATACCTTTTAATTGGTCGCTAAACATATTAGCAGATTTTTCAGCTTTTTCCAATATTTTTGTATTATCTGCCATAATCATTTTATCTAATTCCGCATCTGCCTTAATTTTTGCTGTATCAAGTTGTGTATTATATTTCAAGGCAATATCTTTAATCTTCGCTTCAAAGTCTAATAACATTTCTTGATTCTTTTGTGATAATTCTTGGTATTGTAATTCCAAATCAGCAATCTTACGCTTATTCTCCGCATCAATTCTAGTAAATTCTATTTTTTCTATTGGAGTAAGTGGTGGAGGTTCAGGAGGTGGCATCATTTGTTTACCTAATTCTGGATTAACAAAGTAACTTTCCACATTTTTAAGTCCAGCGTTCTCAATAATTTTGGATAAAGTGTTATACATATTTTGCAACGTAACCATTGGGAACTCTTTCCCACCTTGTAATTGAAATGCTTGAAGTTGTCTTTCTAAAATATTATTTAACATAACAATTTGCTGTTCTTTTGAGCCAGTACCTAATCCTACAACGACAGAAACATTAAAACGATCTCTCCATTCCGTAGGTTTTACCGGAACATACTTATTATGAATCATTACTACTTTTTCTTTGTCTTGATATTTAACCATAAGTTCAAACATTTTAGTAAATAAATTTTTTACTCCGGTTTCGGCAAAAATTCTAGCCACTAATTCGGAACGCATTTGTGTTTGTGTCATTAACGCATTTACACCAGTTGCTGTTTTTGCGTTTAATGTGTCAGGGTCTAGTCCTTGAATTTGTTTTGAAACTCCGGTTCTACTTTCTCTAACCGAATCTAAATATTCTAATAAAGGAAATGCTTGTTGGGAAATCGGTTGAGCTTGTAATGGTGTCATTACTTGGTTTGGTGGTTGTTTTGTTCTTACTACACCTCCAGGTCTTGTTGTTAAAAGGTCATCCATATTGACCATTCCATCCATAATCGCAACTCTATTGTTATTTGTTAGATACATATTATCTAACAGTTGTCTCATCACAGTGGATTTCATTAATTGAATATCCTCAACTAATTCCGCAATAGAACGACCATAAAATCTATGTGGCATTGGAATTGGAGTAACCGAAACAAACGGCATATTATCACAAGGCATATTTTCTAAAATAAAAGCACCATCTACTCCAGCAGTTAAAACTTTTCTTAATTCTGCTATACCATCTTTGTCATAGTCATAACGCACATAACATTCGTAAATTTCAACTTTTTCCGTAGAACGATCCGTTGGCGTTTCCATTGGGAAAGCACTAATCGGTCTTTGACGAATTAAATTTTCTGTATTGAATAAAGATATTTGAGCCGTAGGTAATCGCATAACATCTTCTTCGTCATAACCCATTTGGATTATTTCAGATCTAGTCATATAAACTCTTTGTGCAATAAAATCTGCTTCGTCAATAGATTTAGCATTACGATTAATTAAAAATTCATCAGGCATGATTGATTCAACTTTAATCATTCCTTTTTTAATTGTTCTTTTTAAAGTGCAGTTATGTAAAATGGGTTTAGGGAGTTGGGCTTTAACAATTTCTAATTGGGCAGGATCGGCTATTTCCATTTCGGCTTTAGCGATAATTTCTTCGTTTTGTCCTTGTACTTTTTCATCTATAACTTCTTCTTCGCTTATTTTTTCAATATCATCGTCAGTATCCATTAACGCATAATATTCATCTTCGTTTAAATTTTTATAAGTTTCATATTCAATTCTTTCGCTTTCGTCATAATAAACTTTTAAAAATCCATTCTTTTCAATTAAAGCATCTTTGAAAAAATTATATAATAATTTAAAGCCATCATTTTCTTTGTAGAATACATGGTTTAAATACGCAGTCGCTTGATCAGCCATTGGCACATCTTCAGCCGTAACCGGATCACAACGGACTACTTTATCGGAAGCTGTAAAAATTCTTAACAGATTAGGCAACATACTTTCTACAGTATCCGCCACATCAGTTGATACGACTTGGGAACGACCATCTATTTCAGTTCCTAGTTTATCTCCTAAATAATATTCTAATGATTTTCTTCTTGAAGCAGCTAACGGACCGCCCAAATATCCTATCGCATTATAGATTTGTTTTCCTATAACGGATCTTAAATCAGGATCTTCTGAGTATTTAATTCTTTTTGCCATATTAGATTATATAAGCTGTATTTACCTTAATGGGTTTTTTCCAGTCTGACCTTTCCACAGGTTCTACGATTGCTCCGTACCTAAAGCTATCCGCAAAGTGCGAAGCCCAGTTATGTAAAGGTCTATTTTTAAAACAATTATTTTTATCATCCCACCTTTTACAATAGGATTTTAGAGCTTCAACCAGTTTATTACAATTTTGCTTATGAAACCAGCATTTTGGTAAAATTTGGCGGACTTGCTCAATTCCATCTTCTACACTTAATTTGGGGGCTATGTCAAACTCCAAACCCATTTCTTTTGCGGATTCCCAACGGCTTTTATTCGTTCCTAGTTCTCTTACCCTAATATCATGGGGAGCAATATGTTTGGAATAAGTATAGGGTTTACTATCAATCACATTCAAATAATGTTCTAAACCTTCACCGGAGTTCTCATAGCTATCTATAATTCTTACTTCATTTTTCAACCTTTGAACAAATGTAATCACAGTGCTATCGTTCATTCCTAAATCCCACCAAGTTTCTACTTCGGTATCTTCGTCTATATCAAAATTCTTAATTCGCCCTATCCGATCTAATTCTTCCATGACATTTCCATAATACGAACCACTAATACCGGCTTGAAAGCTACATTCCATTTCTTGTGCGTATGCTTCCGGAGACATAATCGCCTTTGCATCGTCAAGTTCTTTCTTGTTGATAATGTCGGTTTCACTAGCTTTAAAAACGCAAGTAAACCAATTTTGAGTCTGCTTGGCAAGTTGGTGTAATTGATAAAAGTAATTCCGACCTCTAGGCGTACCAATAAAAATAGCGAAGCCGTTCCGATCCGATAAACAAGGTCTTAATATGGTATCAAATAAATCCGGAGCTATGTTTTGGGTTTCGTCAACTATTATGCCGTCAAAGTATTGACCCCTAATGGCATTACTATTTTCAGCACCTATAATTTGAATACGGCTATTATTAATATTAAAATCAATCCTTAATTCAGATTCATTAACTTTAACGCCAGGAATTGTGGCGGAAAATTGTTTTAAATAATCCCAAGCTGTGCTTTTTCCTTGAAGTCTATATGGCGAAATAAAGGCGTATCTTGGGTATGGGCGTTTATTGGTTAAAGCACATTTAATTAAATGGTTAATGCTAAATACAGTTTTGCCGCCCCTACGATGAACGATAATTACATTGAACCGGTTCTTATGGCATTTTTGATGTAAAAAATTTTGGAGCTTTCTAGGTTTATAAGGAATTACAATTTCTTTCATTTGCTAGACTAACCCCCTAGTGCAAAGTTCTTTTGGGGCTTAAATCTTCAACGTCATTATTAACAAATTCTTCGGTTAAATATCTACTAAAATCGTTAGCTTGTTCATCGTTATCAAATCCAGTGAAATGGCTAACTACTACCGGTTTCTTGGTATCTTTGTCTTTTAAAATAAAAATAATAGTTTTTAAAATTAGATTGTCCATGTTGTTTAGAATGATTCTAAAGTTTATTTAGATATACCTCCGTTAAAATTAAAATTCCCATCCGATTGAAAAAATGGGGAGCCGGTCAATCAAAACCCCTAGCTTTCAATAATTAGTTGTAAATATTACTAACGATAATTAATGCTTACCGGTAATCATTAGTTATCGGAAACAAACTAAAACAAGTTTAAGTTGATACCGAACCTAAACCGGTTCTAGTTCGTATGTAATAACAGCTATTTCTTTGTGAAAGAAATAGATTCATCATTGATTTTACTAGCTTATTTATTCATCTAGCTACTCCATTTGATGTTTAAAGGTTCTTGTTTATCACCTTTTATTGTCAATTCAGCTTGTTTTGAATACACTTTTGGTCTTAATTTAGACGCTGACCATTGTCTATTAGTGGTCATAATCTTCAGAATATTAACCAAGTTATGACCTTGCTTTGGATCTATTTCACCAGACATTAACTGCTTTTCTAGTTTCTTACGTTTATGCTCAATATCAGACAATAAGTAATCCACCGCTAATGACTTGGATTTTTCATAACGAAGCATTAACGAATCATCCGAAACTAATGCCTTTCTAAAGGTAGTCCAAGAACAATCAATACCATTGTCCGGTGTTTCAAATATTTCTCTAATGGTTTCACCATCGCTAATCTTATCCAGAATCACTTCAATTAATTTCTTATTTAATTTTCTAGGTCGACCCATTTAATCTCCTTGCGTTAGGGTAGGGGCGTATAGAAAGGAATTAAGAACGCCCCTACGAAGTTGCAACTTATATTGAAACTACTTTGAAAAGGGTTTGATCATAGTAGTTAATTATCCTTAACATACTATATGTAGCGAATCAATATCATTACAAGTCGTATTCATTTTTAGGTTTAATAAATGCTTCCGGTGGGAATTTTCCGGTGAAATCCCTATCAATAATTTTCTTTTTAATCATATCTTCAACAATTAACTTACAAGTAAAATGACCCACCCTTTTGTTATTCACAATCCAGCTTATAACTTCCTTATCCAACAAGCCATTTTCGTAATCATTCCATAAATCAATTACAATTTGTAATTTATCGGCTTTAGATAGATTATTATGGTAAAAGTGGGGTAAAGGTTCATCTTTAAAATATCTCATAGGATTCGCAATAGTCTAGGGGCGGTTATAATTTCCTAAAGCTCTTAAACTTTTCTTTTAACTTATCATTATCTTTTATCTTTAGCTTCTTATTACTATTAGTATTATCAGATGGTCTTATACTGTTACCCAAAAACTGGGTAGGGTTCTTACCCCAAAATTGGGTAGGGTGTCTGCCCAAAAACTGCGTAGGGTTAGGGGTTTGGAGTTGATAAGTATTCGCTCCGCCATCTCTTTCTACAATCGTCAAAACCTTTCGCTTAATTAGTTCTTTCTTGGCTCTTTGTAGCGTATTAATAGACATACCCAACTGCTTCAATTTAATGTTTCTAATAGTTCTAAATTTAGGCGAAAGACTAGCCAAGAATACATAGAGCTTCAAAGCCGAACCGGATAAGTCCGACCAAGCTATAAAATTGGGAACTTTACAGAATCCCTTTCTTAATTTCCTTTCCATTTCCGAATCACTTTTAAACCCCTGCCCATAATTAAGCAATGTATAAATATGGGCAGACTATATTTAGTGGTGTTGCATAAATATCACACAATATATCCTTGCAAAGCCCACTAAATAAGCATTATTTTTTTTACAATTAAACTGCTTTTATCTTGCTTTCCCCTCTTTTGTGTATACAATTTGTATATGTTTAATATAAATAACAAGGGAGGAAAAGATGTTAACGGCACATACAATAGGAAGTAAATACAGAGAAGTTGAAGACCTAAAAGTTAAGGAAATAGCTAAACTAATAAGACAAGACCTTAAAAAGTTCAAGGGTTGCAAATTTTCTGTTAAATCAACATATAATTCAGTTAACGTAAAATTAACTGATTGTGATGATGTTAAAAAGTATTTTTATATTTGGGAGGGTGTAAATCAAAAAGACCCTAGATATATTGATACTTTTCATAAAGAAGTTAAATCAATAATGAATCAATATAATTTTGATAATGGCGACTCAATGAGTGATTATTGGCATCAAAACTTTTTTGCCTTTTTTGACTTGGATTTTCCATTATTAAAAAAAGCAAGAGTTGAATTTAACTTGGAAAAATAATTAACAAATGGGGGCGAAAGCCCCCAAGAAAGGGTGCTTAATGCTTAAAATCAACACTATTTGCATTTTAGCCATTATAGGGCTTATTTATTGCAACCATTTAGTTAATATTTATTTAGGTTAATATATTGATAAAAGGGTTGTTTTGTATAATATGCGTATATGAAAGGAATCGCTATGTATTTGAATAATAAGAAAAGGAAGTATAACCCAAGAGAATTAGAAGCGTTTACTAGACCGGAATACTTTACTTGTATTGATTGGAAGCCAAAAGGTAAGAAGATTCGTTATGAAGTTCCCAACTATAAAGAAGCATTAAAGAAAGCCAAAGCCATAATAAAAAACGATATGAAAAGCAAAGTTTTAATTTATGTGGTTAAAGGTTCAAACTATGCTTTTGTTAATAGTCAAAAGCTAATGAACAAACAACGAATCATTTATGCCAAATAAAGAAGAAGAAAACAAAGTTCAAATTGATTTGTGGGGCAATGAAGTAACAAAGGTTTACGAACTTAAAGATGACTACATAGAGCCACCCTTTAGCGTTATGGACACAAAGCAAGGGCGATGGCAAAGGAGAAGAAATAAATGGAAGTCTTTGGGTATAGAAAGCGAATTAGGGCGAAAAGTTGATGGAGCTCACTTTGCCGGTAGGCATAGACAAGCCGAAAGAAGCGGAAAGAAACCTGCCGAATCAACTCAAAGAATTTTAGACGTTGGCGAACATAGTATTTTTGACCCAGTGGTTTGCGAACTAGCTTACCATTGGTTCTGCCCTCATAAAGAAAGCAAAATACTTGACCCTTTTGCCGGTGGTTCGGTGAGGGGTATTGTTGCAAATACAATGGGTCATAAATATACCGGAATAGAATTAAGAAAAGAACAAGTAGAAAGCAATAGAAAACAAGCCCAAAAGATTTTAGATAAAGATAATCAACCCCAATGGATTGAAGGGGATTCAAATCAAATACTAGATAAATTTAATGGAGGTCAATGTGATTTTATTTTTAGTTGTCCGCCTTATGGCAATTTAGAAATATATAGCAATATGAAAGAAGATATTTCTAATATGGATTACCCTCAATTTTTACCAATTTATAAATCAATTATAAAGAAAAGCTGTAAACTATTGAAACAAGGCGAACTAGCTTGTTTTGTAGTAGGAGAATTTAGAGATAAGCAAGGTTACTATCATGGCTTTGTTAAAGATACCATAGACGCTTTCGTAGAAGCCGGAATGAAGTATTATAATGAGATTATATTATTAAACGCTATTGGTTCGGCTAGTGTAAGGGCAAACACCGCCATGAAAAATAGAAAGATTGTTAAGATACACCAAAACGTATTAGTATTTAAAAAAATATGAAACTATTAAAACAACAACCCTATACCATGTGGCAAGTACCTATTAAAAGGATATGGAAAAAGAAAACCGAATTTAATAACGCTATAAAGCACAATAGAAAGGACTTAAAAAAATTAAAGCTATATGACTACAAAAAACTCATTGGTTATTATTAACGATATAACAATACGTTACAATAAATTACCAAAGGAAATAAGGGAACGAATCACTTTAGAAGAATTTACAAGGCAACCTGCCGGAATAGAATTAAGGGTAGATACCATTAAAAACATATTAATAGGGCGTAAAACTATTTTGATGTATGCCAAGCAAGGGAAAAGAGGTTATTATGGTTGAAGATTTAACTTTGTCAATGAATCAATCATTAGCAAACAAATTTGAAAGACTTTACAAAGACGAAAAAGAACGCAGACAATTTTGTGAAAATGAATTAGCTTTAATTAAAGGAGTGGGCAATAATTCTCCTGAAATGAAAAAGCTCCAAGAAGAAAACAAAAAACTTAAAATAGATTTAGATAAAGAAAAGGAAGACCACCAATACGACAATCAAGTTCATAAAAAAGAATTAGAAGAACTGAAGCGAAAGGGTTACTATGGTTGAAGCTATAATTGTGATTGAAATTTTAGCGATTATATACGCAATAAGCGTAGCTAACTAGCTTTATTTTTTAAATTTTATAACCGCATTAAAACTAAATGAAATTCTTTCTTCGTTAGAATTATGAGGAAAAACGATATGATTAAGCGAAGCAGGAAAGACAAAAAAATCTCTTTCTTGGGGCAAAAGTTTATAAGTACCAAATTGAAATAAATCTTCTTTACCTTCAATCCATTCAATCGCTCCGGAAAAATCATTATGCTTTTTAGCTCCGGTTAAAGGTTGCATATTTTTTGGAATAGATAAATAACCAACGGTGCTAATACTAGGATTTTCAAAAGCCGAAGAAAAATATTCTAAATGATGGTGGGTTGGATTCCATTGGTTTTTTAACATAACATTATACCAAGCTGAATTAATAATAATTTTTTCTACTTCTTCTTTAGGTCTATGGATTTTTGCGTATTCTTTAATAATAATATCAAAGAAATTCTTTTTCCATTTAAACATAATATCAGGTGTAATAAGAAATTCACCCTTTTCACCTAATCCACCGGCTAAACTATGTCCGGTACGATAAGGAATTTGTTCTTTTTCAGGCAAGTTTCTAATTGTTTCAAGGTCTTTTTTAAAATCTTTAATTAAATCTAAAGGCAAGTCTTGTTTAGAAATAGATGGACCGAAAGGTTTATAAACTTGAACATTAACTTTACTCATAAATCCTTTTCATTATGTAAATCTTTTAAAGGTATAGCATAACAATAAGGGCGACTAGCAATACCAAAGTTAGTTAAGTATTTTTCATTAGGCGTTTCAAAGTTAGGAAACCACCCCATTATTTTAAAGGTAGGGTTTTCGTCAACAACTAAAACATATTTACATTTTTTATCATTAGGTCTTATGATTAAAACATTATTAGGTTTTTTAAATTGTGAACGTATTTCTATATCTTTACCAATGTCCGGTTTATTATAAGTGCTATATGTATCGCTATAACTCCCATTCCAAAAAACATTTTTCCATTTAGCAAACGCCACTTCAGCACAAGCTCCACTAATACCTAGAGCTAAAGTTCGTTCTATTGTTCCTTGATAACCATGACCAAAGCTACGCCCCATTTTTTGATTCTCTATAAATCTTCTACCGGCTACGTCATAAGCCATTTGAACTTCATAAGGTTCTAGTTTAACTTCAATCATACTTCATCACCCCAACAAGACCACCCTAAAGTTTTTTGCCTAGCAAACAATTCAATTCTTGGAACGTCACCGCACAACTCAACAATCTTTTCTTTAATACAATCCGGCTTTTGGCTATGCTTTCTTCGTTCACTTATTACTAATTGTTCTACGTCTTTTGAAATTCTACTTGGTTTTCCTTTTGTGGCTAACAAACACATTTCTGGATTTGCCCTTGTCCAATAACCTAATCCCATAAAGTATTTATTTTTTGGAGTTGTCTTAACCCAAGTAAAAGCCACCGTTTTATAAGTAAAACCCCAACGCTTAATAAGTTCAAAAGATTTTTGAAGGAATGGATCAGTAACCCACAGAAAAAGTACACAATCCACATCACAAATATTAAATATAGGAAGCCGTAAGATATTGTTAAATTCCATGCAATTATAATGTTGTGTTGCATTTTTCTTTTCACCTCTTTGGGAATAGCTTTTAAAGTAGTAAGGGGGATCGGCATAGATGATTTTAAATTTCTTATCAGGAAAAGGAATCACTTTAAACACCTATCTAATATTTTTTTAAGTTGTAAATTATCTTTAAGGATAACCGCAAATTCTTCACATAATAAGGCGGTCTTTTCTTCTCCTATTTTATTAATATTCTTCTTTTTATAATGACAAATAATGTGCCAAATCTCATGAAATAGTATTTTTGCAAGTGTAAATTGTGATAGTTTGGGGCTAATCGTAAGGGTTGATTCGTTAGGGTCAAAGATAGCTAAATGCTCTTTGCTATACTCCCAAAAAACCCTTATTTTATGCCGTTTATAACGTATTTCCTTTAGCTTCATAATAGAATCAATAATAGTTTATAACATAATTAATAAAAAAATAAATATATAAAAGGTATAGATTTATTATACAAAATATTATACAAAACTTATATGACCGAATCAAAATTTATTCCGATTAAAAAATGTTATACGGAAATAGGTTTAGACCACACAAGCCCATCACAGTTTAACAATCCGTTAGACATCTGGGTGGCAAAGTACATCATGTTAACTCCCAAAGAAAGAAAAATGCTCCCTCCATCAATGTCTATGGAATTTGGTGGGTTTGTAGGTCAAGCGGTTCAAGATATGAAAACTAAAAATTTATCTTTAGAAAAGGTTTATAATGGATGATATTTATAATCCCATGAAAAAGGATATACAAACTTTACAAGACAAAGTGGCATCTTTAGAGGCACAACTTAAAGAAAAGGATATACAAGTTGATGAAGAAGTTCGTTATAAATTAGAAGAAAGGAAAAAAGCTCAAGATAAAGATTTAGAAATTATGGCACTAAAAGAAAAGTTAGCTTTATCTTTTAGTGTCATTAAAGATAGTGATAATAAAATATTAGAAATAGCAAAGGAGATAGCAAAGGTATATGGAAAAGAAATCACAGACAAAAAACATTAAAAACATTTACGAAAAACTATTAAGTGTTTGGAGTGATGTAGATAAGGTAACAAAAGGTGAAAAGAAAGTTGGTTTACACTTTAACCCTGTCTTACATGACGAAGTTAATAAAGTAGTAAGGGGTGCATTAATTAAAGAAAAATTAATTGCTATACCCAAGTATGTTAATCAAAGAACAATAGAAAATTATTTTTATTTAGAATGTAATTTAACTATTATCAACGTAGAAAATCCAAGAGAAAAAATAGAAATAGAAGGGGCTTCAGCTTTTGCCAAGATAGATAAATACGCTACCGGTAATGCAATGTCCTACGCTACAAAATACGCTTATTTAAAAGCGTTAGCATTACAAACCGGAGAAGATAACGAAGATGGTAAAAATGCACCCCAAGATTTTCAAGTGAATAGAAGAGGATTGCAAACCAAATTAAATGCGGAGCAATCTAAATTTATTCAATCTGAAAAATATCAAAATATGTCTAAAGAACAAAAAGATATTGCTATGGCGAATTTTGATAAACAACGTAAAGCCATAGACAATGCACAAGAAGGAGGAAATAAACATGGCGTTGAACTCTAACCAAATTACAATTTGGAAAGACAAGAATAATATAAAAACCATTGGTACTGGTTCTATTAAAGATGAAAATGGAAACTATACCAATTTTTCTTTATCTGAGGTTTATACGAAAGATGGTAAAATGTTAGGTTTAGGTTTGAATATGCAAGTGGCTTTATATTATCAAGCGGAAGGAAAAAAATTTGCATTAAACACCAACTACAAACAACCCATTAATGTTAAAACCACTACGGATCTATTACAAAGATTTGATAAGAAAATTAGTGTAGCTTTTAAAAATCCTGGAGACGAATCGGCAGGTAAATCAGCTAATTACAATCTAGTTTTTAATGATCCAAAGGATAAAAAACAGGATGGATTGGCTTTTTGAAATATTAATTGAACAAGAATACTACATTTATTTAATTTGTTTAGTATTCGGTTTTTTTATTTTGTATATGCAAAGTCGGTATTAAATGTTTGAACTTTTAATGCTCTTGGTCTTACCAAGTGAAATTAATCCACAAGAAGTAGGTATAAAGTATTTACTTAAAGATAAATTCGTAGACCATAAGTCTTGCGAAGAATATGTAAAAGAAAATACCTACTTCAAGGAGGTCGACCAACAATATGAAGGATTATATTATAAAATTGATACGAAAGAATACAAAGTGTTTTTAACGTATTGTAAACCAGTGGAAAAAGAAAAATGAAACCAGCGTTACAAAAGTATTTTGAAGATTATGGAAAGAAACAAGGAGTAGCACTTTTAAATTTTCATTTTAAAGAAATGGAAGGAATAGATAAAAAAGTAAGCTACAACATGATTATAAAATTATCTGAAACGACAAGACCTGAATTAAAAAATGAAAGATATTTAAAAGGAGTAATGACGTTTGGAAAATCACACAATTATTTTCCTTTAAAAGTCAGTCGTTCAGCTATTCATAAAAATTATTTTGAAAGGAAAAAAGATGGCTAAAGATAATGTTACCGACATACATAAGATGCCACCGGAAATTAAAGCTATGTTGGGCGATAAACAAGCTCAATATGGGGATTATGGGGCTACCGCTTATGTTATGAAAGGAATAGCCGAAGCGATTTTGTCCGGCTACAATGGTTATATTGTTAAAGTTCCTATTGAATTTTGGGAAGCTATGAACATCTCCGAAAAGAATTGGCGTAAGATTAAAAATAAAAACTATAAAGCTGATACTTATGATGACGTTTTAGGATTTAATGAACTAGGCAGAATGCTTAAAATACAAGGAAAAAAAGATGGAAAATAGAATACCCATGACACCTAAAATGATGCAAGTATTGAAATATTTTAAAAAATATTATACAAAACATGAGATGTCACCAACTAGACGTAAAATGCAAGTTGATTTAGGTTATGCTAGTCCTAATTCAATTACAGTGCTGGTTGATAAATTAATAGCAAGAGGCGATATTGTTAAGATTGCCTCACATAAAGCTAGAAATTTAGAGTTGAATGGTAAAGGTTAATGCTTACTGGTTTTACGAAGCAACTGTTCAAGCTAAAGAGGCGATTGAAGATAAAACAGTTGAAAAGGCAACTCAAAAAGCTCATCTTCAAGTAAAGCCAAGCGACAACGCAAAGTATAAAACCTCTAATTTGCGATTGTTAAAGAAAGTAATAAAACTAGAGGAAAACGATGACACTAGAACCAAAAAAGATAAGGGATCTGGAAGTCAAGCAACAAAAGGTAGTGGAAAAAATGAATAAACACAAATATTTATATACTAAATATCAAAATAAACTACCAAAAATTGCTGAAAAGATCTCTGATTTGAAAAATAAACAAGAAATCATATTTACTTAAAAGTGAATATGTATTAAAAATTGTATAAAGGGTAAGGATAACTTTACTCTAAATGTAACAAAGAAAGGAAATATGCGTACATTACAATCACCAATACTAATAAGAAACATAGCCAAAAATCTAGTCTTAAAAAGAATGGAGTCTGGTTTAACTCAAACCCAAGTTGCCCAAACATTAGGGGTAACTTTTCAACAAGCTCAGAAATTTGAATCCGGTAACAATGCAATGAGAGCAGACCAGCTTCATATTATCTGTAAAAAATATAATTGGAATATAGAAAGTTTTTTTCATACTCCTATTTCTATTAAGTTAAAAGTTGAATCAAGTTCAGACGAAGAAAAAGAAAAAGCACAAAGACTTTATGATAATCTTATGCTTAAAGTTAAAAGTAAGTGGCATAAGATAGATAATTTTTCTAGAGTCGCAACCAAATTTGATAATGCCGAAACCACATATACCAATTAAAAAGAAAATTGATAATCTTGTTTTCTTAAACGAAGACCAAAGAGAAAAGAAAGAACAATTTTCTAAAGTATGTAAAGCTGTAATTCAAAATCTTTGGAATGGATTATGTGAAATACCTCATTTTAAAGAAGATAAATACGAAGAAGAAATAGAAGCGTATCATGGTTTACCTGGAGTGGGCATACCCACACATGGTTTTATAGATTTATATGGTCGGTACATTATTGAAACAAAAACCCTATGGTGTAGGAAAGGCAAAGTTAAGTTAGACGGAACTAGATCATGGGCTACTAAAGCAATCCCTCTCCCTGAAAAGATTAGCATAGACCATTTAAGCCAAATGGCTTTATATTATGAAGCTAAAAAGAAACCGGTTTATTTGGTTTATGCTAATGAAAAAACTTGGAAAACTTATAATAAGGATAATTGCCCACCCCTACATCCTGATAATCTAAAAAATATTATCAAACAGCTAACCCATAAAGCTAAAGTTATGGAACGCTTATTAGAAATATCAACCGACCCTAAAGAGCTAACTAAATATATTATTCCAGACTTTTCCCATTTTAAATGGCAAAACGAATCGGATAATACTTTATTAGAAAGAGCTAAAGAGTTATGGGGTTATAAGTAAATATCTTTTTTATTAGTATTCCAATCTTTTAGATTATCCCAAAGTTTAGTTTCAACCTTTTGTTGTTGTTGTTCCTTTTCTGTTTCCTTTGCATAGCATCTATGATGGGCAGGTTGCTTGGTAGCAAAAATGACAAACGAATCGTCTGACATAATATCTTGCTTACAATGTAGGCAACTTCCTACCCTACGACTTTTATTTTTTTGTGATTGTGTCTTTGCAAAAGCCCAAGTTCTTTTTTTAACTTTAGGCACTTTTCTTCTTTATTTTATAGCCATACTTTTTAGCCCACCGCTTGGCTATCTTTGGTTTCTTTGCAAAGAGATAACGCCTTTGTCTTTTAGACTTAAATGGCATTAATGCCCCCCATCCTCCCAGTTCAACAATGCAAACTTCGCCTGTGGTCTATTGTAAAGTTTTTTAGACTTTATTTTTCTTTGTTGAAAGTTCGGTAAGGATAGCAATTTAGCCATCGGATTATCTCTTTTTCTTTTTATTCTTTTTTTTCTTATTTTTTTTTTTATTTTTTTTCTTTTTTTTCATATTACGCTTTCAAAAATGAATGAGCTTTTTTCCAGTCTTTTTCATTTTTTATTTCATTGACTACTCTTGTTCTTTCAAATTTAAGATTGTCTTTACCTTTTTTAGTAAATGCTTTTTCAGCATCTATACGACCTTCTTCTTCTAAAAGATTTTGTGTTGGTGTGTTTGCCATAATTATACCCACTCCTTATATCCGTTCTTATCTTTTTTCAAAGCCATTTTTCTATTGTTGCGACTAGAATAAGAACAGTGGATCCAGCCGGAATTTAAAGTACCATCATAATATTCTAATATTAACTGATCGTACTGAAAGTTATTTTTAATATGCGAAGCTACGTTTAAATTATCATGTCCGATTAATTCAAAATCTGCCGCTTCACCTTTACAATGCTGACTATTTGCAGAACTACCAATCGCTTCTGAAAGTTTTGCAGATCTAAATCCTGAAGAAATTTTAATAGGGTTTTGATAATACTCCCTTAAAGGTTGAAGAACATTTAAACAAAGTTGTTTAAGATTTTCTTTTTGTTCTTCGTTAGGTTCATTATCAAGTCCTAAACGCAAAGCTGTTTGGCTTTGTGTCATTTCTTTTAAACTGAAGTTTGGACTCAACATCATTTGATTCTATGTACTATATCTAAATGTGTTTTGCAAACTTAACCTAACAATAAATCAAGTGTTAATTTCTTTCTTTTTATCTTCTACTTCTTTACAAGCGAAGCGGATATATGCTCCCTTTTCATTAACAAATTCTGTACCCATTAAATCTAATATTTGTAATGAATCTACATAACCTTGACGCATACAACTATCCCAATCCTTGAAAGTGTTTTTGCTTTGGTAAGGTTGATCGCAGTTTCCGCTCATTGCGGAACAAATAATCATTATTAATATTATTTTCATTATTTATCATGGGTGCTCAACCAACATTTTATTAGTTTTCTTTATGTCTTTGAGCTTTTTTTCCAATTCTTTAACTTTGTTTTGTTCTTTTTCTAAATCTTCATTAACATATTCTAATTTTTGCAAACACCTTTTATTTGCAGAATCTTTAGACTTACCTGCATCTTGAAGTTCGGATACTTCTTGTTTTAGGATTCTTATTTGATCCTTATATTCTGTTATAAGTTCGTTAGAATTTTCTGACATTAATTGTTATTTGGGGCGTTTCATAATATCTGCACCTTTTAAACCATATATTGCAGACACCACTCCGATGAACAGAGCTTGATACCAGAATGGCATATTATTAAAATACTCAAAAAACATTTCTACCTTTTTCATAATTTCTGGATCGTCAGAAAAGATAGACCAAATTAATAACATTACAGGTGCGGACACCAAAATAAGAACAAACTCATCTTTCCACCCCTGCTGGTTATTTTGCATGACCGCCTGTTTGTATTCCAATTCTCCCCTTGCCATCTTACTTGCATGGGTCGCTTGGGCATCAGCCATTAACATTTGAGTTTCTTTACGCTTCTTATAGATATGCGTACCTGCGTTCAAAGCTAATTTTATTGCACTTAACCACATAAATTATTTATATAAATCTCTACACAACCAGTCGGTAAATCTCTTGAATAGTTTTTTAAACCATTTCATAGTTTGCTCCCTCTTTGTTAGAATTAATTACAGTTGTTTTTGTCTATATCAGCCGGTTGTCCGCCATTAAAGAACCATACCCAACTAGAAACTTTAGTTCCTTCTTGTGTATAGGTACACTTTTGACCAAGCGAACATCCTGATAGAATTAAGAATGTTAATATTAAAAATACTTTTTTCATTATATCGCCTATTAAATTATAAACAGAATAAAACCTATCGTAATTACGATAATTGCTTTAGTTCTAAAACTTCTTCTTTCCCAAAACAACGCAATTTTATCATGTAAATCTGGTAATGTCATAATATCTTATACCTTTTTATTGGCAAGATTCACACTCATTAGTATCATCTATAACCAATCCTCCGCTAGTTTCATAGGTTTTATCTTCGTTTTTTTGCCCACATTCACAACCCTCACATTTACAACCTTCATGATCGGCTTCTATGCAATGGCATAAATGATTACATTTTTTACAAGTTCTATCAACCATTATTCTAATATTTTTAATATCTTTTTCTGACCCATATAAATTTCTGTTTTAGCTTTAGTTTTAATACAACTAAAAATTACGCTTTCTGGATTAACTTCTCTTTGGGCGATGCGTTTTGACTTCAGACAATCTGATAATGATTCTTTATATGTGTGTTCTATCACTTGTCCATTAAGACTTAATAATAATGCAAATACAGTTTCTATCATTAGTTATATGAATACCCACTAGGAGTATCTTCTTTTTCTAAAATTTTAAATAATTGTTTGTGTTGATCCATAATTTCTTCGTCAGAGTCCATCATTTTATCCATTTGTTCTTCTAGTTTTAAAACTTGTTCTCTTAATACTTGGACTTTATCTTCATGCACAGCTTGGATAGTAGATAATTCAAAAGTTCTTGAAAGCGACCAACCACCTAAAGCTAATAATAAACCTACTAATAATGTTATAATTTTATCTGTCATTTATAATTTCCATTTGCAAAAGTTCTTTGTTTATCTTTTAATTTTTCAATATCGCTTAATACTTTTTCCATGTCTTTTTGTAATCTTTTAATATTAACTTCATTATGCATCATATTAGACATTGCTTTTTCAATCTTTTCTAATTGACCAGCCATGTGTTCAATCAGCATAAATTGCTCAGAATCTGCAGGAAGAGATCCAATCTCACCTAGAGGCCACCTGATTCTGAAATCAGTATTTTTTTCTAAATCGCTGGTCATAAGTTTATAATTGGTTTCAATATTATTAAGTCTTTCTTGAATACCAAAAAAAGCGTACACCCCAATCGCCACAGCAGCAATTATGCTGATTAAGTTTCTGATAGGCATTGCCACCGATGTATTCTCACTTACTTTCATTTTCTTTTCTTTCTACCGAAGTAATGTTCTGAAGGTTCGTAATCCCAACGCATCCCATGATGACCTCTAAAATCAGCATACCACATTCTTAACCGAACTATAAGTTTTATTATAGGTCTAGGCATTAAAAATAACCTTAATAACCAAGTATAATGTAATAAAAATAAACATACTCATCATTTGAACATCATAAGGGTGGTTAATCATAAGCTGGACTGCACCAAGCTAAAGTGAATAGCAATGTCATTAAAAAAAGTGAAAGCCATCGCATCCATCTATCTTGTTTCTCCCTTAATATTCTGGCTTCTCTTCTTACCTTTAATATTTTTAAAGTCCTGAATTTCATTAATCAAACCTTGTGTTGTCAAAATCATATATTTATTATTTTATTATTCTTTGTGCGACTTTTACAATTTGGAAAATATCCCAATGGGGTCGCATTTTTCTAATCTGCCCAATTTTTTTAGCTAGTCGTCTAATGTAAGGCAGCGGTTTACAATAGCTTCTACTCATAATCAATCATCATTAATTCAATGTTTAAATCTTTTTGTTGTTGCGAAAGACTCCGGTTAATTTTCCAGTTGTTTGCTTTGCGAAAAGATTTAGTTTTAACATCTATTAGACGTATCTTACCTTTTTTATCTACGGCTACAATATCAAAAGGTGATTGAGGGTCAAGAGATCTGGCACACCAATATCCTTGTTTGGTAAGTATTTTAATAGCTTTTAGTTCGGCAACCATACCCTTTGCCGATTTTGATACAGTCAAAAATTATCCTACTATTAGTATTCTAATCGCTATGACTACGTTAGATAAAACAACTCCTGAAACGAACCATAACACTTTCCTTATATCATTAATTTTTGATTCTAAATGAACTAAATGATTATTTTTTATAGAATTAATCTCTTGGTTGATTAAATCAATCTTACCATGCAATTTAATTATTTCTTCCCTGTTCTGTTGGCTGATGTTTTCCATAATTTAATCAATTAAGCCCTTTGGTGTATAGGGTACGTTTATATTTTGTTTTCCACCCATATATTTTTGAATAAATGCTGTTGCCGCAGACACTGGGGTTGGAGATGATAAACGACCTGTTGATGTACCAAACAATTCTTCGTCTAGTATTTTTTGAGCAGCTTTAGTTCCGGTAAGTTGTCTTATTCTATCAAATCCAGTTCTTGCTGCTAACAAACCTTGAATACTTGCTAATTTAAAACCTAAAATTCCTACAAGTTGTCTTGATACTCCGTTAATTGCTCTCATTAAAGCAGATGCTGTATTTGAAGTATTAACTAAATCTTTAGGTTTAAATGTTTTTCTTACTTGTGTAACAAATTCTCCAATAAGTTTTATTTCATCATCATCAAATAATTCTTTTACCAACGCTTTATCCCTAGCCATAACACTTTCCCATTGTTTAACAAATGTTTCAGGGCTAAATCTATTATTTTTAGTAGAATCTTTAACTAATTTAAAGAAAAAACCTGTTCGTAATGCTTGAAAATCTTTATTAACAGCAGCAATTTTACTTAAATCTTTTCCTTCTGCATTAAAAATCTTTTTTAATCTTTTAATAATAGATAGAGCTTCTGATTTTCTTCCCAACCCTGCTGTTCCAAATATCCAATCTATCGTTTTCATTGGAGTAACATCAGGATCATTTAAAATTTTCTGTATGACTTTTCCTGCTTTGTCATCAATTTTTAAACCACCTTTTTTTATAGGATTAATAGCAAAAAGCTCTTCCCTTTTTTTAAATAATGATCTTGCTTTTTTAATAGCTTCAATAGCTTCTCTTTTACCACTAAATAATAAATTATCTATTGCGTCATCATAAAGTTTGTCAAATTCCTGTTTCATAGCAATTAGATTTTTTTTATCTGTTTTGCTAGTTGCATCGCCAATAAGCCCATTAAGTTTTTTTCTCAATGTTTCAAAAGAATTTAAAGTTGTTGTGTTTGTTTTTTGAATTTTTTTACTTTTTATATTTTTTACAAATGTTTCTATAAATTTCATTCCTTTTAAAGTTAAAGGCGTAAGCTCTTTATCAATAATATCAGTTCCTTCTTTAATAGCTTTTTGAATAGAAGCTAATAATACATCTACATTACTGTTTTGTGCTTGAAAAACAGCTTCTTTATCTACTAAATTATATGCAGTTTGAGCTTTCTCACTAGCTTTTTTATAGATACCTTTTAATGATTCTATAACACCTTGACCCACATCATCTAATGAACTAAAATCTATTTGTCCTTTATTAAATTTAGTTATTAAATTTTTTGCAGTATTTTCAATATCAATTCCTTGTTTTTTTAAAAAATTTAAAACTATTTGTTGGGTTTCTTTTCCAAATGTTCCTTTAGACGCTTCAATCAAAGTTGCTATTCCTTCAACATCACCTTTAGCTTGACTTCCTGATAAACGAAAACCAAATTTTCCTGCTGCTGTTTGTGCTGCGGCAAGATCAGCATCTACACCTTTAGTAAGTTCTGTTGAAAATCTTTTAATTGTTTGACTATTTATTTTAGTAATATCTAATCCAGCAGCTTTAGCAGCTTCTTCTCCTCTTTTAGTCAAAACATAAACATCTTTCCCATCTTTTTTTATAACTTTAGAATAAGCAGAATTTCCAACTATTTTTTTCCAAAGAGCTGATGCTACCGGTGTAATAGCAGCTTCAAAAGCCACAGGGGCGATTGTAGATATTGCTGCTTTAGGAACATCTATACCTTCTTTAGAACCTAAAGGAGTTGCCGCAATATCTTGCAATACAGCTGTAGTTCCTCCAGCAGCTCCAGATAAAAGAACTCTTTTCATATATGATTTACCGGCTTTTTTCATAGCCCAAGAAAATCCTGGTATATATTGTAAAATTTGTCCTGTAAGTTCAACAAAATCTTTAGTGGAAGCTCCAGGTTTGTTTAAATAAAAAGGTTTGCCGTCAGGCATCAACACAATAATATTATTATATTTGTCTTGGGTAAAAGTAACCTCAGGCATTTGAGATTTAATAATGTCCATTTGAGTTCTGAGGTTAGGAGTAAGTAACATTCCTGTAGCTATTTTAGCTGCCTTTCCCCAAGTAGGTGCATCAGAACCTTCCGCATAACCAAATTCTTCTAAATTAGGAAATTCTGTACTTTTAGTTCCTGTAAAAAAATCGCTTGTTGCGGTAATGCTTTTAGATATTATACCTGGTTCTTTGGATTTAATAGTTTTAAAAACTTCAACTAAATCTTCATCTACTATTTCTTTTCCTTCACCTTTAATAGGTGATTCTATTTTTTTTTTTCTTTCCGATCCAATAATTTTTAATAATTCATTATCTTTTATTTCTTCCATTATATTTCCTAAATTTCAAAAATTCTATCTCCTACTACCATAATTTTTTTATTTCTATATTTTTCAAATTTCTTTCCATGTTTATTAATAAAATCACTATCAATAGTGAAAACATTATCAGAAAATTCTTCATCTATTTGATTACCTAATGTACCTATCGTTTTTTGCATATCTTCAGTAACAAGAGGATTTTCATTATACCATTTGGATTTCCATTGTTCCCAAGTTTGTCCGTCAGTATTTTTTGAAGATAATTTGCCATACGTTGCTTTCCAATCAGATGCCGCATTTGCTAAAACATTAGTTCTTTCATTTAAAGTCTTTTTAATATTAATTAAAACTTCATTTCCTTGTCTTGTTAAAGATAAACCTGGTAAAATATTCATTAAATATTCTCTTTCTTTATCTGAAATTGCTCCTTTAAAATTAGCCAGTCCTGCCAATACCATTTTTCCGCTCATGGCTGATAAAACATCAGCGGCACTAGCATTTTGAAAATCTAAATCTAATCCAAGTTCTTGTCCTACTTTTTCAATAGTTGTTCTTAATGCTCCCCACTCCCCTGTTTTTAAATCAGGTATTTTTAATATTTCTTCCATTACTTTTAAAGCATCACTTTCATCTATGGCTGCAGCTTGTAAAGATAATAAATTTTTAAATTCGGCTGCATATCCTTTTCCTAATTCTGCAGTTTCAGAATCTTCAAACATTTTAGTTTCAGCTGGAATTAAAAGTGGATTATTAGCTATCATCTCTTCAGAAGCCCAAAGAATCTCACCGGTCTTTTTATTTTTTACTTTCTTTGTTTTTCTTTTTCCTTTTAATGCTGATTGAATTTTAGCAGCTTGTAAAACGGAAGGCATAATTGGACTAAAGGGGTCTTGTCCTTTTACTCCAGCTCCAAAAATATTAGAACCAATTAAAAGATTAGGATTAATATTTGCTAGATTGCCAAATAGACCTCCTTGATTTTGATTACCAAATAAACCACCTTTATTTTTAGTGGCATAATCTAGCATTAACATTTTTTTTAATCTTTCGCTCATTAAATTAGTCCTCTTTCTTGCATATAAGGTATATTAAAAGGGTTAGTCGTTAAATTTTGTGCCGTTAAACCGCCATAGGGCGTATCAGAATAGCCAAATTGGTTAGAGGTATCTACCATACCCAGCGTATTAGCAATATTGGCT
>VTLG01005929.1_pt1 | contig 31327 bp, 45 predicted proteins | sample 4694571 | NCBI WGS metagenome assembly VTLG01 (sample SAMN12604809, study PRJNA352737) | marine metagenome | biome: ENVO:00000447; feature: ENVO:00000209|ENVO:00000569|ENVO:01000036; material: ENVO:00002151; isolation source: viral sequences binned using virsorter ...
CATACCCACTATTAACAGTGGCATCTTCTCCTAGAAAAAGATACTGTGCATCAACTGCCGCTGCATCAACATTAAGGCCAATGCCATCAGCTAGATTGTCAGATGGAGTGGTATATGTCCCAAGAGCACTTTTTGTAGGCCTTCTAACCTTATTTTTTTGAACCCATTCTACATCACTACCAACCTTATATACACCACGTTCTCTGTAATAATCTGTACCATGTATTAATAAATCTGTCACCGCAGTATCCACCGCATCTCCAGCAGATAGGCCGTCACTAGTACCATCTGCATTAGCTGGATATTTCCCACGTATGCGCCCTGGCATATCAGCAAGCATGTCTTTACAGGTGATTAATTCATTTTTGCCAGACACATCTTCTGATTGAATATCAGTAGGGTCAGCATCTTTATTAATACCACCTTGAAAGCCATTGATTACTAGAGATTCTTTAGGCATTATTTATATCTATTTTGATGAGCTTTACTCTGGAACTCAGCTAATATGTCTTGGCGACTTCTTTGTGGCCTATAGGGGCCTACATTTTGTTCAGCTTCCCATGGCATAACTGTTTGATTATCAGGGAAATTTATGTCATATTGTCCTTCTTCACCAGTCCATTCTGAACTATCCTCATCATCTTCAGGATTTCCCCAGCCCATAAATCTACCTTTATCATCACGGATTTCAGATAACTGGATTATTTGTCCATCAGCATCCTTATATCGACCATTCTCATTTGGTTGACCCTTAATAAATTTCTCCCCAGACTGTTCATTTTCCATAGCTTGAGTCAGAGCATTATTTTCTCCAGGTGGTACAGTATTTGGAGGTATGTTCTCTGTTCCGCTTTGGTTAGCATTTTCTCCAAACTGACTTAAATTATTACCAAATTGCATGTCTTGCAGATTATTGTTAACCTGCATACCAACGCCACCTGTACCTTGAGCAAAGTGCCCAGCACTCCCAGGTATTATGTTCAGTTTACCATATTCATCATAAGTAGCCTTAGTATCAGTCTTAGTAGCATCTAAGGCTGGATTAGTAAAACGAGACCCTGTATACCCAGAAGCGTCTTGGTCTTCTTTATCCCAATAGACTTCCTCTCCTTCAGTATAATCTCTTTCATAAATTTCAGGTGCATTAGAACCATAGTCAATCGTACCAGGAGTAAGCCCTTTTTGTCTATTAAATTGATTAACACTAGAGGCCTCACTAATATCTTGATAAGAAGGGTCCCTCCAATCTCCGAACTCATTGTCTATCGCTTCATTATTGTAACCAGCCTTTATATCTTTAATAATTTTATCAGGATAAAGATTAGATTGCTCATGTATATAATCTAATGGCACTCCATCTTGAAAGTCACCATCCATCTCAGTATCTTCAATGTTTATATCTTCATCAAAAAATTCATCGTCTGTTTCTACAGGTATAGAAGGTCTATCAGGAGCTGGAATTGGCGCTGTTTCTGGAGAGCCCAGATTATTACCGAAAAGTGAACCACCTCCTTGAAGGGTTGTGGCTTTTCCTTGTGGGCCACCATAGTGTATATCTTCTTCACCCTGCGGAGTATACTGAGTCCCAGCATCAGCTCCATAACCTGAACCACCAGCATCACTTCTATCTGTCCCTTTTTGTGAAGACATCCAGTTCTTTAGTTTGCCAAATAACCCTGGTTTTTTAGTTGGAGCTTTTGTATCTTCATAAGAAAACCCTGGACTACCAGGTTGTCCTTCAGGAATATGCATTTCTTGCTTTGATTGAGGCTCTTGATAAGGAACGCCTTGTAATTTCCTAAGCGCCTTTTCAGTTTGCGGGCCTAATATACCATCTTGGTCTTCTTCAGAAAAGCCCATTAACTGCTGTAATTGCTTTACACTTGCATTACTAGTTGGGTCAAATCCATCAGGGCCTCCTTTTGCAAACTCACGGGCATCAAGTGCGGTAGGCTCTTCAGGGTCAGTGAATGTATCCCATGGTGTACCTGAAGAACTCCCATAATCGTCATATTCCTCTGATACTCCATCTGGTTCCATAAAAGAACTATTTAAATCTTCATCAGTATACATAGCAGGGCTATATGTTTGATTATTATCATTATTCATAGCATCAAATAGCGGACTAGTAGGTGTAGACTGATTAATTGCCTTTTTATCTTCAAAAGTGGTAGGAGTTCGAGTACTTACCGATGATGAAGGAAAATATCCACCCGTAGCGCCCCAACCACCTTGCATAGGAGGAACAATCTGGTCTGGAATCCACCCTTGACCACCACCCATATAATCATCTACATCTCGCATGTCGTCGTCACTCAACCCGAAAAAGCCAGCAGTCTTACCTAATAGAGATGAAGGCTTATATGCATCCTTTCTCTTAGCATATTCCGTGAATCCTTTATTACTTAAACTAGCCATTTTTATCTCTTTTCGTTAATTTTATGAAAATATCTTTCATTGTATTGACCGAAGACAAAGTCTTTTTGACCTCGTCCTTCGCCACCCTGTTCGTATCTATCAGCTTGACGATAATATCGTACAGCCCCCTTAAATCCTTGGTAACGTCCTTTGTGATGAACTTGATAAGGTACATACAACCCCACCCAAGACCGACCGCTACTGCCACTGGTATCCCCAGCGTCTCTATTATCTGAAATATGTCCATAATCTCCCATTATGTGCCTGTGCTCCACCCCACAATAGCATGGGCACATGTAGCCTCCCATAGGACGGTCGTCAAGACGGTCTCCGACTGCACCAAGCATAATAAATAATAACCCGAACATACCATCTGCTAAGCTTTCAACTCCTGACCCCATAATGATGCCTTCCCATCTACGATTCTAACCAAGCTAACCGTAAAAGCACCACCTGCATAATAATCTACTATAGCAAAAGCATGAGCCCAATCGATAGGACGCCCTTTAAGCCACTTATTTTTTTCTTTGGACATATCCTTCAAGCAACCTATACACCAGGCTTCTAGGGGCCCTTGCAGGCTCGTAGCACCCATCATCTGTATTCCATGCCAGTGCCCATACATTACAGAAGCACTAAGTTTCCGTAAATGGTTTGCTGTATGATATTGTCCTCCAAAATGATGTCCATGATAGTAATTTAACTTTCCAATCTTTAAATAATCCCCAGCTTTATGATACTTATAACCTCTATCTTTTAAGGTCATAGCCTTATCAAACTTATACTGAGGTAGATATGGATGTTCTTCTACAAACATATCAAGCCATTCATCGTGGTTCCCTTGAATCATATGCTTAATTTTTACATTAGCTTTATCAAGGCTTTCATCTATAGTGTCAAGAAGCTGAACTCCCGCCTCTACATCCTTATCCACTCTTGGGATAATATATTCTAGAGGTGGTTTCTTTTTACGTTTCCACTGCCAATGGGATACGCTACCCCATTCTCCAAAATCCCCTAGGTCTATATAACCATCAGGTTTTACTACTTCTATCGCTTTTTTTAACACCTTAATTGCCTTTTTATCTTCAAAAGGCGCATGTTTATCTGGTGTCACGATATAGCGTTTGATTACGCCCTTATCGTTATTCATATAACTCCTAATTATAGGATTCGGGGTCTTGTTCTTCCCAGTCTAATGGATTAGTCCATAATCCCTTTAAACTCTTGAACTGTTTTTCTACCCACTCCCTGTTATACTTTAAGTGTAATGCTCCGCATGCCAAACATTCAAAGAATAGAGGTTTATTTGATACTCCTACTAGCTCTAAAGTTTCAAACCTTTCATTCTCACAATCGTAACATTTCTTAGGACACTTCCTAAAGACATGGTCACTGACTACACCTAAAGCGTCAAGCACTCGCCCAGGACTGCTGAGTACTTCAACTAAATCTACTATAGAGGCAACTCTATTTTCCACTCAATAATACTTTTTTAACTTTATTCCATAAAGCATCATCAAGTTTATTCTTAGATGACTTTACTAAATAGTCTCCTAAAAACACAAGCACTTGCTTTAGTATTTTTTCAGTTAATAAAGTTTTTGTAAGCCAAGCTATAACTGGTGCCATCATTACTCCTTCTTTTTATTTTCTAATTCTGCGCTGATTTTGACTAGTAAATATACAATAGTTACTAGCCCAACTGCTACTGAGACTATATCTGGGAGTATACCTAAGCCTGTTAAAGCACTACCTGCTATTCCCACTGCCGATGTTTTCAGTGTATCTTCCATTAAGATACCTTTTTAGATTCTTTTTTAGGGTCCTTACTATCTTTTTCTTCTTGAATCATTGATTCAATAATTTCAATAGCGCCTTGAATCTTAAGATATGTTGCCTCAGCCTGCTTACTTTGAATCGCTAAATTTTCTAACATCTCTTTATAGCTTTTCATTATTAACTCCTCTTATATATTTGCACTTAATTCTCGTGTCCAATCTAATTCTACAACAACAACAACATTAATTTGGTCAAGAACATTACTACTAACATCTACAGAATTTTGTACGCTAATCCCCATCTGGTCCCCTTTGCTAAAAGTACAAGTACCATCTGTAAAATCAACAAAAATTCCCCGGCCTACAGCTTGCAGTGCCACATTGGGGACTGGGACTGCTTGTAATGTAGTCCAATTTGCTACGTCTTTAAAATCACCAGTATTTGTAGACCCATCAGGTCTATACCTATAACATCTCCATGTCGCAACGTTTAAAGTATCATTTGGATTATAGCCACTTGCTATATAATAAACATGTTTTAATTTAGCATCACAAGGGAAAACATATCCCATTCCTGAAGAGAATGTTTGACTGCCAGTTACATATCCCTGTAGAGACACAAAAGTTTCATTTAAATTAATATCCATCATCAGATAACCAGGGATAGATACTGCCTGCCTACCATATACTTCGCCATTTATTTGAAGCGGGCTATCAATAATAGTACCCCCGTCAGCAGAAATAGTTAGGTCGCCAGAACTATCTGTAGATAAAGTTGCAGCAACACTATCTGAATACGATAACTTAATTTGGTTACCTGTCCCCCATATTTCAAGAGGAGAATCTGGGTCAGTTAAACCTATACCAACTTTTACATCACTTCCAAATATTAAATCATCTTGAGATACATCCCATAACATATAACTATTAGCACCATTATTACCCCAAAATTTTGCATCATACGTTGTGCCAGATATTCCACCGCTTGCACCAAAGAGAAACTCACCCTTTAATTCTAATGAATCATTATCCCCATCCCACCATAAATGTTTGCCAGCACCATCGCTATAAAATATTACATCTTGCTGAGTACCATCAACCCCAACCACTAAATCGCCTATTATAGTTAGCGTGTCAGTTCCCGGGCCAACATCACTCCACTGTAGCTTTTTGCTCGACATTGCGCCATAAGCTATGATAGTATTTCCGTTCCCATTAGACCCAAATAGAACACCACCTGTAACTTCTAGGTCTCCACCTATTGCAGTTGTACTAACAGCATGCCCAATAGACACCTCTATTCCAGAGTTTTCTGTACCAAGCTTGATTCCGCCTGATGATGCTTGAAGGTGTGTAAAGCCACTGGTATAATATATTGAACCGATTGAAGAGGACCCTATTGCTAATTTAGCAGTGTTAGTTAGTCGCAAGTTTCCATCACTTGCATCCCAAATACAACTTTTACTAGCACTCTCTCCATGCATATTGAAGTCATATCCATTGCCAGGACTAGAGCCAATTAATACCTGGTCATCAAATACAGCCACACCATGAAAATTTACAAAAGGAGAAGTAAAGGCAAGAGCGAGTCCAGCCTTAATGTCTAAGAGGCCATTCGTTGAAGAATATATTTCTTCACCACCGCCGATGTCCCAGAATTTTAATTTAGTCGTAAGTAAAAGAGCAAGTTCATCTGCTGACGCATCATAAAATATTCCTTCAGAAGCTGTAGCGCCATGTAACATTACATCCACTCCAGCCTCATCAACACCTGTTGTTAGAGTTGAGTTTAATTGAGTAGCACCGCCAATTGTCACATCGCCAGAAATATTTAAACCACCATATGTTGTCGTGCTAGTTTGGGCTACTCCATTTCTTGTCCATGTTGCCATATTTTATCCTAAAAATCTTGTGGAATTACACGGCCAGATGTAATATTTTGTGAGCGTACATACTTTTTAGCTCTCTTAACACCCTGGTCATATAATTGTGTAAAATTAGCTGCTGCAGTCATTTCCATATTTCTTGGGTCAAGATATCCATATGAGATTGCTTTAAATACGATAGCCTCATGAAATTGCTGAGGTATTAATGGATATCCTTCATCTCCTAGTACAGAACCTAAATCATCATCTATAGAGATAGTAAAGAGATTGAGCGTTTTAGCCGCTGAGATTGATTTGTAACTACTTGTTACATTATCAACAGTTACTGTAGTACCATCTTTTTCTACAATACCTATTTTTTTATTATTCGTATACCAAAAGCGTTGTGTAGCCATTATGATTCCGTCCCAGTTGTATCATCAATAATAAGATTGCCTATCAATCGCGGTATCTCAACATCATCAAGTGTGACCTTTTTAATCTTTAGTATTCGATTATCTAAAGCATAATGTCTTTGATTTGCTGAAGTAGTTAGGTTAAATGTATCCTCAATTACTTCACTATCAATACAAAATAAGTCTTTTGCCCTATTTAGCAGATTGGTTACCTCTTTCTGCCCCATATGAGGGTGGTGTTGACGGACCAACTCTATCATTGCCTGTTTAGTCATTATTGTGGGCCTCCCTGTACCGCTTCTCCTCGAACCTGTACTCCAAGATTATTTAATTCTGAAGCATACATTCCTTGTAATGATTGTGCATGAGCCTGTAGCATTTGCATCATCTCTACATCTTCCTCATCTATTATAGCTTTTGCTAACAATGAGCCGACAATATTTAATGCTGTTTTAACCGCAATAGCAAACAGTGCCTTACCTGGAACGCCTATTATTGCTTGTCCAGCTGCGCTTAAATTATAAGTATCTATATTTGTAGTGATATATAATACAGAGGCTCCTGTATTATTTGGTAAGACCGTAATCTTCTGAATAGCAGCACCACCGCCTACGCCAGTACCGCCAGAGAGACTAGATTCATTATTGGAAACATAATATGCGGGAAAATTCCCTTCATCAGCGCCAATATGATATATGGAATTGTCATCTGCAGCATCAATACCTTCTTCTTCACTTAGCTTACGACAAATGACATCTTTATTAGGAGAAACAGCAGTATTCAGTCGTTTCACCTGAAGGATACGAGAATCCTCATACCCAGTCAATGTTGTAGAGTATTGTGCAGACCCAATTAATTCTTCATCTGGAAGTAATCCTACAACATCTCTAACAGCAGAACCAAAGGAATCATTACCATAGGCTTCTGTGTAGCTTTGAAATGTTGCACCACCTTCTGTACCCCCAGATAATAACTCAGTTACGGTAGTTAATACACTCATTACTTCTTACCTTTTTTAGTGCCTTTTTTATCAGTATTATACTTGCGCCTATTGTCAGGCTTATCACCTGACCAAGGAACGCCTATTTTATTAGTCGTTACCACATTACTGCTCATATAATACTTACTTTCTTACGTCTACCTTAACATCTATAACAACATTACCTGAACCTTTTTTAGCTGGTTCTCTTTTTGGTTCACGTTTGTCTAGTTTTTCTTTAGCTATTCTTTCTTTTTCTTTTTGAGCGGCTATTGCTTTTTCTTGAGCGAGTCTCTTTGTTTCTTCTTTTTTTCTTAACTTTCCTTGATAATGGTCAGGACTATAAGTCCCACCACCATTGCCAGTATCACTACCAGTAGTAGCACTCTTTCTCCAGCTCTGCCCTTTTTTGTCTAATATTGGGATTCCCATTACTATATTCCTTTACTTATGTAGTTTCTGTTTGTATGTGATTGTTGCTGCAAAATCATTATCAAAACTTGCAGTTCCAACAAATGTAATTAGTCCTGTTCTAGATATGCTAGTTATTTCGGCACTATTAACATCATAAGTACCAGCAGCAGCAAGACCGCCACTCGCAGTCACTTCCATGCTAAAACTTTCAATATCTCCATTAGCTGTAAGTACACCTTGAATTTGATAAGTATCATGAGTAGCCTGTGTATAGCCAGTTGTTACTAATGCATCCTTAACTACAATTTCATCCTGTAAGACTGCATGTCTTTCATGTACAATAACATGAGCATCTGTAGATAATGCAGTTACATTAAATGAACTGAATGGTCCATATACATTATTGCCAGATGTAACTTTAATTGTATCTGCAACGGTAGCTCCAATAGGGATAACATCTATAGTAGCAGCATCATCCGCATCATCAGATGTCACTTTAATATAATCAAAAATAGATTGATTATATACTCCCTCACTATTGTTGTCAATTACAGTAACATAAGGCGCATGACAAGTTTGTGTTTGAATTGCCATTATTATACCTCCGTTTCAAAAATTTGAGTGTAACAATCCCTACCTGAAGCTCCAGCTCCAGTTTCACCCTCTACATTATGTTTCACATAACTAAAAGGTCCGTGAAGACTAGAACCGACAGTAATTCTTATAGTTCTTAATAATGTAGGATTATTAGATTGTGGGTATTTCACCTCATATTCAATCCAATCAGATGGGTCACCACCAGCAGCCTTAAGATAGACTATTTGACCAGTCACTTCCTCCGATGCTTCAATAATGGTCATCTGAGGATGGTCAAATGTTTTTGGATATCCTGGTAAAGCCATAACTTTCCTCTCTTTAGATTAAGAGCCCCGAAGGGCTCATAATCAGTTTAACTATGATGGGTCAGCCCCAATACCACCGATACTACCAGCAGTTGTCTGTCCAGAGTACTGTTCAACCATAGAAAGGTTGTTATTAGCCTCTTGACTAAACGGAACAGTACAATAAGCAGCATTAACAGCAGCTACTCCAACGTTAATGATAACATTAGTTATACCATCACCGCCTGCATCAGTAGCTACCATCTTAACTCTCAACAATGTCCCTTTTTCTAAAGCAGCAACATCAGCTGCTAATGCTCCATTTAAGGGGGCATTATCGTAGTCTACGGCAGCTGTTCCTATGTCAGTCCAAGTACCATTTCCAAATGTACCATCTGAACTGTCAAAGTCAGCATCATCACCACCAGTTGCAGGATTATACCATTGCCAACAAGCTGTCAATTGTGCATCACCAGTAGCACCTATTTGAAAGGCCATACCGTCCATAAAAGGACCAACACACAACTCTTCACTATAATAATCAGCAGTAGTACCTGTATGATAAGGTGAACCGGCCACACCTACTTCAGCCATAATAGAAGTTCCTGTAAACCGCATAGCATTATCATCAATGCTTTCGGTCCAATTAGCGTTTAAACTTCCGATTGGATGGGACCCCGAAGGGTCCGCTCCAAGACTTCCACTAATTGTTAAGTTACTTTGGTCAGCCATAATAGACCTCCTTAACTAAACTTCAAGACAGCGTGAGTTTCAGGAAGTGAAATCTCAAGACCAGCTTCAGTGATGATTTGGTCTTTTCTTCCATCTATATCGTTACCTTGAACGTTAGTTTCAATGTAAGTATCACGAGAAATACCATTACCAACCAATGGTCGATACGCTACATTAGCCATATCAACTGCGACTGCATAGTTTTCCCAAGGTCCACGCAATAGAGGTTCAGCTACAAAATGTAGATTACCAAATATTGTGTTTACCACAGTTACTTGATGGCCAAAAGCACCAGGGATGCTAGTTACCTCAAGACTGTATTGTGACGCACCTACTGAGTTATTCATAAATGAACCTGCACCAAGCTTGTTCAAGTAAGTTATTACTTTACGTGAAGCTAGTACTAGTTTATTACCAGAATTGCCAGACTCAGGTGCAAAGAAATCTTCCATTGCATCTAAGAAAGCATCATAACCAGATGAAGCATATGAAAAGTTATACACTTTACCATTAGCTTCAGAATAAGGTACGATACCATGAGTCATACGAACGATATTGGCTGTGCCAGCTTCAGCTGAAACTCCAGAACCGAACAAAAATGCTTGTTCTAAGTCCATCTTATGTTCCATTAGCTTTTCAGACCAAACTCGTTTATACTCATCAGCAATACCACGATAGCGAGTTGCCATTGCAGTACCAGAGAATAAATTCATGCCAGTCTTAAAGATTTGGCAGAATCCTTCTCTATCATACATCTCATCTTCCCAACCAGCAGGAGCACCAGAGCCTTCTTCAAAAGCAGACCCAATTACTTGGCCACTTGCTTCATCAGCGAAATCAACATCAGCATCAGTTTCCATTGGAATAATAGATGTACCTAAAATAGTAGTCAATCCACTAGCACCATCAGTTCCAGAATGCACAATATCAGTTCCTACAACAGCATTTTCTGCTATTTTCAATCTCTTAACTGAAGCAGCAGTTGAATCATATATTGCAAGGATTGAACCAGGTGTAATAAAGTAACATGCACTATTATCACCACCAGATAGGCTTCCATTTTTATACACACCACAATGTAGTGTTAAATCATCAGCAGTAGTTGCTTCTGCTGTACCAGCTGTCCAGCTTTTATTTTGATAGACAGCTTCTACTTTAAAGTTCCGACGTTGCCACTGATGTCGTTGCTCTAAAAATTTAAATACTGGGTCGTCAGTCGCCTTTTTCGCCACTTTTGAAAGATAAACGAAGAAAGGAGATTGTTGAGGAGCTAATTCAGCTACTCTTTCCCCAAAGTTAAATATTCTACGATTATTCTGTAGACTTTCACCTTGAGGCGCAACGCCAGTACTATATGCGTTTACATTTGCCATTTTCTTCTCCTAAGAAGTTATTAACCCCAAGGATTCTTGGAGTTAAATGAATTAATCAAATCATCCATAACCTGCTCTCCCTCAGGACGCGAATCATGCCCGCTCTCGCCAGTCACAACACCCATAGGTGAAGGTATAGATTGAGCATTCTGCATTTGGGTAAACGTAGGACTAGGACCAGTATTAGTTGTTGGCCCTTGCGTTGGTTGACCTTTTTGCATCCTATATAAGTTAACAAGGTTATCCATTGTTATGGAATTAGGGTCACTCATGGTCTGAATAAACTCTCGTGCATCACCTTGATTAAATCCATAATGTCCTTGGACATGCTCATAGATTTCTTGGTTTTGACGAGCGACTTGACGTTTAGCATTTGCGCGTTTTGCACCTTCTTGACGCCTATGTTCTTGTGTATCAAGTTTCTCTTGCATGATAGCTATTTCATATTCGCTTTTTAATTCATTATACTGAACTATATCATCACGCCATGTTTCTACCTCATCCATATATTTAGCACTTTCTGAACTTGGGTCTGACCAAGCTTCATCACGAGAAAATGCTCGCGGTTTCTCAGGTTTATCTGGGGCTGGTGGAAATTGTTCAATTACTGGTTGAGTCTGTTGCGCTGGTACTTCAGCTGGTACTTGAGGTGGAGCTTGCGCTGTCTTAAGTTGTTGCTGGAGAACTTGTAGTTCATTTTCCCGTTTGGCTGCTTGTGACTGCCAATATTCAAATCTTTTCTCATCATTTTTTGCCTCATAGGGCTGCTCTGCATGAGTTTCCACTGGAACTTCAGGTGCTCCTTGTTCGGGAGTTGCTGTTCCATCTACCTCTTCAGGGCCTGAAAAAGCCTCTGTAACGGTAAGACTATTATCTTTGGAGCCTTCTGAAACTGGTGCACCAAATGCACGCTCATCAGCGGTCATTCCTACATCAATTACATCTTGGGTTTCCTGATTCATTTCTTCCATCGTTTACTATTCCTTATTTTTCACTGCCCGCTTTGCCTCCCGGGGTAAGTGACATTTCTTTCAAACGTGACGAAATATCACGTTTTTCTGAGGCAAGTGTGTCATCGAGACGTTTTCCAAATAATGTGCCAGCAGCCTTCGCTTTATTGCTGACTCCATCCATATCTGATTTAAACTTCTCAACTTCCACTTTTTTACGTAGATTAACAGCTTCTCTGTCGCGAGTTTGTAAGTCGCCTTTAAGCCCTTTAATCTGGTCTTGAGCTTGCTGTAATGCACCTTGCAATTGAGCAATCTCATCGGTACGTTCCAGGACACCTTCCATATCGAATACTTCAGTCTTCTTGAGAACTTCGATTTTATCGATGAGGCCTTTTGAATACGCATCCATGTAAAATTCTAATTCAGCATATCTATTAGAAGGTAATGTACTTCCAGATATGTATATAACATCATATTTACCAATAGTAATATCATTAAAAACCTTTATCTCATTTGACTTGTCATCAACTAGTTTCTTATTAATGATATACTCACTTAATGAGTTATTAGGTTGTATTACTCTAAATATCTTTTCGCCAGTAAATAATTGCTGCATCATAGGTATAGCCACTTCAGCTACTCGTGTTAGGGCAGCCTCCACATCAGCTAACTTTGATTTAATTTTTCTTTGTCCAAATTCATCTAATGAGATAGTAGCCTTATATGTCTGAGGAGCTACTGAGGAATTGCCCATCATCATCTCATATAACCCTAATTGATGGTCTATATCGTTTTTAGCCGTTTGCTCATTATTATATAGTTCATTAGGCAGGGGACTTGGTTGAACTGGTACGGGAGCCCCATCTGTAGGGTCATAAGGAATTGCAACTCCTGGTTGCGCCCATTTTTCTTCAAACTCTGTCATGTCAACTGAACCTTCTGGAACAAGTATCTTAGTATTAGTACTTGTTGTAGCATGAGCTATAATTAAAGAGCGCGTTTTATTAATATATTCCTGTACACTCTTAACCATTCTAACATCAGATGTAGGATAAGGTGTTCTTGTATGCATATTAACAAGAGGCACAATAGGATACTGTTCTGTTGGAAGTATCCGTGAATATAAGTATGTATCCCCCATAACAACACACATCTTTACCCGTTCAACAGTAATTTTCACTACCTTAATCATTTTTTTAGATACTAAGTCACGAAAAGTTACCTTCTTAATAGGCAACTCAGGCATAGGTTGCGCCAATATGGTATTTGGGTCTTTACCCGCATCAACAGCTTGTTGCGCAGCCATTGCTTGTTGTTGTTGAAACTGCTGTTCCATTTGTTGTACTAGTTGTTGCACCTGGTTCTCATCTAGTAAGACTTTTTCTTCATTTAATAACCATGCAGGCTGGGCAAGATATTGTTCCCATTCACTATCATCAATAAGTTTTTCATCACCTGAGAATGTCTCAAATACTCTATGTTTTGGTATCCGTAGTTTATAATAACGCTCATAACCACGTATGTAATCTTGTTCGCTTACCTGGCCGACATCTTCTGGAAAATGTACAGAATAGTTGTCATTAGCACGCCCTGTCTCTGGAGCATTAAAATCAATATCGGAGTTTGCATTTTCAATTGCATCTTTATACATAGGATATAGACGCGCTGCTTGACTTTTAGTAAAAAGTCGGGAAATAATAATATTTTCTGCATCATCGAATAATCTGTCTCTTGAGTTAGGGTCTATATATAGGTCCATAGGGTCAATATCCTTCATCTTGACTTCACCCTTACCCATATCAGCCAATGGGTCCTGATAAACTTGAATAAGTCCCATACCAGCTACATAATAATCATCTACAGCAGTACGTACTACTGTCCTTCCATCTGAAATATCATACATATACGCAAGAAGCGCAGACATTACCTGCGCAACTTTATTATCCGAATCTTCTCTTGGAGCCACCCTAAATGATGGACGATTAGCTGTAATCATAGCCTTAGCTGATTCAACTGCAGGATGTATACGATTCACTACTACAGGGGCTTGCCCTCTAGCTTTTAGTGTCTCTTCCTGTTCTCTAGTCCATTGTCTTCCTAAACGGAACTCACGGTCTTCTTTTACATGCTTTGCCCAAGTATCACGCTTTGTAGAATAACGGCGATATAAGTCTTGGGTCTCGTCGACTATTTTTTTAGGGTCAAGGCCCTTTATCTTAGGTTCTGCCATAGCCATAATTTACCACTTAAAGTATCATCCAATCAAGAACTTTTTTATTTTTTTCCATATTTTCTTGATTTTCATCCCATTTTGCGTGTCTACAGGGCTTAGCCCCCTCTAAGGCGGTCCAAATAGCATCCATCACATCGTCATGTTGTCCTTTAGGATAAGACAGAAACTCTTTTTCTGCTTCTATATCTTCTCCTCTGAAGAAAAACTGTCCTCTAGCAAACATAGGCACCAGCGATAATAGGCGCTCAGATTTCCTATTCCGGGGCTTGACACCTCTTTCAAGCCCTGGTATGTAGAGACTTTCTGCTTGCATGAGCTCTCTAACTGCCGTTCTAAGAGCCTCTTGATAACCCACTGTTTCAATTTTCATCCTCCTTGGCCTGTACTTCTTATATACTTCTATAAGCTTTGCTGGCTGCTTTTCAGGGGATATTTTAGCTCTATATATATTTAAAGAGTATTTATTCCCATCATTGTCGATACCTATAGTAGCGACTACAAAAAAGTCAGCACGCATTGATAGCGAAGATGCTGGGTCCACCCCAGTATATACCTCAATAGGTATAATCTTTTTCTCTTCGCCAGTCTCTTTAGTCAAGCAAGGTTGTCCATTTAGGATTTCAAAATCCATATGATGCCTTTTCATCCATTCAGGTTTAAAAGGCGCATTATCCGGGTCTTGTGCAATATTCATATACTCCTGATAAAACCCATTGAGGTTTCCTACTGAAGCATATTCTTCCTTTATAGCCTTTATTCTAGACATTGGAAATCTATCAGCCCATAATAAATCACCAGATTCTGAATCAAATATGGAATACCATAGTACTTTCCATGCGGAGGACTCCTTGACCCAATACAAAAAACAGTCTTCAGATATAACAGTGCCTATCATCACAATTTTACCCTCATCGGATAAAGATGGAATAACAGCTTCTGTCATCCATTTCCTGTTTTTAGCACGGGCCTCAGGAGTATAAGCGTTCAATTCAGACTCAAAGTCATCCACTATTATAAGATTAGGCCTAGTATCGCCTTCAATAAATCCCCGAACACGCTGCCCTGTACCAACCGCGACAATTCTAGTGCCATTCGTAAGCACTATATCAGTGTTGGTCCATCTTTTTGCAGTCTCATATCCCATATCACCAAAAAGCTCTTTGAACTTCGTCGAATTGTTTAGGTGATACTTAATACGGCTAAGGAAGTTAATTGACTGAGCCTGTGACTCAGAGATTATAACTATAAACAAGTCCTCATCACTCCGCTTGAATGCGGCTTTCCATAAAGGAAAGATTAGTGATGTTGTTGTGCTCTTTGCTGTACCACGAGGAGCAGCTATTGCTACTCTACTTTTCTTATTATTTGCTAAGTTGCTATACACTTCCTTATGAAAAGGAGGTATATCTTTATTTAAGGCCGTTGGAAAGCAGATTCTTCCAAATAAAGCCATATTATCACGAAGTTTCTTATATAACCTTTTTAGGGCATACTCTTCTTCATAATCCATTTACTTATTATTTTCCGTATAAACCTTCTTCAAATGCATCCTTCAGCCCTTTCCATATAGAAGATGGTTTTTCACCTATCTTCTTATCCCTTATCACTTTGAATATTTCTTGCATTTCTTCCACTGGAAGCTTATCGGAAGATGGAAAGTTTCCTTCGCCCATAAAATATTTCAAACCACGAGACTGTTTGCTGCGAGGACTTGCAAGAGCCCGGGCTACATTACCTAATGTATCCTCATGTACGCCTGTTTTTAAATAAGGCGTCGCTCCTTCAGTGCGCCACGGGACCATTCCTTTTATAGTCTTAACATAATCATCTATATTCTTCCAAAAATCTTCTAAATCATCGCCAGTTAATCCATGGGTTCTTATATCATCCATTTCTTTAAACCGCTTCATATCAGGAACAAGATGAAACTTATCATATACACGCTGCCTTTCCTCCGTGCTAAGTTTACTCTTTCTCAACATTTTAATAAGTGCAATATGCTTTTTCTTGGCCTGAACTCCACTGGGACTCTTAAAATATTCGCTAGATAATTTTAAGTTATAGTCAGCTTTTTCGGTATATTTAAACAATTTACCCATAGCGCTCAACTCTTTCTTAGCCTTCCCTGCGAGTCCAAAGAACTGTTTTCTAGACAAAACCTTATTAGTAAGCATTGGATTAGATAGACTAAATAGTCCAGGTATTCTTCCAGTTGTCTTCATATAAGGAATTAGAGCACGTATTATCTTTGCAACCATAAAATATTAATAATCAGCTTTTTCATGTACAGGAGGCACAATAGTTCTACTAAGAGCATGCTTTGCGAATTGTTCAAATTCCCCCTTTGGCATAGTCCCAAATGGAAAGGATTGCAATCTATTCAATAATCCTGTAGCAGAATATGTATCATCCCCTGATAGTTCATCCTTCATTGATATTATGTTATTATACAAATCCGGACCTATTTGTCCCCATCCATCTCCGGAAGCCACACCCTCTAATTCGTGCCATAAAGGACCTAAAACTCCCTTCATCTTAGACCACCCTCCACCCTCACCATGTTCAGCCATAACTTGAGGACCATAATAGTGTCTTATAGCATCCATCTCTTCCCATGTAGGGAATTGATTAGGGTTTAGCGGTGCTGGACGACCCCCTATATCATTATAATGATTAACAGGGGCATGAACAGAAGTATTATGACCAGCCATCTCTGCAGCTTCCTGTAAAGAGGTATCATGATACTCAATTAGGGCTTTTTGTAGGCCTTGGCTGTCTTTCATACCATCTACACTACCCATAGCATTATTATATGCTTGTTTTAACCAATTCATATATACTATTCTTCCTCAGTATCACTAACGGTAGTACTTGTCGCAATAAGCTTCTGTTCTTCTTCTATAAGCTCATCGAGCAGTTTAGTAGTAGAACTAGCCTCTAATTTATTAGTAGTTTTTACTAAATGCTTATCCTTCATACCATGCATATCTTGTAGATTTTCAACAGCTCTTAAAAGATTAGTCACATCCTTCTTATCACTTGCCATAGAAATAGTCTTTTCTAGCAATTCAAGGGTATAATTCTCAGTTAATCCGTGTTCTTGTAATAATCCTTGTAATTCGTCTCTTACCATGCTTTTAAACACCTCTGATTTCATTGTACGCTTCCATTTCCTACGCTCACTATCTGTAATAGCTCCCATAGCCCACTCTATAGCCAAGTCATAATCAGGTTTTAAGGCAAACATAGTAGCTAAGTTCTTCATTTTCTCCTGGCCTGCTTGAACTTCAATATAGCTTTTGCCAGTAAATGTGACGTTGGTCTTACGACCCTTAACATTAAGCTTTTTACTGGGATACTTAGCATTAAAAAAAGTGTAACCCCAAGGAAAACGCAAGTAAGTGTTAGGAATATCATGGTTGCTAGTATACTGTCTACAAGAGATGACCATAGCGACATATTTATCATCAGAGATAGCATACTGTCCAGTTTCTGCTTCTTTCCAGTAAACATAATCAATACCCTTCTCTTTTGCTTCTACTTCCCTATATATCTTATAAGTAGTAGGCCCTTCATCGCCTCTATGATGTATATTGATAGTATACATTAATCATCATCAAAACAATTACAATCTTTAACACAGTCATGCTTCAATAGGCATAGTCCAATATATAAGACGACTATAAAACCTAAAATGAAGCAGCCCATCATCCCTTAAAATGTTCCATACTATGATTAAAAGACTTGATATGACCAATTCTATGGCTTGCATCACCAGCCCAGTGATAATCTGCCCACCATTCAGGAAGATTTTCAAGGGTTAAGCCCTTAAAGCTTGCTTTAGGGTGATATCGTACATTTCCCAAAAACATCATACATTGGGCTTCTTTGGCCAATTTAGACGCATCTACGCCTTTTATGCCTATATTCACCCAAGAAGGGGTATCTATCTCATGCTTAATGAACCACCGAAGTAATCTCTTCATGGCTGTTTCACCACCCTGTTGATATCCTTCTTCAAACTGAAAAAGGCCCCTACCGGGACCTCCACCTATTTGCTTACAATCTACAACGCCTCTGGACTCATGCCATGCGATTCGCTCCATTATGTCTTCTAAGAAGCCTTCAGCCTGTCCATATCGCTCTGCAATATGCTTTAATACATAATTATATAGATTATCCATAATAGAATATACAGCTTTTTACCTACATAATACAAGCTTTTTTATAATAGATATAACTCACCTTAATATACCCAGTCAATAACTAATTAAGCAAACTTGATTTAAATCCTAACATAGGCAGCTTCTATGTGCCTAATTATGTCGCCATACAGTGCTCCAAATTTACACCTAAAATGTGACTTATGTCAAGTCTTTTTTTAAAAAATTTGTAACAATGGAGGATAAAGGGCAGTTTCTAAATTCTAATTCAGAAAAAAATGCAGGTATATCTGCGTTTTACCTATCATTATCAAGATTATCAGGTAAGAACCGTTGGATTCTGAAAATATATTCTAGAATGGGCGTACGGGGTATACTCACCTACCCACCGCCTTGAAATAAGGTGCGTGGGGGGTAGATACCGTTGAAAATCAACTCCGTTGATGTTCGCTACGCTCTCGGTTTCATCGCAGTTAACTGTCTACCTCCCCCACCCCTTATTCTTGGCAAGGCGTTGGGCAGTCTTTCGCATACCACCTACGGTGGTACGCTCTCCCCTTCTAACTCTTCGCAGAGTTTTGTTGCGAACTTAATGTAATTTACACTTCAAATAAAGGAACTTTATTATGAGAGAGAAAATCGCAGAAATATTATCAAAGCTAATATTGCTGAGCCCCAAAAAGGGGTACGATAAACGTACGTTTCACAAACACGCGGACGGGTCCGGATGGTATGTGGAACTTGAGGTTGGAACCGTATTACCACCTGTGGTGAAGAAATACTTGGATGGTTCCAATTACGGCTATATCTTTAACAAGATGCCGGGTAAGTTTGACCCAATGACCGGAGAGCAGGCTCCACCGGGTATTACCATTGGTCCTCGCAAATGCCTTAATCTGAAGGAACTTCAGAAGGAAGTTGATGCATCCACTCTTATCATCGAGTAATGATTTGCCCTCTTCGGAGGGCTTTTCATTTATATAGATGTATATAACAACAGTCTTATTATGTTTTACTACACGTAAACAACTAAAAGAGAGGCGGTTACTACATTGACTGTAATATCAGAAGCTACTGAAAAGATAGGCATTTTGTATCGTATTATTGATTCATTAAATGGGTCTATCATTGTTCACAGATGTGATTCTAGTATGGAAGCACGTCAAATTGGAATGACTCATTTTGGTCGTCCCGTTCATATCTATCGCGTTAATAGCGGGGAGGGTACTAATGGATGATTGAATAATCATAATGGGGTTTTACGCAGTTTACCTTGACATCCAAAAACTGCACAAATTTAGAATTATTGGGCAAAGTACTGAAGAAACTATTGGAGATAGAATCAGTACATCTCGACCATCACGTGTGGTTAGGGAATATACCTTGGGACTAAATCGTCGCCGAGTGTCCATAACCTTCCTGACAGGATAATCAGGTATCTCCATTCAATTTCTATTATTGAGAGTGAAAAATCCGTATAAATATAGGTCGGATGTCTGTATGTAATGTTGGTGAAACTGTCAAGATGGCTCTTGCTGCGGGCAGAAGTAGTCGGAATGTTATGTTTAATGGTCTAACCTACTCTCATATATTACATAAATGATACAACAATCGCTATGATTACCGTATCATAAGAGGGCTACACATCCTCATCTCAAGAAGACGCCAACAAGCAGTCTCCTTATCTGCAAGTGTAGTAAATAGGTTGCACAGACCTTATCTGTGTATTTGCAAATAGAGGTAGGTTTAGTTGTTTTCCTGCCTCTTATTATTATTCCTGATGATATTAGCCCCACCATACGTGCTGCATTTGACAGTACTATACGAATGGTAATGAAACCTGTCATATTGACTACGTCAACGGCGGACAGGCATCAGGATAAATTATTAATAACAAAGGAGAAAGCAATGAAATTCATTGTAGACGTAATAGTAGAAGTAAAGCCATTATTATGGTTATTGGCAACAATAATAGCATTTATTACAGAACATCCTGATGATGGAATGTTATTAGCTTGTATTACATTATTAGATTTCCTCACAGTATATGCATTACTATGGTCTCGAGAAAATAAGAGACGATGAGTTGTCCATATCACTTCAAATATCAACTCGTTAATTGGATAACACATCATCGTGGATTAACGAAGGCGCAAGCCAACAAACTTACCAAGAAGCAACTTTATGCTATTTGGTATAAATCATAATTAAAGAGAGAGATATGTACAGGCTTCCGTTTCGGAGGGGTGCTATTATAAACACATCTAGCGGGTCTCTCTTTTTAATTAACAGTTTAGGAGAATTGCAAATGTCACTAATAATAATATCAATAGGATATATAATAATGTGGATGAGCATAGCCGTATTAGGTTTATGGGCTGCACTTTCATTAATAATATATATATTGGAAAGGAATTGGAAATGGTAACAGAAATGATAAGCAACTTAAAAACCATTGTTAGAGGTGTATATGATATACAAAAGTTACGCCAAGCAACCGGTAATCGTATAGTTATTAATTTTAAATGTAAATTAGGTATTGAACCAGGTTCAAAGGAGCCTGAAGAATCACCTCAAGAAGCTATTAATATATTAGATGCTTTAAGAAAAGAGTATAGATTATTAACAGCAGGTGTAGTAAGGCTACCTAGAAAGGTACGTCAGACTAAAAATGGCCTTATCTCAACAATGACAGAACTAATACTAGTAGACCAATACTTTGGTTTGGAAGCTAGTGAAGCACGTCATTTTAAACAATTAGAGAAGGTATTGGTAGACTATCCTATATGGACAGACTACTTAAAAGGTGTTAAAGGTGTTGGCCCGGCAATGGCATCAGTAATGATAACTGAATTTGATATACATAAAGCAAGATATAGTAGCTCTATGTGGAAATATGCAGGTTTAGACGTGGTTAATGGTGCAGGACGTTCTCGTAAGAAAGAACATTTAGTAGAATCAACTTATTTAGATAAAGATGGTAAAGAGCAAACCAAACAAGGTATCTCTTTTAATCCATTTTTAAAATCTAAATTATTAGGTGTATTAGGCAGCTCATTCTTGAGAGCAGGTGCATTAAATAACCCTTATCGTAAGGTTTATGACGATTATAGAAATCGTTTAGATAATATGCCAGCTCATGTAGATAAATCTAAGGGACATAAACATAATATGGCTATACGCTATATGATTAAGATGTTCATCATTGATTTGTATACGAATTGGAAGGCTATTGAAGGATTACCAGCATTCCCACCATATCATGAGGCTAAATTAGGTTTAAACCATGCGGAGACAGAATCCCAGGCATGTATAGTGAATCATGAGGTGAAAGAATCCCAAGAAAACATAACGTATCATACTATACAATAAGCTCATTATGTGTAAATGTATCAAGCCCTGCAGAGATGTGGGGCTTATCATGGAAAAAGAGTAATCCACCGGAAAGGAATGTATCAGAGATTTAACGAAATCCACAAAAGCGAAATGTATCAGTAGTAAAAAGAAATCCATATATATAAAATGTATCATAGGAGACTAGAAATCCAGTCCCTGAGAATGTATCAAGTGGAAACAGAAACCCCAATCGACTAAATGTATCACTCCACTCAAGAAATCCAATCAGATTTAATGTATCAGCAAGGAGGAATAAACCCAAGGGAAATAAATGTATCACCTCCAGCCAGTAACCCAAGTTACCCGAATGTATCAAATAAACTTATAAATCCAATTATATTTAAATGTATCAAATATTAAGATAAGTCCAAAAAAATGAAATGTCTCAATTTTCGACAACTAATTAATCTAACGACTTTGTCAGTCAGGATTATTTTACGGTATTATGTTACTAAACCGTGTTAGATTACTATTTTCTTACTTAAGGAGAAATACACATGAGTGTAGCAATAACAAGCATTGTCATCAAGCTTATGAATGGTGGCCTCAACTTCGTGGATACTGAAACAACTGCTGACACAGTCGGTGAGTTGCGCGAAGAACTTAGTTTAACCGGTTCTATCGCTGTTGGTGAAGTTATAGCAGTTGATAGTACACCACTAACAGAAGGTGCGATGGTTTCGCATGTATCTGAAGGTGTAAAAGGCGGAAAGTAATTCGCTTTGGCGTAGTATAAGAAATCTTTGCGATTAGTCAGCGCTCCTCTTCGAGTCCAAGCCCTAACAGATGTAATGGCAATTAAGCTAATATATGCTGAGTACTCACGTACCGATAGACCGGCCAAACTCCCTCCATCCGTCTTATGCTACAGTTTTGAAACGCTATTAGGGGATTCTTCCCAACGACGTCACGAGACCTCTCACGGGTCCGTCCCCTTTTAGCAAATTTGGAGAATACAATGCAAGAACAATTAGACTTAGATGAACAAAGGTATATGGATACATTATCCACGCCTCCTGTTGCTGTTAGTATGTTAGGCAGTACTGCAGGGTTTTTAGATAAATTAGAAACTTTTAATAGGCTATACGATACTGATATAGAAGTACAAAAATCAGCTAGATGGCAACAAGGTACATATCCTAAATTTAAAGCTTTAGCTAGAAGGATAACCTTTCCAAGACTTGACCAAGCTAAAACCATTAGAAATATATTTAGAACTGATGGTTATAATGTTAATAGGGTCTTAAGTGAAGTAATGGCATTAGATAATAGATTAAAAGATATTAGAGCACAAGGCATTAAATTCTTTCAGGATGAAGATGTTGAAGGACAATTAGCTTTGGATACTCTAATGGACAATTTAAATCAAAGTATTGTTGATAATTTAGACATTAAAGTTGAAATATCACAAAATCCTTGGTTTAATAAGCAATATCACCATGATAGAAATTCAATATATCAACCTACATATCCTATTATGGATAATAATGGTAATATATTGTCATATGAGAATATTATTATTAATCCACCTGAATCTGATAATCCAAGTGATTGGTTTATTAACATAGCTATTCCACTTAAAGATGTGGTTATTGATATGGAAAAAAGAGGTGAACGCTTTTATTCATTTGAATATGGTGATTTAGTAGTAGCTCAAACTATATGTCTTAAAAAGGCTGTCATGCTCACACGAAGAGTTCAAAATGATACTGCAAATAATATGAATATAGAAAACTTTTTTGATGGATTTACATATAGGTTTCCTAAATATTCTGAATTACAGCATCCTTTTGTATGTAGAGAACGTGATGATAGTAGTGTACGTAGTCGAACTTCACAGTTTTCTACAGGCAATACTTGCTTTGGTGGATTTCAATCACAAATACTTTGTACATTAGCTAGTGGTAAGATTACTGCGGCAGTACCAATGTTAAAACGATGGGCTACATATTATACTAAAGATAATATTAGTCCATTAAATAGGTATTATTACAGTGTATTTGGTAAACCATCTGCTGTAGGTAAACATGATTGGCAAATGCAACCCTCAACTTGTGAAAATCAAATCATGAGATATCCAAAAGAAATAAGTATAAAAGATTTCATGGATACTTTCTGTTCTGATTGTCAACATATACAGGCTTGCGATGTTAATAGAGAATGGTCTTCAGACCCTATTGTCTTTACATTCGAGAATGATGCAGAAGCTTCTTGTTGGAATGCATTTATAATGGATACTTGGACATCATATGCAGTTAACTTACCACATAAATATGCAGATACTGATATGTGGAGTTATCACTTAGAAAAAATCTTTGTACAATGCAAAAAAGATGTATTAAGAAGACAAGGTATTAATATCTTTAATCATTTTCATGTTAATGGATATGGAGGAGGTTTTCTTTCAAGTAATGCATTTAATGACGTATGTGAAGAAATGAAGTTAAAAGATTCATTTGATATCGATGATTTTATATTTTATTTTAAGCTTTGTGAAGAAATATTTTACAGAGAACGTAGAGATTATATGGAATTAGGTAGCATTGAAGATATTGCTCTTATCAGAACACATTGTTTAGCTCGTCAAAGAGCTGAGCGAATATCTGAAAGAAGATTAGAAACTTTCACAAGTAGATTATAGGAGAAAAACGTGGTAACTAAAAAACCAGTACCAAATAAAGATAGTAAATTCTGGATACATCCCGATGACTTCCAGAAAGTAATAAATTATGCTGCAGCATCGTATAATGAGTTTAAATCAGAGATTGCAGGTCAAATGATAGTAGTTCCCGATGAAGAAGGTGATTTTGTATTAAAATTTCCTGTTATTATGGAGCAAACTGTATCAGGTGGCTTATGTACTTTAAATGAGACTGCATTAGCTCAGTATTATGCAAAAACTGCAATGAAATATGGAGTAGATGTACGCTTTTGTTGGTGGCATAGTCATCATACAATGGCAGCATTTTGGTCAGGAACTGATGATGCTACTATATTAGATATGCCCTCTAAAGATTGGACAGTCTCATTAGTAGTAAACCTTAAAAAGGAATACAAATTAAGGATTCAGTTCTTTCATCCATTTCTTCATGAAGAGAATGTTGAATTAAACTTTCTTACTGTTGAAACTGATGTAAATGATGCCATATTAGCTGAAGTTAAAGAGCAATGCACTAAAGAAACTGTTGCTGTTAATGCTACTTATACTAAACCAGGTCATCAAGGATATTTACCATTGGGTAATTATAGTAATTATGGAGATGCTTATGCTTATGGGTCAGCTTATGGTAGTGATGCATATAGCGGTCAGACATATGGAAAAGCAATTCACTATAATACATATACACAAAAAACCGTGAATATGGAAAAAGTGCCTGAAGATATTCTTGACACTGCAAGAACTTCCTTAAATGCATTGTTATCTGAAGCAAGTGATACAATAAATGCTAATAAAGCTTTAGATTTGTGGAATAAGAAGATTAAACCTATCAATCAAAGGTTAAAGAAATATAATCTTGCAATTTCCACATTTTCAAATGGGACTAATCTTGAAGATGCTTGTATTAGCTATTGGGATGAGGATTTCTTTGAAAATATCACACCTGTAACAGAGGAGGTGCCGTTTTGAGGTTCAATGAAAGAAGTAGTGGATTAATTAACGACTTTCAGAATAAGATATTTCATATTTTAGGTTGCGGAGCTATTGGCAGTTCCGCAGCCACTCAACTAGCAAGGATGGGAGTAGATTCATTTGTACTCTATGACCTTGATACAGTTGAAATACAGAATATCGGAGTAAGTCATTATGTAGTAAGAGATGTGGGTAAAAAGAAAGTTGATGCATTAAAGCGACACTTAGCGGACATTAATCCTCAAGTAGCTGTGCATACTCAATTTGGATTATTCACTGAATTTGCTAAGCCATTAGGTGAAGCAGATGTAGTAATACTTGGATTCGATAGCATGTCAGCTAGATTAGATGCGTCTAAAATAGCCCTTGCTAGAGGAAATAAGCCATCTTTATTAATAGATGGTCGCATGGGTTCAGAACAATATCGTCAATACATATTAAAAAATCCTACTTTAAAGGATTATATTAATACTTGGTATTCTGATGATGAATCTTCTGATGAACCGTGTAATGCAAAAGCTACTAGTTATTGCTCAAATATGAGTGGTGCATTTATAGCTAATGCAGTGAAAAAAGTAATGAATAATGAGCAATTTAATAGTGAAATTATTTTCACTTTTTCCAATAATATGCTTGTACATAGTGCAGGATAGGCTTACATTACTTTTGTGATTTAGGACATAATATGGGTCATAAGTAGATTTATGGCCCATTAAAATAAGGAGCGTTATGGCGCTGAAAAAAGAAAAACGGAAAGCAATTTCTGTTAACCCAGGGACTTTACTATTATATGGTGCCCCTAAAGTTGGTAAAACCACAGTACTTAGTAACCTTGATAATTGTTTAATTATTGATACTGAGCAAGGTGGTAACATGCTTGAAGGCTACTTTAAAACAGTAGATTCTAAAGATGATTTGTTGCAATTTTATGCTGATGCAGCAGATGGTCATGACTATAAATACTTTGCTTTAGATACAATTGATAAAATTGTTAATTGGACAGAGAAAGATGTTTGTAGAGAATATGACATTGAAAGCATAAATGATTTACCATTTGGTAAAGGCTTCGGATTAGTTCGCGAGCGAGTAATGAATAATATCAAAAAGTTGCGTTCATTATGTGACCATTTAATTATAATTGGTCATAGAAAAACAGCATCTCCTATTGATAATTCAACCGCAATAGAACCCGAAAGCTTAGACTTATCAGGTAAATTAAAGAACATGGTAATGGCTAATGCAGATGCTATTGGCTATATGTTTAGGGAAGAAGATGATTTAATGGTATCATTTGAGTCAGGTAAAGCTCTTGAAGCAGGAAGCCGATGCGACCACCTTAGAGGTAAAATCTTCAAATTTGATTGGAATAAAATCTATAAGAAAGAAGGTAAATAATGGCTTTATTTAGACCAACACCCAAGAAAACTGAAGGGTTAGAAGGAACTAGTAAGTATTCTGGAGTCTGCGAAATTGGTATTGTTAATTTTGAAGATAAATCAGAAAACTTTGATTGGGCAGATATCTATATTGATATAGAATGTGCATTAAAAGACTCTAAATATACTCGTACTATGCAATTAGTTGGGGAATTAGAGCGGGAGGCCTCAGGAAAAGTAACTGGTGGCAGTGTATTAGACAGAGTATATCGTATATTCGATGCAATTGGATGTACTGCTGGTATTAACATTGACGGTGAGTGGGAAGACGAGCAGGGCAATCCTATCCAGGACATTGCAGCATATCTTAATACACATCATTGTAGTAACTTTATGCCTGATACTCCTCCTGTTCTAGATTTTGTAGGATATGTCTATAAAAAGAAAAATCCTAAAACTGAAACGGTGTTTAACACAATGTTAACTAAACTGTATCCTAATACCACTAAGGGTAAAGAGGATATGGCAAGTTATGTTAAATGGATGCAAAAGAATGGCTTTCTAAAAGAAGTCACTGATGCTCCTACATCCAATACAGTTAAAGTCTCAGCTGAAGCATTGTAATGTATATAGAAATTGCCCAGGGGACTCCTCGACATAGAAATGTGTTAATTGAAAAGGGTGATTTAGCTAACTATATACAGCCTGAAACTCCGCTTTATCGTTCAGTTTATCTTTATGATGAAGCGGCGAAGGCAATCATTGCTGAAGCAGGTACTGTTAGTCAATATTATGGGGAAAGATATATTGATAAAATTATTATTGATATAGATAAAGGTGATAATTCAAATGAAGAAACTTTACGTAGAGCACTTGTATGTGTTCATACGTTAGAAGACGCAGGATTACACCCAGCCTCATCAATTCAACCTTATTTTAGTGGAACAGGATATCATTTAATCATACTTAATGAAGTCTTTAATTTTGCTCCATCAGAAAATCTAGCTTATACTGTTAAACAGACTATGACCAAACTATTACCTGGTATAGATGACATGGTATACATTAGAACTGCAATATATAGGGTTGCACATACAGTAAACAAAAAAACTGGTCTGTATAAAATTCCATTATCAATGAAGGAATTGATGCATAAAAAACCTGAAGAAATAATGGAATTAGCTAAAACTCCTAGATTAGAATTTCCTTATCAAGAATTAGTAGGTGATGGAGAACTTGAAGAATACATCATTACTGAATCTCCAAAATTTAAGGAATTTTCTAAAACAGTAGAAAATAATAAAGTAGTCCCTTGCATACAAAAAATGTTAACACTAGGACCACAAAGTGGTTGTAGAAATAACACTGTCATGAGAGTAGCAAGTCATTTTAGACGTAATGGAATACCTTCGGAATATACTAAGGTTGCTATGTTACATTGGAATGATAATTCTTTAGACGAATCTATAGTTATTGATAAAGTTGAAAAAACATATAATCGAGGATATCAATATGGCTGTAATGATGAATTAATGGTAAAGCATTGTCAAACTAAATGCATTTACTTTAAACATAAAGATTACACGATAGACGTTAAAAGTGCTAGTGATTTGCAATCAGAATTTCATGAGCGTATGACTACTAATTTCTCGGGTCGAATTATTAACCTTGGTGAAATGTTTAATTTACCAAAAGAGATAGATGTAACAATTTATCCAGGTGAATTAGTGACTATTTTTGGGCCTACAGGCTCAAGCAAGACCACATTTGCACAGAATATAGCTTTAGGCGTAGACTTTGCAAATAATTGTATAAGACAAGAATGGCAAATTCCTACCTTGTTTCTATCTCTCGAACTTTCTGCATGGTATATGCACAGAAGACACTTACAAATTGTCTCTGGACTTACCAAAGATGAAGTTACTGAGAATTACCAAGCTGTGTATAAAGCACATAAGGATAAATTAAGTCACCTTGTAATACAAACTATAGCTCCCACTCTTGAGCAAATCCAAAGTAAAATAAGAACATTACAACCTGCTGTGGTTATAGTAGACTATATTGATTTAGTCGAAACCAACAGAAGAGGCGAATATGAACAAATAAAGTACATCTCTCATACTTTATCTAACATGGCCGTTAATATGGATGTTATTATTATTCAGATTTCTCAAGTAGCGCGAGAATATAGTCGTAATGAAGTTCTAGACCTTTACGCTGGTAAAGGTTCTGGAGCTATTGAAAACGCTAGTAGAAAAGTTATTGGCCTCAATGGACAGGCAAGTAGTACTTTAAAAAAGGTCAGATTATATAAAAATACTGACGGAGAACTATTTGAAGCGGAAATTGAATGGAAGCCAAGCTTTAGATTAAGAAAGGTAACAGATACATGGGATACTTAATAGATATAAGTCGCCTTAATAATGGGTTTATATTAACACTATTAACCCAGTTTAGTATTGGATTATTTGGAGGTGATGAAACAGGTGGTAAATTTACTGCTATTCATTTTGGAATATCTAAACTAGATTTAACTCTATCATTAACATGGAGGAATAATGTCAAGAAGAAAGCTAAGTAAAACACAAAGATTGCTTAATCATATGTTAAGAGGTCGAACTATTAATGGCCACCAAGCCTTACGAACGTTTGGTATATATAGATTATCAGCAATAATCTTTTCTTTTAGAAAAAAAGGTTTTGATATAGAAACTAAAATGACTAAAAGAGCCGGATATACTTATGCAACGTACACTTTGAAGCATGTACCTAATATGGATGGCAAAAATGCACAAACATATCAAAGCAAACAAGCCTCTTAGCAATAAAGTCAAGAAGGGGAGCCGAAAGGTTCCCCGGAAGACTAAAGCTACACTTTATTGGGAAGAAAGATTCCTTCCTGTATTGAAGAGGTTTCATGGTACTCATACTCAAAATGTATTTCATAGAATAATGAAGAAGAGTTCTACTCTTCGCTCAACATTAAAACGTAGGAGTAAAGAATATGAGGTTATATTTAACATCTCTTTGGGTGAAATTCGAAGACTTTTGCTTAGAGCATACGGGAATCAATGTAAGTATTGTAATGATATACTTCTTGTTAGTAATATGGTCTGTGACCATATGGTACCTCTTAGTAGCGGCGGTAGTTCCACTGTTAAGAACTTAGAGATGATTTGTAGGCGTTGTAATACCAGGAAAGGACCATTAACTACTGACGAATACAATTGTCTAGTAAAATGGTTAGCTACGCAAGAATCACATGTTAGTGGTTATATAAATAGGAAGCTAGCTGGTAAAGACGTATTTTAAGATTATTCCATAAAGAGCCACAGGTAAGTGATTTCAGTTGCTGACCACGAATTAGCAAATTTAATTATCCTGTGGCTATGGGATTACAGAAAGGAAAAATGAATTATAAATTAATAGTAGGTATATGGTTGTTATTTTCAGCATCTATTATTTATTGGGATATAAATAGGCATGAAGATGCTATCCCTTTAAGTGATTGCCATAATGTAGAAATTAAAATGATACATGATAGACCTATGTGCACTGAATGTAAAATGTATTGTGAGGTAAAAAATGAAAACTGAAATTGATAATTATTTAAAGAATATTTCAATGCCTAAGCCGCAAATAAAGCTTACTTCATTAAGATTTTGCTTACAATGCAAACAAGTATGGGAGCAGTGGTCTTATGTGACACATTTCTATATGAAACACTCAGATATGCCTAGTTATGGCTTAGAAAGAGAAACTTGCTGCGATTGTAAGTTAGAAGGGAAGAAAGATGACAAAGAAACACTATGAGGCTATTGCTAAAGTTATTAGAGAAAATCTATATTCTATTAATAATGCAAATTATTATTTTGATTTTATATCAGAATTATGTAGGACATTTCATGAAATGAATGATAGATTTGATTCAGATAAATTTAGGCAAAAATGCCAGAAAGAAGGATAATATGTTAGCAGAAAATCAAATAAGGCGTGTATTAGCGCAATGTAAAAAAGTAGATGGCAGTTATAATGAAGGAAGTGTAACTGATTTTAGAGATAATGATTATTACATAAATATAGGATGGATAGAAGCATTAAATCTTGTATTAGAACGTAATACTCAACATATTTCTAATGAACCTTTAGCTCATTTAGGTGACGGTTAATATGAGAGATAGAATTGGTGACCATACAGATGGATTAGACTCTATATTTGGTAGATTATTAATTATTGAGGAGCAGCTAAAGATTATCATGCAAAGACTTAATTGGCTTGAAAATCCTGATACTGCTCCTAAATCTCAACATACCCCAATTGTCAAGAAAGTAGAGGAAAAATTATGACAGAAAAGCTAAAAATGCGTGAATTATTCGAACCATTAGCTACTAGACCAGGTTTACAAAGGTTTTATAGAGAGCAATTGTCTAAATTCCATAAAATAGGGTATACAAATTATACAGAATTTGGAGTTCAAATAACCGATACTTTAATGAATGCTACCCAAAGACGTTTAAATGAATTAATGACATTATGAAGAATGGTATTTCTTCAATCCCCAAACATTGTTTACTTGTACTACTTGGAGATATGTTAAAATTAATTCAAAGAACAGGCTCAACATTAATATCTGATTCCTTGTCCAATAAGGAAAAAATTCGTAAATTAGAAGAGTTCTTTTTGAGCAAAGATACAGCTTTATTGTATATGGCCTC
>VTLG01007733.1_pt1 | contig 31325 bp, 41 predicted proteins | sample 4694571 | NCBI WGS metagenome assembly VTLG01 (sample SAMN12604809, study PRJNA352737) | marine metagenome | biome: ENVO:00000447; feature: ENVO:00000209|ENVO:00000569|ENVO:01000036; material: ENVO:00002151; isolation source: viral sequences binned using virsorter ...
TACTTACATACAAAGTGTGTTGGGCAGTACAGACAGTAGTTCATTGGGATGATGGAATTTTAACAACAGCTACCAATGTAGATGAATTAAAAGTTCAAGCTGATGTTATGATCAATGAATGGAAGGAGAAATTAGGAGCAGGAAAAGATTTTACTACCACTATCTGTTTTTCAGATAGAGCAAATAATTTTAGGCGAAAAATTTTTCCCGATTATAAATTAAACCGAAAAGATAGTAAGAAACCTCTAGGATATAATCATCTGGAGGCTTATCTTAAAGAAAAATATAATACCAAGACCCAACCTATGTTGGAAGCTGATGATGTCTTGGGTATCCTTGCTACTGATGGAAAGTTTGACAGGAATATAATTATTTCTATTGATAAGGATATGCTTACGATTCCTTGTGAGTATTACAACATGGATTCAGAGGTCATTGAGGTAATTGATGAGAAGATGGCCGATCATATGTTTTTCTTCCAGACTTTAACTGGAGATTCAGTAGATAATTACAAAGGGTGTCCAGGAATAGGACCTAAGAGAGCTACGGAACTCCTTCTAACTAGAGGGGTTAAGTGGAAAACTATTAAAGATGCTTACGAGAAAGCAGGACTAACTGAAGATCATGCTTTAACTCAAGCTAGAGTTGCTAGAATTTTACGAACTAGTGACTATAATTTTGGAAAGGAAGAGGTGCTCTTATGGCAACCGAAAAATTAAATGATCAGTGGATGGGTGGAAGCACTAGCATTAGACCTAAGTATTATGCCAAGTATAAGATAGATCCTTGGACTTTTATTATAGAAAATCAATTAGGTATGGATGTGGGTAGCGTGGTAAAATATGTGGTCAGGCACAAGGATAAAAATGGTGTAGAAGACCTGAACAAAGCCATTAAATGTTTAGAAATGATGAAGGAATATTATTACAATGAAAAAAGTTAAAGAGTTTCATAAGAAGATGGAGTTGGCTATTGATGAGCCATTTAGTAAAGAACTATTGGAGTTTAGGATGAAACTAATACTCGAAGAGGTAAAGGAATTAGCTGAAGTTGGTTTTCAATTAGAAGGGAACATAGATCAAGGGGAAACCTATGTGTTACTACAGGATTTCCTGAAAGAAATATGTGATGTAGTGTATGTTCTCAAAGGGACTGCTGTTTCTTTTGGTATGGATTTTGACAAAGCATATGCTCTTGTTCATAAATCTAACATGACTAAGTATCCTTTTACTAAATGCGAACACGGAAAAGTATTAAAAGGAAAGAATTATAAACCACCTGTCTTAGAGGAATGTGTATGAATAAACCTTCTGTCAGAGCACAAGTTATTACGAGGAGAACTTATAATAGACCGTTAGATGACAAGGATGAAGCTTATGAAACTTGGGAACAAACTGTAGGCAGGGTTATAGATCATCAAAATTGGTTGTGGAATAGAGCTGCTGGAACTGAGTTTGGAATAGGTCCTGAATTAAAAGAACTAAGACAACTTCTGTTGGAACGTAAGGTCATGGTGTCAGGCAGGACTTTGTGGTTAGGTGGAACTGATGTAGCCAAGAAGAGAGAAGCTAGTCAGTTTAATTGTGCTCATTTAAAAGTGGAGACTATCCATGATGTTGTTGACTCTTTGTGGCTCTTGTTACAGGGGTGTGGAGTTGGGTTCACACCTGTTGTCGGAACAATATCAGGCTTTACCAAACCCATTGAAGAAGTTGAAGTCATCAGGAGTAAACGTACTAAGAAGGGAGGACATGAAGGAAGCAGAGAATCTTTCGATAGCGATACAGGGATTTGGACTATTACAATTGGTGACTCCGCTGAAGCATGGGCAAAAAGTATCGGCAAGTTGTTGGCTTTCAAAGGGAAAGCTACAAAGCTCGTGCTCGATCTCACTCAGCTCAGACCAGCAGGACTACGACTCAGTGGGTATGGATGGATCAGTTCAGGAGACGGTCCCATCTCTAAAGCCTACTCAGCTATCGTTCAAATTCTAAATAAACAATCGGGACAACTCCTGTCTAAGATGGATATTCTAGATGTAATGAACTGGTTAGGAACTGTATTAAGCAGTAGGAGATCTGCTGAGATAGCTTTAGTGTATCACAACACTCCTGAGTGGGAGCAGTTTGCCAGAGCTAAGGATAACCTAGCAGATACTCCTCATCGTAGTCAATCTAATAACTCTGTAGTCTTTTGGGAAGAACCTACTCATGAAGAACTCGAAGAAGTCTTTAAAATCATTAAAGAATCAGGTGGCTCAGAACCTGGAATTATCAATGGAAAAGAAGCTCGAAGACGAGCACCTTGGTTCACCGGAGTCAACCCATGTGCAGAAATCCTACTTGGAAATAAAAGTTTCTGTAACTTGTCCGAAGTCGATTTATCCAAATTTAGAGAAGATTCTGGAGGATTGGAAAGAGCTATCTTCCTTATCGCTAGAGCGAACTATAGGCAAACCCTTGTTAATCTTGATGATGGAATTCTCCAAAGAACTTGGCACGAAAACAATGAGTACCTCAGGCTTTGTGGAGTGGGACTTACAGGCATCACCAGCCGTGAAGACCTCGCTTATTACGACTATAAACGACTGAAAAATATAGCAGTACATGGTGCTTACTCTATGGCAGATGAGTTAGGAACTCAAAGACCTAAGAATGTTACTACGATTAAACCTAGTGGGACACTCAGTAAGATCATGGATACTACTGAGGGATGTCACAAACCGATAGGAAAATATATATTTAACAATGTAAACTTCTCTGCTAATGATCCTATTCTCCCAAGGTTGAGAGAGGCAGGGTATCATACTGTAACAAATCCTGTAGATGAACATAATGTTATTGTTACCTTCCCTATTAAGTGGGAAAACATGAGATTCAGCAAAGATATTAATTCTGAGGAGGAACTTTATGTTAGCTATGAATCGGCTATTAGCCAGCTTGAGAGGTACAAGCTTCTTATGGATGCTTACGTTGAGCAGAACTGCTCGATTACAATTACTTATAAAGCAGATGAGATCCCTGCTATCATCACTTGGCTCAAGTCTAACTGGTCTTCTTATGTTGGGGTTAGTTTTCTTCCCTTTGTTGATAATGAAGAAGTATACTCATACCTCCCACAAGAAGTAGTATCTCAAAAAGTTTATGAAGAATATGTGGCACAACTTACTCCTGTAGATTTAGATGAGGTAAAAGGCACTCATGAAATTGAGGATGATGAGTGTTTACAAGGAGTTTGTCCTGTTAAATAAATTTTGTTCACAACTGGTGAACAATTTTCGTACCTTTAGGAGACGTTTTGATTATGAGACAGTATAAAAATGATACTAGGTTGTTTATAAGTGATGGTTTGTTGAATACTTTGGATGTAATGTTTCCAAATAAGCTCCCCTCGTTCCTTGTTAATGAGGCTGAAATAGCTCAATTGATAGGACAACAACAAGTTGTCACTTGGATTAAAGATAAGCAGGAAGAATTAAGAAATCAAAGTATTGAACATGAAGGACAAGTAACTATTAAAGGAGATTGATAAGGTGTTAGAATTATTGAATGTGTTGATGTGTATGGGAGGAAGTCCTCCTCCTCCTCCCCCTCCCCCACCTCCTCCTCCACCTCCTCCAAGTCCTCCAGCTCCTATAGCAAAGGTGACTACAGAAAGAGATGCTCCTGTCAGTAAGACTAAAAAAAGGACAAAAGGGAGAGCTACAGGTAAAGGAAGATTCAGAATTCCTCTAGGGGGTGGAGGTGCAACCGGTTTAAACATAGGATAATAATATGATTACATACGCTATTGTTTTTGTTTCTGTTTCCGTTGCCGTTTCACTATTTAGTATGCTACTAGGTCAGTAAGCTATGTGTGATCCAGTAACTGTAGGAATGACTGTAGCTGCCTCTTCTGGAACTGCTGCTGGACTAGCTGCTGGTGCAGCCGTTGGTGCAGCTTGGGGTGTAGGTATTAATGCGGTTACTAATGTAGCTACTGGTCAAGGAGCTTTTGATAATTGGGGACGAGCTGCTGCGTTTGGAGCTCTTAGTGGTGGAATTGGAACCTATGCAACACCATACGCTCAGATTGCAGCTTCAGGTGCACCATCATTGATGGGGTCAGTAGCTCAGTTTGCTGCTACTGCTGCAAGTCCTCTGTCAATCGGTTTAAGTGCTGCTGCTGGTAGTTTAATGAATATGCCTCAACAGGACTACTCCCAATATTATAACCAAGCTGGATTTGATCCCATATCTTACAACACTCAACAATCGGTAGTTACAGGATCAGGTGGCAGACAAGCTGCTGCCGTCCTAGCATCAGAAATTAAACAAGCTAAGAAAGTAAGACAAAGACAAGCAGAAGAAGCAACAGGCTTTGGATTAGGTATGGACTTAGCTGGAACAGGATTACAAATAGCATAATATATGTATACTTCAGTTAACAAAAAATATTCAAGTTTATGTGAGAAGCGACAGTGGTTCTTAGATCGTGCGTGGGATGCTGCTGAAGTAACTATTCCTTTTATTCTTCCAAGAAACTACAACCTTGACCAGGAACTTCCCACTCCTTATCAGGGTATCGGAGCTAGGGGGGTGAACAACCTAGCAGCAAAACTCCTTTTAACCCTCTTCCCCCCTAACTCCCCTTTCTTCAAGTTCCAGATAGATGACTTTACTTTACAGGAACTACAAGCTCAACGTGCTCCCATAGAAGAAGGACTCAATGCTATGGAACGTGCGGTCATGGATGAAGTAGAAGCTAAGGCCATGCGTGTTCCTTTGAGTGAGTGCTTACGTCACCTGATTATCACTGGCAACTGTCTTCTTCATGCTGATAAAAACAACAAGATACGAGTCTTTCATTTAGATCAATATTGTGTAAGACGTGATCCTCAAGGAGAGATGCTTGAGGTTATAGTTCATGAGAAGATGAGCCGTGAGCTTTATAAAGATATTTTTGGTAGTTCTCCTCCTAATGAAACTGGTACTGGTTCAGACAGTCAAGAGAAACAACTTAATTTATATACAGTAGTAAGAAGAAAAGATAAGAAAATAAATGTCCACCAAGAAGTTAACGATAAGAAGATTCCTAATACTGATTCTACTTATCCTTTAGAAAAGAACCCTTGGTTAGCTTTAAGATTTTCTGCTATTGATGGTGAAGATTATGGTAGAGGATTTGTAGAAGAATACTTAGGAGACTTGAGAGCACTTGAGGGTTTATCCAAGGCAATCTTGGAAGGTTCGGCTGCTGCAGCCAGAGCTATCTTCCTCGTAAGACCTAATGGTACAACCAAACTAAAGACTATCTCTCAAGCTCCTAACCTAGCAGTACGACAAGGGAGTGCCGAAGATGTAACCGTACTCCAGATGCAAAAGTTTAATGATTTTAGGGTAGCTCAGGAAACTATTAATCAAACTGAAAGAAGACTTGCTGCTGCTTTCATGCTGAACCAGAGTGTCCAGCGTGAAGCTGAACGAGTTACAGCAGAAGAGATCCGATTCTTAGCTAATGAATTGGAGACTTCTCTTGGTGGGATCTATAGTTTACTTTCCCATGAGTTACAGTTACCACTCATTAAACGTATCATAGCTGTACTAGAACGAGAGAAAAAACTTCCCAAACTACCGGAAGGTTCGGTAGAGCCTGTCATCATCACAGGATTTGAGGCACTAGGGAGAGGTAATGATGCTAATAAACTGGCTACCTTTCTACAAACTGCTGCCCAAATACTTGGTCCAGAAGCCGTATTAACTTATACCAATGCCAGTGATGCTCTTAAAAGGCTAGGTGTTGGTTTTGGAATAGACATGAAGGGCTTGATTAAAACAGCAGAACAAGTTCAACAGGAACAGCAAGCTCAACAACAACAACAAATGATGGCTCAGGCAGGATTGGCAGCGACACCTAATGCTGTTAATCAAGTGGGCGAAATGGTAAGGGAGCGACAAGCTAATGGCAACGAAACCCAATAAGAAAAAAAAGAAAGCACCAGAAAATAGTATTACATCCAAAACTCAGTTCAAGGATGTAGATAGAACAATGGAAGTTATGGAACAACGAGCTGGTGTGGCTACAAAGAATGGACTTCCGTCTACTTACACTAAGATAAAACTTCCTAGTGGAACTATCAAAGAATCCTATGGAGAGCGATATGGCAAACCAGATAACAGTTGAAAGTGAAGCTCCCCCAAGTATGGATGAATACAACAGGGAAATGGCATCAAAGGCTACCCTTGCAGAGAATACTATTGATCAAGGTGTAGTTCCTCTAGAAGAACCTGAAGTAGTAGACGAAACATTTAGGCCAGAAAAATTTAAGTCAGATGAAGAGTGGCGAAAAAGTTATGACGAACTTGAAAGACGTTTTCATTCTCCACCTACTGATGAAGTACAAGAAGAACTGAGTATTCCTCAAGCTGCTGATGCTCCGTTTGATATGGAAGCCTTACAGCAAGAGTACATGGAAACGGGTGGTTTAAAGGATGCCAGTTATAAAATTTTAGAAGATGCTGGAATCAGTAAACAGTACGCTGATACCTATATTGCAGGAGTAAAAGCATTAGGTCAACAGATAGGTAATCAGGTAAAGGATTCTGTAGGTGGTGCTGATCACTATCAGAACATGGTGGAATGGGCACAATCTAATTATACTCCTGAACAAATCCAGGCTTATGATAATGCTGTTAACAGTGGTGATGTTCAACTGGCTATGCTGACTGCCAAAGGACTCCAAGCTGACTACCAGAATTCTTCAGGATATGAAGGACAAACTGTAAGCGGAGACACTTCTCTGAGGATGAGTGATAGCTCCGAGGTTTTCCGTAGTAATGCCGAAGTAACGGCAGCTATGAAAGATCCTAGATATGAATCTGATATGGCATATCGCCAAGATGTCAGAGATAAACTTGAGAGATCTGAAGTCTTTTCTTTAGGTCAAACTTAAGAGAGCAAAGCACAACGAGCTATAAAGTAATTAAACAAGTAGACAAAGACCTGCTGCGGTGGATAATCTTTTAGTCGAAAAGTTAGTGAAGAAGTATAGCATTTTGTTAGATACTTTTTTTATTAATTTAAGATTGAAAGGAGACTTGCTATGGGTGTAACTGCAACTACAGCCCCTGTTCAAGTAATGTCTCGCTCTGGTCAAAAAAATAGTGCTGGTGATTCCAGTGCTATGTTTCTTAAGGTCTACGCTGGTGAAGTGTTGACCGCTTTTGAACAAGCTAGTGTTACGATGGACAAGCACGTTATCCGTTCTATCAGTTCAGGTATTTCAGCTCAGTTCCCACTTGTATGGAAAACTGCTTCAGTTGAATATGCCTATGTTAACAGTTCAGGTAGTACTTCTACTACGGCTGTTGAACTTGATGGTACGGCAATCAATAAGAATGAGAAAGTCATTCCTATTGACGGTCTGCTTTTAGCAGATCACTTTGTCAATAATCTTGATGAAGCTATGAATCATTATGATGTACGTTCTATTTATGCTAAAGAGGCCGGTATTATACTTGGTACTCAATGGGATAAGAATGTACTTCAAGAAGGTGTGTTAGGAGCACGTTCCTCTACACTCGTTACGAGTGGTAACGGTGGAGCTGTACTTACTAACTCCTCTTATGGAACTTCCGGTTCTACTTTGGGTGGTGGCTTGTTTGATGCTGCTGAAGAATTAGATGAGAAGAATGTTCCTGAAAATGACAGATATATGTATGTACGTCCTGCTCAGTATTACTTAATGGCAGAAACGACTGACCTGATCAACCGTGATTGGGGTGGAAGAGGAGTATATGCAGAAGGTGAAGTTATGAAGATAGCTGGTATTCATCTTGTGAAAACCAATAATCTTCCTATTACTACTATCAGTGATTCTACTGGAGTCACAACTCATGAAGGTAACTTCTCTACGACTAAGGCATTAGTTATGCACAAGTCAGCAGTAGCTACCGTTAAGTTGTTGAATCTAGCAGTTGAAACTGAATACGACATTAGACTTCAAGGCTGGTGGATTGTGGCTAAGTACGCTATGGGTCATAGTTTCATTCGTCCTGAGTGTTGTGTTGAACTTAAAACCTCTTAAGGAAAGGATATTATATTATGACTGATATTGCTAATATCCAATCCTTAGCGGTTGCAGCTAATACTGTTACCAATGTAACATTAGTTCAGCCTTATGCTGATAACGCTACTATTGGAACATCTTTTGAAACAATCACCAACACCAATGCCGATCAGGTTTTGCCTGTTATTGCTGGTGCAGATATAGATATTGTATCTGCATCTACTGATGACGATGGTTCTCCTGCTGGTACAGGTGCTCAGACTGTTAGAGTAACGTATTTAGATGATGATTTTAATCAGGCTTATGAAGACGTTACCATGAACGGTACGACTGAAGTTGAATTGACTGAGCAGAATATTTCCTTTATTCAGAAAGCTGAAATTACTGCTTCTGGTACTGGACTTGCTTCTGCTGGTGCTATCACTATCGCTGATGTAACGGGTGGTGGAGTACACGCTGTCATTGATGCAGGATCTAAAGAGACAGGTAACTGTACTTGGAAAATTCCTGCTGGTCATACTGGCTATGTTCACGGTTTCTGGTATGATGTAGATGCTGTGGCTGCCGGTCAAGGTACGGCTGAGATTGCTCTTCAAGTGGCTCATGCCGAAGCATCTGGTGTAGCTAACTCAGAAAGCTGGCGAACTGTTGCTAAAGTAACAGTAGTAGAGAACGACAATGATGTAGTTGCTGCTACTGGTGGTAATGCTAACAATATGGGTTCATTCTCCTTTCCAGGAAATGTTCCTTTTGTTGTTCCTGCTAAAGCTATGGTAAGACTCGCTGGTAAAGCTCATTCTACTGCTGTAGCTGCTACTTGTGGGTTCAGTATGTCGGTACAAGGTTCTGGTAGTGGTACTACCGTAACCTCAAGTTAACCTTTTGAGGAGTCTAGGGTAACACTTAGGCTCCTCATTTTTTTATTTTTTTTGTGGAGAGACAATGACTGATACAAGTAGAACCGTAAGCAACTTAGTTACTAACTTGTTTCAAGACGGTCAAGCTGCTGGTTCTATTACTCCCCAAGACCTGCGTGACTTTGTTGAGACTTGTCAAGTAAAACAAGGAAGTATGTATGTTTCATCTCCTGGTAGCACTACAATCAGTGTAGCTGGAACATATGTAGAAGGAACTGCTGGAACTTGGACTTTAAGTACAGCTCCAACAGCTAATGAATTTGATGAAAATACTGATGGTAGACTAAGATATACAGGTACTCCTACAATCAACTGTTTATTTTTAGCTTCAGCTTCTTTAGAAATTGATACTTCTGCTGTCGACAAAGAGTTTGGATTAGCTATACATAAAAACGGAACACTTATTACAGGTACTAAGATAGTAGGATTTTGTCCTAGAGTTACAGTTAACTCCGTTAATCTTGTTACTTTTGGATATGCTTCTATGGCTACTAATGATTATGTTTCTATCTTTGTAGCTAATATAGACAGTACAGATAATTTAACTATTAGAACTGCTCAAGTTATGGGTATGGGATTGGTAACTTAAAATGTCACACTTTACTACAGTTCCGGTCAATGAACTAGAAGCTGTTAATATGCTCTTAGCTGCTGTAGGTGAAGCAGCAGTTTCAAATTTAGAAACTGCAACAACCGTAGATGTTACACAAGCTAAGAATTTACTATCTAATATCAACAGGGAAGTACAACAGAAAGGCTGGCATTTTAATACTGAGTGGGATGTAGTTTTATCCCTTGATTCTGACAGTAGAATTCCACTTGGTACTACAGTTCTATCTGTTTATTCTCCTACTAAGACAACTACAATCAGAGGAAGAGAAGGATCTCCTTTTCTCTATGATTTAGATAATAATACTTTTACTTGGACTGCCTCTATCAATGATGCTGTTACAATTACGTTATTGGATTTTGAAGATATACCTCAAACTGCTAGACAGTATATTACGACTAAAGCTGCTAGGATTTTTCAAGAAGAAATCATAGGTCAAGTATCTGCCGAAACAGTTAATCGGCAAGAAGAAACGGAAGCCTATGCAGATTTACTAGATGATGAAGGAGAGCGTTCTGGATTTAATGTCGGGTATGGTACAAGAGATATGTATAATACTACCAAGCTCTATAGGAAACTATGGTAAATGCCACTAATAACAGAACAAATAAGCAACTTAATTAATGGGGTTTCACAACAACCCCCTTCTTTAAGACTAGCTTCCCAATGTGAAACTCAAGAAAATGGTTTAGTTACTATAGCAGAAGGATTAAAAAAAAGACCTCCTTTAGAATTTATTGCCAAATTAAGCAACAAAACTGATACTGACGCAAATGTTCATTTTATTAATAGAGATGAAAATGAAAGATTTGTAGTAACTATTACTTCAGACCAGTTCAGTACTGATTTTAGCTCTGATTTTTCAGGAGCTGAAATGGAAGTATGGGATTTAGATGGTGTTTCAAAAAGTGTCTCAGGAGCTACAGGAGATGTCTTAACCTATTTTACTACCTCAAATGCAAGAGATAATCTTAAATTATTTACAGTAGCTGATTTTACATTTCTATTAAATAAAACTGTAGCTACTGCCAAGTCAACGACTCTAGGAGATACTAGAGATCCTGAAGGTATTATCTTTTTAAAACAAGCTACTAATGCAGCGACTATGAAGGTGTTTGTAGATGGAACAGAGGTATCTGCTGTTACTTCAAGTAATGATGCTGCTACACAAATTGATGATATAGTTAGTGATCTTACTTCTGCTATAGGTTCTACATTTGATATTACTAAGTTTGGTAGTTCAAATGTTCATCTAACTAAAAAAGATGGTAGTGATTTTACCTTACACGCTGATGCTCCCGAAGGTAATTTAATAGCGATTAAAGACAGTGTTGTAGATTTTACGGATCTTCCTGCTAGAACTAAAGATGGTTTTACAATCAGGATTACGGGTGTTCCAAGTTCAGGAACGGATGACTACTGGCTTAAACATAATAACCAAGCAGATGAAGATGCTGGAGAATATGTAGAAACTGTAAAGCCTGGATTAGCTAATAGTTTCGATGCAAGTACAATGCCTATCCAATTTATGAGAACTTCTGAAGATCCTTGGGACGATGCTTTTGCTGCTGATTTTGGTGAAACCGTATTTTCGTTATCTCAAGTTTCATGGAAAGATCGACTTATAGGAGATGAAGATACTGCTCCTGATCCTAGTTTTATTACTGAAAAGTTGAATGATATATTCTTTCACAAGAATAGATTTGGATTTTTAGCAGGAGAAAATATTATATTATCTGAAATTGGAGAATTCTTTAATTTCTATAATACGACTGCTACAGATTTACTGGATACAGACCCTATTGATTTAGCTTCTCCAAGTAATCGAGTAAGTATTCTTTATCATAGTGTTGGCTTTAATGAAGACCTTTACTTATTTAGTAATTTTGCACAATTTAAATTATCAGAGTTTGCAGCAGGGGGTTTGACTCCTACTAATGCTAAACTCTCACTACTTACAGAATATACAAATGATATAGGTACTGCTCCTGTTCTGAATGGACGTAAACTTTATTTTTCAGAAGAAGTAGATGGCTTTTCTTCAATTCGAGAGTTTGGAACCATCGAAGACTTACAGGAAGAAACAGCAGAAGAAATTACAAATCATGTGCCAAGTTATATTAAAGGTAAAATATTTGATATAAGTCCTCATAGTGACTTTTTGTTTGTTCTCTCAGATGAAAATTTAAATGAAATATTTGTATATAAAATGTTATTTGAGAGAGGAGTTAAAAAGTTAAGCTCATGGTCTATATGGAAGTTTAAAGAGGAAGAAAAAGTAATAGGTATTAATGTTATAGATCATGTTGCTTATCTTGTTATCGTTAGACCTGATGGAACTTATCTAGATAAAATAAGTTTACAAGATGCTAAGCTTGTTAATTTAACTGAAAGTTCAACTCAACTTTCCTTTAAGCCTCATTTAGATAGACTAACAGAAGTTACAGGAACTTATAGTTCCGGTTCTGATCTTACTTCTTGGACTATACCCTATCCTGATGACTTTGGATCTACTTTTAGAGTAATCTTTGGTCCTTCTTTTGAAGGTAAGGAAGGAGATTTAGTTCAAGGAGTATCTCAAACTACTACTACGACACTCACGGCTACCGGAGATCACTCTGCTGGCTCATGTTTCATTGGTAAAGATTACCGTTTTCTCTATGAGTTTACTGAGCCTACCATCAAGACTGAAGTACAAGGGAGACTAAGTTCTCTTTCAGGGGGTATCTTAAAGATCCGTAAGTTCAATGTAGACTTTTTTAATACGGGTTACTTTGCACTTCAAGTAACAGCTCCAGGAAGGGATGCGTTCAGCCATGTATATACAGGACGTATCTTAGGTTCATCTTTAAATAAAATTGGTACTATTCCTTTTGAAACCGGTAACTTTAAAAAGCTTATCTTGGCAGATGCTAGAGATCTAAAACTGGAACTCATATCTGACTCATACCTTCCTTGTGCTTTTACTGGTGCAGATTGGGAAGGTAACTATGTAGTAAGGACAGTAGGCAGGAGATAACATGAAGCCTTTTCATAGGGCTACTCAGCTACACGATATATGTGAGTTAGCTCCTAATCTCAGATATGAAGATAAACGTGAAGTTAATACTCTAGGAAAGACCTCAGAACAAGCCCTGATGAGTGGATACTTATTCGGGAAAGTCTGTCGGTCTATTATAAATAATCATAATCAAGTTGTTGGTATGTATGGTGTTGTTCCTGCTGATAATAAAACAGGAATAATCTGGATGTTAGGTTCAGATAATTTAAAGAAAATCAAAACATCTTTCTTAAAAGAAAGTAGAACTGAAGTAAATGGTATAAATACTTTATTTCCTCATCTCTGGAATATCATAGATAGCAGGAATGAGCTACATATTAAGTGGATTAGGTGGTGTGGATTTAAGATAATAGGGGAACGTATGATAAATAATGTGAAGTTTTATGAATTCTGTAAGGTAGCTTAATGGCTTCATTTCACTCCTTATACTTGGCTAAGTTTCTTTTTGATGCAGGGACATCTACTTATCAACAGCAATTAGATTTACAAAAAGTAGAAATTCAAAGACGTAATGCTTATAAACAAGCTTCTATGAATAATAATCTTGCTTATATAGCACAACTTCATGTAAATGAGGAAGATGCTTTAGATTTAAAAAGGCATGGATTAGATCAACAAGAGTTACAGAATTCTATTCGTAGAGAAAAATCTAAACAAACTGCTATTGATGCAAGTATAGGTGGAGGTTTTGGTAGATCAGGTCAATCAGTAGAAGCTACACAATTAAATATAGAAAGATATGGACTTAAAGCTTTAGCTCGTAAAGATTTAAATAGAGAAATTAGAGAGAGAAGCTTTAGACAACGTAAACAAAATATTGCTATGGAAGCTTTAAGTAAAAATAATGCTCTTATGTCAGGTATACCTATAGCTCCTTCTGGTACTGGTCTTGCTCTACAAATAGCAAGTTCTGGTATACAGTCAGCTATTGGTGCAAAACAGGGTACATCAAGAGGTTATGCTAGAGCACAGGAGACTCCTTGATGCCATCATCAGATAAACTATTTAGACTTGATCCTGTAGAAACTAAAATTGTAGCTCCTACTACAAACTTTCAAGTATTAGCTGAAGCTGCTGATCAGTCTATAGCTAATAAAAGTTTAAGTAGAGGGCTTACAGCTTTCTCTCAAGCTCTTGGTAATCTTGCTCAATTTAAGAAACAACAACAAATTAGAGATGACATTAAGACAGCTAAGGATGCTGCTGTAAGAGGCGAAGTAATGCCTGATGTTTTACCTGTAGCAGAGATAGCTTATCAAAATGTTATAGATAAAAATACAGCTTCTGAATCTGAATTGGCTATAGAACGATTTGAAAATGGAGATGATTTTAATACCTTAGTTAGAGATCCTGATACACCATCAGCTCAAAAAACTGCACAACTAGAAGCTTATTATGATGATTTCTATGCTAGAGCTGCACAATCAATGCAAAATCCTGATCTTATTCAAAATTTAAGAATTAAGATTAATGGTCTTAAAGAAAAAGCTTATCAAAAAGTTTATGAATATGAAAAAGATTTAAGAACAATCGAAGGTATTCAAGGTGTTTCTAATATTATTAAAGATGCTGCAAAATTTGCAGAAGCAACAAATGTAGAACTGACTGATACTTTTACTGGTAAGTGGCTTACTAATATGGTTAAAGATTTGGGAGTATCTCATCCATATATTCCTGAACATGAACGTAAACTTATTGTTTTTCAAACTTTAACAGCTAATCCAGATATTATTAATGATCCTACAGTTATTGAATCTTTAATGGATCAAGAATTTAATAAAGGCTTTACTTATCGAAATCTTTATTTAGGTAAAGGAGATGATGCTACTGAATTTAAAAAAATATATGATGATTATTTAAAAAATGTTCAGCAGAATTTTAAATTACTTGAAGATAACCAAAAAGATGCAGATAAGGAACGGATAGCTAATGCTAAAACAAACGCTACTAATAATTTTTTAGCTAATCCTGATGGAGATTTAGGACAGTATGGCCCTGATCTATTAGGTGCAGGAATGACCGGTACTCAAATAGAAACTTTTCGTAAAGGTTTGGAAAATTATCGAGAAAACACTATCAAAGAACAAAGAGGTAGTGATAATTATAATCAAGTAAGAGACCTAGTTTTAGCTGGAGTTATTACAAATGAAGTTCAATTAAATGATTTTGCTTTTGCTGGTAATTTAGCTAAAAATACTCTTACTCCTTTAAAAAGTTATTTAACTGAAGAAGGCAATCAACGTAAAAGTAATGTAGAAACTTATAAGAAAAGTGTTGGAACTATTCGTAAAACTTTAGTAGGACTAATTAAAGTAAATTTAAAAAAGAAAAATGATATTAACGCATTACTTTTAGAAGGTGGTACACCTAGTTTAGAACAGTTAACTAGAATGTTATCTGGAACTAATATTGATCCAAATGAATTACGAGTAGCTTTAAATGAAGTTAATGATTTAATTGTAAATATGGAATCTACAGCAGAATCTAAAGGTTTTGCTGATGCAGCAGCAGAAGGTGATGGTAGTGTATCTCCTGATAATATCAAAGCTTTTCAAAACGAAATACAAGATAATGTAAAAGGTTTAGCTGAAAGAGTTAATGGTGTTTTAATGCCAGGATTAGAAGAAACACCTCCTACAGCTAAATTAAAAGAGCCTATCAGTTATTCTGGAGATATAGAAGTTCCTGTTAAACAAGGGTTACAACAATTATCACAAGATAAAATTAAAACCCCTTTGGAAGTTTTTAGGTTTAATGCAAAACGTGTTCAGAATATGCAAATAGATACTCAACAACGAGTAGAAATTCAAGAAACTATTGAAGGAACCTCTACATTATTTATGGATAAAATAACAAATTGGTTTACTAAAACTAAATCTGAAGATGCTCCTGACAAAATTAGAGACAATTTAATTGTCACAGTTCCTAGAACTCCTAGTGAACAAAAATTTTATGAGCAGTTAAAATCAGGTAAAAATCCTTCTCCTGAATACAAGAAAACTATGAAAGAAATACAACAAGTACCTAGTAGAAGCGAACTTTTAGCAGCAAATCCTGAAGCTGCTCTTAGATTACAAGCTGCTCGTAGATTAAAAGCAACAGAACCTAAAGATACAGGAATTATAGAAAAGTATAATCAAGTTCAAGATGGTATTAGTAATAGTTTTAGTGATCTAATGGATGTAATGTGGGAAGCTACACAGCCTATACAAATGGAAGAAGTAGTAGTTGAAGGAGCTAAACCTATAACTGATTTACCTGAAGATATTCAAAAAGATATTAAGAGACAGCAAGAAGGAAAACTTCCAAGTGGTGCTTCAGAATTTAAAAAATCTTTAACTAGAGTTGCAATAGGTGAATCTATAAAAGTTTTAGAACCACTTATAGGTAAAACTGGTGAAGAAAACAGTTTAATTCAAGAAGAGACTAGTGGTAAAAAATATCCTAAAATGTATTTAGATTCAAAAAAAGTTCCAACTATAGGTATTGGTTTTAATTTAACTAAAAAGGGTGCTAAAGAAAGGATAGAAAATTTAGGATATGATTATAATAAAGTTTTATCTGGTGAACAAGCTATAACAACAACTGATATTAATAGCTTATTTGTAGAAGATGTGGCAATAGCTATTGATGAAGCTAAAAGTATTTTTAATAAAGGAGATTATGATTTTAATTCCTTACCAAATAATGTTGCTAGTGTTGTAACAAAAATGTTATTTCAATTAGGAATTAAACGATTTAAAGGTTTTACATCTTTTATTCAGGCTGTTAAAGATGGAGATTATGATAAAGCATCAAAAGAAATTTTAACAACTACTAAAAAAGATGGAACTGTAGTTAAATCTAAATTTCATAAACAAGTTCCTAAAAGAGCTAATAGATTAGCACAGCAAATCAAAGGTAAATAATGGCAGAAAACTTTACGTTTGAAGTAGATGAAGAACTCTTTAAAGGTTTTGAAGAAAGCCACAATGCTAGGGATGAATATGAAGCTTCTGAAGAGTATGCGACAGATATTCAAACTGAAAACTTTAGAAAAGAATATGCTCCTATAGCTAACAGAGAAACAGCTAAAATAGCTAATGATGATGATTCAGGCTTTTTTGGTAGTGTTATCAACTTTGGTAAACATATAGGCATAGGTGGAGCTAAAGGTGTTGAAGAAGCTGGACAGTTTGCAGGACAACTAGAAGACAATGCTTGGAACTTACCTAAACCTACAACAACGGCTGAAACTTTAGCTCAAGGTTTTGGACAATTTCTTCCGTTATTTGTAGGTACAAGTCTTGCTATTAGTGCTGCTGGTGCAGGAGCTGTAGCTGCTGGTGTAGCAGGAGCGGGACGTTTAGCCAGTATTCTTAGTAAAAGTAAAAAACTTAGGATAGCTAAAGATTTTCTAGTTGGTACTACTGCTGGTGCTGTATCTGATGTTGCATCATTTGATCCTAAAGACCCTAATGCAGCAAACTTTTTACTAACTACAGGAGCTATAGCTAATGATCCTAGAGCTGCTGCTGCTGTAAAAGCTTTAGCACAAAATAATGCTGATGATGAGACTACAGCTAGGTTAAAAAATGCTGCTGTAGGAGCAATAGCTGGAGCTATTACTGCTGGTATAATTAAAGGTGCTGGTTATACTATTAAAAAGGTAAGAGGAAAAGAAGTTATAGATGATGTTCCTGTCGAAAAACTTGAGCAAGCAGCTAAAGTAGAAGCTGAAACTTATGTTGAAGGTGTGACTAAAGTTAAACAAGAAGCTACACCAGATCAAATGAAGCTTTTTGATGATCTTCCTGATGTCAAACCGGCTGCTAAAGAAGCCTATGAACAAGAAGCTAATGGATATATTAGACCTTGGGAAAAATTAACAGAAGAAAAAAAGACTGAAGCTTTAGCTATTGTTGCTCGTTGGGCACAAGGTACAAAAGTTTCTGATGTAGATTTAAGTGTTATTGAGTCTATGAATCTTCTTAAACTTAAAGGTAGTGAAGATATTAAACCTCTTATGCAATTTCTTAGTGAACGCATGGAGATTAAAGATTTACTTAAAAAACGAATAAAAACTGAAGATTTTGATACAGTTTCAGGAATGTCTAAAGTATTAGAAATACCAGAAAATGAAGCTGCAAGAATTTTAGATGAACAAGTAGGTAATGTTCGTGGAGCTATTAAATATGTAGGTGTAGCTAGAGCTTTAGGTGCAGCAGAAATGAAAAAAGCTGAAGATGCTTTTGCTTTATTTGCTAAATCTGGTGATAGGGAAGTATATGAAAAAGCTTTAAGTCATACTAAATTATCTTATGATATGTTGGCTTCAGGTGGTGAATTAAGTAAAGCTTCTTCTGATCTTCTTAGAAGTCATCAAAAACTTATAGATCAAGTAGATAATATAGCTGAACTTAAAACTATGCTGAGACATTCAGTAGTTTATAGTGATCCTGAATTGTCTATTAAACAGGCTGGATGGTTTACTGCTAGAAAAAATGTTGATGAACTTAAAGTTACAGCTAAATTTAAAGGTGGAACAACTAAACCTTTTAAGATTTCTAAAAAGAAAACTTTAAAAACTCTTAAAGAAAAACAAGCAACTAAACTTAAATCTTTAAAAGCTAGATTAGCTAGTCTTAAACGTCCTGAACGTGGTAAACCTTTTCAACCTATTCCAGATACTCCTGAAATTAAACGTGTTAAAGCAGATATAGAACGAGTAAAAGCTGAAAGAGCTACTCTTAAAGAAAAACAAAAGTTACCTAAAGAACAAATACAAGCTCGTAAAGAATTTGAAAGATTATCTAAGCGTTTAAAAGATTTACAAGAAGGTAAACTACCATCTAAAGGTAAACCTAAAAAAGATAAAACACTAGAAATAAGTAAACTTAAAGCAGAAATTAAACGTGTTAGAGCCAAACTTAAACCCGAAACATCTGATATACAAAAAGCTGATGCTAATATAAAGCGTTTAAATGAAAAATTAAATAAACTTACGTTAGCTAAAGAAGGTGAAATTAAGCCTTCAAGTAAAACACCTAGAATTAAAACTAAAAAAGAATTAGAATTAGAAGAAGCTATAAAAAAACAAGAAGAAAGATTAGGTCTTTTAGAAACAAAAGGACTTTCTTTAGAAGAACTAAAAGAAGAAGCTTTATTACAAGCTAGACAAGTTGAAATTGATGAAATAAATAGAGCTAATTTAGCTCAAACTAAGTCTAGACTTAATGCTATGAATAAAAGTTTTATAGCTAGAACTAGAGACTCATTATTAGAAATCTATGTAAATGGTTTGTTATCAAGTGTAAAAACATTTGAAGTTAATGCTTTAGGTAATACTAGTGCTATTGTTTCTAGTGTTATAGATAGAGCTTATGCAGGATTTGTTAAACGAGGTGGAGAAGTAACTGCCAAAGAAGCTGCTGAATTAGGATGGGGCTACCTAAGTTCTTTAAAAGATTTGGGTAAACTAATGAAACAATCATGGGACTTAGAAGAAACTCAACTTATTAAACAAGATTTTATACGTCCTCATGACAGATCCATTTCTAAAGAAGCATGGAGAACTGGTGGAGCTTTTGGTAAAGCTGTAGATTTATTAGGAAATGTTGTTAATTTTCCTGGTCGAATACTTTTATCAGCCGATGAAGTTTTTAAAACTATTAATTATAGAGCTGAAACTAGAGCTTTAGCTTATCGTAAAGCTGTCAATGATCCGACTGTAGGAAGTAATAAAGCTGCTATTCATAGAAAATTTGCTGAAATTATGCAAGATATTAATGCTCATGAAGATATAGTTGAAGGTGCTAAAGGTTTTGCAGCTAAAAATACTTTTACTAATAAACTTGCTAGTCATGTTATTAAAGATCCACTTACAGGAAAACCTAAAGTTGTGCCAGGATTAGGGTTAAAACTTAAAGGTATACTTGATGCTGATCAAACAGGTATAGCAAGAACTTTTATTCCTTTCTTTCAAACTCCTGCTAATCTATTAAATTTTGCATGGGAACGTACTCCAGGTTTAAGAAGATGGAATAGAGGTTTAAAAGAAAGATTATCTCCTGATGCTCCTAAAGCTGTAAGAGAACTTGCTGAAGCTCAAGTAGCTACTTCAAATGTACTTTGGGCTTCTACTATGGCTTTAGCTTTTTCTGGTAATTTTACTGGTGGTCCTCCTAGAGATCCTAATTTAAGAAAAACATTAGAAGCTGATATGGGTGGTCCTCATTGGTATAGTTACAGAAGTGATGAAGGATGGGTTAAATATGATAGGTTTGATCCTATTGGTGTAATTATGGCTGCTTCAGCTCATGCTGCTGTTATGGGAAAAGCTGCTTGGAATTTACACGGACAGTATCAACAAGGTGATCCTTCTGATGAAATATTTGAAAAGTATAAAGAAGTTTTAAATGCTGGTGTAGTAGGTATGGTTAGATTAATTACTGACAGACACTACTTACAAGGTTTTTCAGAAATGCTAAATATCATATCTTCAGAAGGGAATTTAGAATATAAAGTTAGACGGGGTGGAGAAAAAATAACTGCATTTATTAATCCAGCACAAGGATTTTATTCTAGTTTTAGAAGAAATATTGAAGCAGGATTAAGACCTGAAAAACAAAGAAGACTTCAACGTACAGATTTAAATGATGTTAATGATATACTTACAGAAATAGGTAATATATTTGAAGAAGGAATGAGAAAGCAAGTATTTGGTTATGGTGAACGTATAGCTATGAAGAACTTAGCTGGAGAATCTGTATTATTTCCTGGTGTAAATCATGAAATTGATCGTGAACCTTTTCAAATTATAGCTAATATTGGTAAAGCTGTTACAGACCCTATTCCTGCATTACAACCTTCTAAAAGTCCATTAATTAAAAAACTTGCTGAATTAGAATCTAGAGTAGCACAACCTTCTAGTATTAATAAACTTAATGGTATTGTTTTAACTGATGATGAAAAAACATATTTTATAGATCAATGGACTAGTTTAAATAAAAAATTAGAACCTTTAGTTTCATCTAAAAAGTTTAATCAATATCCACAAGGTATACAAAAATTACTTATAGAAAATTTAATATCTAGAAATAAAAAAGTAGCTAACAAAGCAACTTTAATTAAATATAAAAGACTACTAGATGGAACTTTTGATTTAAAACGATATGATTTACAAAGTAAATTTCTTAAACAAGTACCTACAGGATTTAACCAGTTTAACTTAGGACAACAACAACCACAAGGACAACAATAAATGGCTAATTCAAGTGTAAGATATGTTGCTTCAGGAGATACACAAGAGTTTGCTGTAACATTTCCATTTATAAGTAGAACTCATGTAGCCGTTACAGTAGATGGATCGACAGCAACCTTTACTTGGAATAATGACAGCCTAATTACAGTAACTTCTCCTGCTGATATAACGTCAGACCAAGTAGTTTTAATCAAGAGAACTACAAGTCAATCAACTAGACTTGTAGATTATGTAGATGGCTCAAACTTATCTGAGTCTGACTTAGATACTGATAGTAAACAAGCATTTTACATGGCTCAGGAAGCGTTAGATGAGCTTGAATTACTAGATGATGCTGCTGTTGCAACATCGGGTTATATCTTGGTAGCTGATGGTACAGATTATGCTGGTGTAGCTCTCTCAGGAGATGCTACTATTAGTTCTGCTGGAGCTTTAACGATAGCAAGTGGAGCAGTAGAGACAGCCATGATAGCTGCGGATGCTATCACTGGAGCTAAAATAGCCGATGATGCCGTTGATTCAGAACACTATACAGATGGTTCCATAGATACAGCTCATATTGCAGCAGGACAAGTAACTACAGCTAAACTAGCAGATGACGCAGTAACTGGAGCTAAGATAGCTTTATTCGATGATTCTTATGCTGCTACTAATACACATATTTTAGTTGCAGATGGTACTGATTTTGATAATGTAGCAGTATCCGGAGATATAACTATCAGTAATGCTGGTGTAGTTGCAATAGCTACCGGAGTTGTAGTCAATGCTGATATTCATGGTAGTGCTGCTATAGATGCTTCTAAGATCCATGATGGAAGTGTTAGTAATACTGAGTTTGGTTATCTTGATGGTGTAACTTCAGGGATTCAAGGACAATTTGATGGTATATCTGCTGGAACAGTTTCAACTATTAATGATACTAATTTTACTCTTCAGGATGATGGAGATACAAGTAAAAAAGCTCAATTTCAATGTTCTGGAATTAGTTCAAGTACGACTAGAACCTTTACTTTTCCAGATGCTAGTGTTACTTTAGTAGGTAAAACAACTACAGATACATTAACAAATAAAACTTTAACTGCACCTGTTTTAAATGATCCTACTTTTGATGTATCGGTAGGAGTTACAGCACATACTGGTTCATCACAAGGGGATGGAGCTATAACTAGCACTTTCGTTGAGATTGCTACATGTGCTAATCCAGGAGATGCCGTTACATTACCAACTGCTGCTGCTGGAAAATTGGTTTTTATCGCTAATAACGGAGCTAATTCTGCCGATGTTTTTCCTGCTTCTGGAGATAAAATTGATGGAGGCTCTGCTAATGCAGCACAAGCTTTAGCTGCTGGATCAAATAGGATATATATTTGTCAAGATGCGACTGATTGGGATACTATCGGTGCAGGAGAAACTGAACTAAGTGACGATTCTTCACCAGTTTTAGGTGGAAATTTAGATATTTTAGCTTATAATATAACTTCATCATCAACAATTATGAACCCAACAATAACATCAACGGGTAAAGCATTAGTTTTAGGATTCTAGGAGAAAATTATGGCAAGTGAAGTTTTAAAATTAGCAACATTCAGAGGCAACGCAGCTTCAGTTCAAGCTTTGCTTACCGTAGCTTCTGGACATACTTACACGGTTTTAAGTATTACGATTTGTGAAACTGGAAACGCAGCAGAAACATTCAAATTATTGATTGATGACGGAGGTGGTGGAAGCGATACCTATATTTACTTTGACCAAGCATTAGCAGCGAAAGCAACCTTTGAACACACTTCCAAGTTTGTTATGGAAGCCTCAGATCATTTATCAATTCAAACAGCAAGTTCATCTGATATTGATGTATGTGTTTCATATCTAGATCAGACATTATAAGGAATAAATTATGAGTGGAATCGTTGGATCAAATGTAACTAGATCATCGGGTATTATAGCCACAGCGGAAGGTGGAGGACCAAGTAAAGGCACTGACCACATTATTCGTACTAATGCACTTACGATTAGCGAGAATATCACGCTAGATGCTACTGAAAATGGTATGACGGCTGGCCCTGTAACTATTGCATCTTCTTATACCGTAACTGTGCCGAGTGGATCAACATGGACAATAGTGTAAAGGATAAATTATGGCTTCAACATTAAAAATAGATACAGTAACAACACCAGATGGTACTGGTAATATTACGTTTAATCGCCCTATTAATGCGGCTCAAGGTGGAGTGGGGGTGGTCTTACAGGTTTTACAAACTACGAAAACAGATACGGCTACTAGCACCAATACAAGTTACACCGACATCAGTGGACTTTCCCAAGCTATTACTCCTTCTGCAACCAATTCAAAAGTTCTTGTCATTGTAAATGTCAATATGTCTCAGGCAACAGCAAACAGTAGTATTCGCTGGCAAATAGTCAGAGATTCGACAGCTATTGCAATCGGTGATGCGGATGGTAGTAGAACGAGGGCAACTTCAAATTGTAATAATGGTGTTGGAGATGAATCTAATTCAATGACAATGATGTGGCTCGATAGTCCATCCTCAACTTCAGCATTAACTTATAAAGTACAATGGATTGTTGGTAATGGTACGGCACAACTTAATAAAACAGATGACGATAGTGATGCTGCTGCCTATGCACGAATGGCCTCAAATATTATTGTTCAAGAGATAGGAGCCTAGAGTAATGAGTACATTATCTACTAATAAAATCATTCCGGCTACCTCAACCACAGTTACCCTCGGTGATTCGGGAGATACGTTTGCTCTTGCAAGCGGGGCAAGTGCTACTGGGTTTGGTAAGGTTTTGCAATTGATTACGCTTACTAACGGAATGAAATCAGACACGTTCACGACTACATCAACGTCATGGACAGATGTCACCGATCTTTCTTTATCAATAACACCATCATCAAGTTCAAACTTTGTTGTAGTGTCTTTACATACACCAATAAGTAATAACTATGCCTCTGCAAGAACCCATGTGCAGATTACTAGAGATGGTTCTGCAATAGCGATAGGTGATGCAGCTAGTAGTCGAACAAGAGGATTAGCCATGTATCGTGGTGGTGATGTTGATAATGTCGATACTATTTCTACTTTTTTTAGAGATGCTCCCTCCAGCACAAGTTCTTTAAATTATAAAGTTCAAATGAAAGTTCAATCTAATACGGGTGTAATGAATCGTAATGGATTAGATGGTGATGCCGATTATACGTTGAGAGGGATTACCACTTTTTCATTAATGGAAATAGGAGCATAGAGTATGGCTATAGCAATTAACGGTGCAGGTACGATCACAGGGATTAGTGCAGGGGGTCTGCCTGATGGAGTTATACAAGCAGCAGATTTAGCTAGTGGTGTAGGTGGGAAGGCTTTGCAAATTAAGTATACGGTTAATTCAACTTATTCTTCAGCCACAAATGTTCCGATGCCATACGATGACACAATCCCAGAGATAACAGATGGCATAACCGCAGGGGTAGATACAGCAATAACAGCGTCCTCTGCAAGTAATATACTGGTAATCCAAGGGATTATCAATGGGGCAACAAATTCCTCCGGCGATATGAGTTATGCGTTGTTTCAAGATTCCACTACTAATGCGTTAGCGGCTTGGAAGCACGAATCAAACAACGACACTGTAAACCATTATGATGTGTTTCCGTTCATCCATGTAATGCTTGCCGGAACCACTTCAGAGACTACTTTTCGTGTTCGTTTAGGTGCACCGTCTGGCACTTCTACTACATATGTTAATGGTGGTCAGGCTTCTGGTAGAAATTTTGGCGGGGTTGCAAGATCAATATTAACCGTGACTGAATACACACCGTAATGGAAATATCAGCTTAATTTTGAAAGGAAAACAAAATGTACGACATATGTACGGCTATTCTAGCCATTAACCCAAAAGCACAAGTTAGTGTTAATGCCGAGGACTACGATCAAATTACTTGGCATGGAACTACACCAATTAGTGTGGATGATATTAAAGCCAAGCAAGCAGAATTAAAAAAGGCTTACGATGACGCTAAGTATCAGCGTGACCGTAAAGCAGAGTACCCTAGTATTGAGGATCAGCTAGACGATCTGTATCACAACGGTATTGATGGATGGAAAGCTACGATTAAAGTAACGAAAGATAAATATCCTAAACCTTAATTGATATATGATTAGATGGTATTCAATACTAGCAATTATAGTAGGAACAATAGTTTTTTATTTTTATAAACTTGGGTTTAACTTATATACAAACTAATGAATGGAAACTATACTCCACAACGCATGGTCATTATTTGTAGCAATAGGTTGGTTTTTTCTCAATCGTATAACTTCAAAAGTAGATGCGTTAGAGAAAGAGAAAGCAGAGGTTTCTTCAGTTAAGCATAATTCTACATTAATACATGAAGCGGATAAACGTATAGATCAACTTCAACATACAACTGTACCAAGACAAGAGTATAAATATGACGTAGCTTCCTTACATCTTAGATTAAATGAAATGGAAAAATCTAAAGAAGATAAAATTCAGGATATTAGAATTATAGAAAACAGAAAGGAAACTAGTGGAAAAACTAAATGAACTTGTACTAGCTACTACTGCTAGTTTCGCTGCTATGGGAGTTTGGTTTTTTAAGCGTTTATTTAAGTCTATTGATATAGCTCATGAACGTATAGATAAACTTGAGTCTCAACAAGTAGATAGAAATTATTTAGAAACACAATTAGCACCAATACGAGAAGACTTAAATATTATTCTTCAGCATTTATTGGAGAAGAAAAATGGTTGAGAAAAAAGCTTATACTAAACTTTCAAGAGATATTATTTATAATAAAGATAATCTAAATAGACTAGTAATTATTGAATGGTTTGATCCTTATGATGAAAGTGATGAAATTACTATAGATACTTTGAATGTTCAACGAGCTACATATGAGTCTTGTGGTTTTCTCATGGGAGTATCGAATGATCATGTGGTTATTGGGTATAATAAAGACATGAGTGAGAAAGGTAAATACAAGGGTTATGGGAGTATTCCCATGTCTCTTATTACTAACGCACATCTAATGGATAGGAATTGTTAAATGGATATGTTTAAAGGTTTTCCCTGGATGATGGTAATGATGGTTATTATTGGTTGGTGCTTAGGCTATTTTGTCTGTGCTCCTACCGTTCCTTAAGGAGAAAAAATGCACGAACTAGTAGATATGTTTATGGGTCAACAATGGTTTCAAATAGTAGGTGAAATTGTTTTAATTTTTACAGCAATAACAGGAGCTTTACCGGATAGATGGGTACAAAAAGTTCCCATGTTAGGTACTATGTGGCCTATATTTAACTGGCTTGCTGGTAATGTATTTAATAATATCAATCATCCTAATGGCATGGCTGCTAAAGTTGAAGTGGAGGAAGCAATTGATAAGGCAAAAGCTAAGGTGCGTGAGCGTGATGGTATGCCTGACGTTCTTAATGGGATGTAGTGGTCTAGCTAAAGAAATGATAGCTCCTGTAGCTAACTTTGGTTTGGGGCTTTACAATGCTGACGATTACTACTCAAAGGAATGTATGTGGTATGAGAAGGTAGAGTTTAGCCCACAAACTAAAGAATGGTTTAAAAATAACAATCCACCTGAGTTAGTTGTAAAAGACTTAGGTAAGGTTGCTAGAAATAACGATATATACAAAGAAGTTTGTGACTAAAAGTATATTTAATTTATCATTTCAAGAAAGACGTTGCCAACTAGGTATACATAATTATATGAATTTTATGGATTCTCCTATAGAGATAGAATATAAATTAGATGTGCCTAATGAAGTATTAATGTGTAAAAAATGTGGTTGCATGACAACTCCTAAAGAATTATTAGATAGAGAGGTATACAATACGGAATGGCAACAATAATAACTGATGAATGTATTAACTGTGCGGTCTGTGAACCTGAATGTCCCAACGAAGCTATAGATGATGGATCAAGAGAAGATTTAGATTATTATTATATAGATCCTGAATTATGTACAGAGTGTGTTGGATTTCATGGGGAAGAAGCGTGTCAAGAAGTTTGTCCTGTAGATTGTTGTATTCCTGATGAGGATATAGTCGAGACAGAAGAAGTATTATTAGCAAGAGCTATTAAACTACATCCAGATCAAGAATTTCCTGCATTAGAAGAACTTAATGAAAAAACATCTATATTTCATAATCCAAACAGAAAGAACGCAAATTTATAGAGGTGTGTGATGAGTAATGGAACAGTAAATGACTTAGGAGAACTTCATGGATTACTTGCGAGAACTCTTGCTGAAAACATTAAGTCTGGTGAGGCTACCCCTGCACATCTCAATGTGGCAAGGCAGTTCCTCAGAGACAACAATATTGAGTGTCTTGGTACTAATAACGAGAATATAAAATCACTAGTCGAGGAATTACCTTTTGATGAAACCCCTAGAAAGCAAGAGTCAACTTCAGTTAATTAAAGATGACTTCCGTAACTTTCTTTATCTTGCTTGGAAGCATCTCGCTTTACCTGAGCCTACTCCTATACAATATGATATCGCTGAGTATCTCCAGAATGGTCCTAAGAGACTTATTATCCAAGCCTTTAGAGGAGTCGGTAAATCTTGGATTACTTCTGCTTTTGTTGTCTGGAAGTTACTCTGTGATCCACAACTCAAATTCCTTGTAGTATCTGCATCTAAACAGAGGTCAGATGACTTTTCTACTTTTACTAAAAGAATCATTCATGAAATGCCTATCCTCCAGCATCTCAGAGCAAGAGAGGATCAAAGAAGCTCAAATGTTGCTTTTGATGTTGCTCCTAGTCGTGCTTCCCATGCTCCTAGCGTTAAGTCTGTTGGTATTACAGGTCAAATAGTAGGTTCTCGTGCTCATATTATTGTTGCTGATGATGTTGAAGTTCTAAGTAATGCTCTTACTCAGGTAATGAGAGATAAGTTAGGAGAAGTAGTCAAAGAGTTTGATGCTGTAGTCATGCCAAAAGTAGGACGCATAGTTTATTTAGGAACACCTCAAGTTGAAGAGAGTCTTTATACTAATCTTCAAACTAGAGGTTACAAGTGTCGTATATGGCCCGCCAGGATGCCTGAGAGCCGTTTAAAGACGTTTTATGGGACTAAGTTAGCCCCTTTCATTACTACATTAAAAAAGACCGTAGGAGAGCCTACAGACCCCTTCAGGTTCGATGACCTAGATTTAGTAGAAAGAGAAGCATCTTATGGTAAATCAGGGTTTGCTTTACAGTTTATGCTGGATACTTCCGGTGAAGATGACCAGAGATACCCACTTAAGCTTAGAGATTTACTTGTAATCCCTTTAAATACAGAAAAAGCTCCTGGCAGAGTCCAATGGGCTAGAGATGATCTCATGGATTTACCTGCTGTTGGACTTTCAGGAGACTATTTCTACAAACCTTTCGAGGTTTCTACGGATTACTACGAGTATACGGGTGCTGCCATGCACATAGATCCTGCTGGTAGAGGAGCTGATGAGACAGGATACGTTGTTACCAAGATATTAAACGGTAGAATCTTTGTATTAGCCATAGGTGGACTGAAAGGTGGCTATGATAAGCCTACATTACGCAAATTAGCCTTAATAGCACAAGAACATAAGGTTAATACCATAGAAATTGAAGCTAATTTCGGTGATGGTATGTATACAGAGCTGTTTAAACCTGTATTAAACCAGTTTCACCAGTGTAATGTAGAGGAAATCAAGCACTCTAAGCAGAAAGAAGCAAGAATTATAGATGTATTAGAACCTATAATGAATCAACATAGATTGATTATAAGTTTAACTGAAGCTGAAAGAGACTATGAGGAGAATAAAGAAGAGCCTCGTAGACAATTGTTTTATCAAATGACTCGTCTTACCAGAGATAAAGGTTCACTCCAGTATGACGATAGAATAGATGTTCTCGCTATGGGAGTTAATTACTGGGTAGAACAAATGGCTGCTGATGAAGCTATAGCCTATAATGACCGTAGGATAGAAGAACTAGAGGAAAATATAAAATCATTTATGAATACTGCTGAAGTGAGTCAAGAAGATGAGAATGTATGGGTTAAGGTGTAATATATTATGAGTATTTTAGGAACAGGCTGGATGTTAACAGCTATGGCTCAACCGTCAACATATAAACGAGCATATAAAAAGTTTGGGACAAAGGCAACTAAAAATATGCTTCGTTCTATGCAACGTCAGGCTACAGCAATTAATTCTGGCAATCAAAATATGTTTAAAAAAGCACTAGAATATACTCCACCAGTACAACGAAGTAATCCTCAACAGAATATAGGTCAAGCTTCAGGTTTAGCTATTAGTAAACAGACAAAACGAAGAAGACATACTTCTTCTTCTAGTAGACGATCTAAAGTTTCTGCTTATACTCGATGATCTGGTTACTTATAGTCATACACTTAAATCTTTCTGAAGTTCCTCCTCGTATTCAACATGGAGAAATAGTAGGAAGTTTTCAAAGTGAACAAGCTTGTGTTAAAAAACAACAGGAATTTGTTGAACAAAGTAAAAATATAAAAGTTCCAGATAATTTTAATTTGGGATGTATCCCATTTAAAAGGAGTATAATATAAAATGCCAGGACCTTTAATAGCACTTGCAACTCGATTAGGAATTGCAAAAGCAGCTCAAATAGCTAAAGACAAAGGATACAAATTTCTTCAAAGAAAAATTAATAAAGCTTTAAAATCAAAAACTAAACAACAAAAAGCTGCTGGAAAGGCTTATAAAGGTAAGAGTTCACAGAGAAAACAAGAAAAAGTAATTCAACGAAAGAAGAATATTCCTACTGGTTTATCTATAAAATAATGAGAATAATAGACAAGAAATCTAAATATGAACTTGAGAACCAAGTGATCAACAAAATGTTCAGAGACAAGCGTTTCAGAACAAGAAAAGTAGAACGTAACCACAAATCTAAGGAGTTGCAAAATGAGAGATGCGAAAAAATTAAGCGGAGACACAAGTTCGGGGGCTTACAATTCGAGCCTTGGGAGGCGTAATCCTGTACCACCGGCACGAGATACAAGTTCAATGACAGTAAAAAACAAGGGAGTACGAAAAGTTTCTACTCGTTTCCCTTATGATTCCCACAAAGGAGAAATCCGTGACCATAGAGGACTTTAAATATGCCTAAATTGAAAGGTTATCCTAATCCTAAGCCCAAGGCTAAGGTAAGAAAGAAAAAACCAAAACAGAAGCCTGTTAAGCTTAGGACTTATTAAAGTGAACTGGGGGTTATCTTCGGGTAATCCCCAACATTTTACCACAAAAATCTGAGTGGGTATCGTATTAGGGCCGAAAACGAAAATTCCCCCATCGGCCTCTTAATAACGCGCACGCACGCGCACACACGCGCCCAAGCGCGCACGCACGTTCATTTAATAGCCAACTAAGAGTCAACCAACAGTCAATTGGATCGGATCGTGGGTTATCCATGAGTTTATTGGGGTGAATTAATTTTTTTGCTTATCATCATTATCATTGATGATCATGAGTTGATCATGAGTTGATCATGCTGCACCATTCAATTGATCATTGAACACTATGAAAAATCCTGGATTTTTTTTCATTAAAGAAAATTAATTATTCTTTGTACGATTTTTGTTGACATGAAATAAAAAGAGAGTACAAAGGGATTAACAATTATATTAATTTTTTTAGAAAGGATAAAACAATGACATTTGAAATAGCTAATTCAAGTTTTAGAATCACTAAATCATTAGTTGCCAATTACCATTTAACTGATGATAAATTTGTTTGTTTATTAGAAAACTTACAAGGTGCTGGTATTTGGATATCAACATCAATTATTGATAATAATCCAACAATAAAAAAACAATTTGATGCTATTGAAGATTATGTTGAAAAATGTTACATGGTAACACTACCTGAATAGTTAATCTTTAGAGCCTATCAAATCAATTTTGGTAGGCTTTATAAGGTTAATTAAAACCTTGTACTACTAATTTAAATAGGAGTAAATAAAATGACTTATACATTAAAACACTTATCAAACAGTAGTTATATTATTGAAGAAAAACAATTTAAAGATATTATTGAAGTACATGAGTATATTGAATCAAACCTATTAGAAACAATGAATCATAGCAGTGATCGAATCGCAATCAATGATAAAGATATTACGGAACAAATAAAAGATACTGAATATTACACATATTATTATTCTAAAAACTAAAGGATAAAACAAAATGAAAATTAAAGACCTAATAAAAGAATTAGACAAATATGATCTTAATAAGGATGTAGTTATTTATTCTAATGAAAAAACCTTAAAAGATTATCAATTTTTAGGGACTTATGAAAATGAGGGGCAAGTAGAAATTCATATAGATGATGGGATAAATTTAGGTTAATAATTTAAAAAAAGGAGAAAAACTAAATG
>VTLG01011218.1_pt1 | contig 31317 bp, 44 predicted proteins | sample 4694571 | NCBI WGS metagenome assembly VTLG01 (sample SAMN12604809, study PRJNA352737) | marine metagenome | biome: ENVO:00000447; feature: ENVO:00000209|ENVO:00000569|ENVO:01000036; material: ENVO:00002151; isolation source: viral sequences binned using virsorter ...
ATCTTGCTTGGTTTCTTCTTTGTTGTTTTACTCTTATTTATTTCTTCAGATTCTCCCTGAGATAATGCGACTTCCATCTCTATCTCTACTTCTTTAATTGACATACCATTATGTGGTACTAAAGTGATCACAGGAATATTAACTGTTTTTAATTCACCATTATCACCATTTGGTAATTGTACAGGTATCATATATGGTTTTCCATTCTTATCAAAGTAATCTTCCTTTACTTCACCTACATAATGTTGTTCTATTGTGTTCTGTGCTTCTACTATTGATTTGTAGATGCCCTGAAACACACTATCTAAGCTGTTCCCCATTTATACCTCTATTTGTTCAAAATCCTTGTAATTATTTCTACTAAAGATTTATAACTCTTAATCAAGCCTTCCTGTTTTATCTCTGCCTTCTTGGAATTATCAATTAACTTAATTAAAATCCCCTCAATTCTGTTAAAACTTTCCCTTAATTCTTTTGATAGTTCATTTTGTATATAATTGTTTTGTTGCTTTACCATCATAAACATAGCAACTGCTACAACTAATGGTATTCCATATTTTTCTAGTATCTCTAACCAATTCACACCACTACCTTAAATATAGTAGTGCCTTGATTAACCTTATCACTTGACTTAGCATTATAGGATTCCAATGATTTGTCAATATCATAGCCACTAGAATAATTTTGTAGATCAATTTTAATACCATCTCTATTCCCATTGTTATAGAAGATATAACAATTTTGTGATGCCCTTCCTGCTAGGTTAAGTGCTTTTTCACTATAATCATTAGCACCTACCATTGAAGAACTCCTTGAATAGTTATCACCAACTCTTGCAGAATGAATGTGTCCAAATATAACATAATCTATCTTAGTTCCTCTCATTCTATACCTTCCAATCATTTGATTAATAGAAGATTCAATAGCAGTTCTTTTAATTGAACCGTTACCATGCAATATTAATAAGTTTTGTCCAGCAACTTCAACTACTACTTCAGTAGGATCACCATCAATAAAGTTTATATCACTATCTTTAAATAAATACTTTAATGTCTGAAATATTGTATAATCATAATTGTCTGTTGCAATTAGGGTACTCCAACCCCAATCTTTTTTAACTCTACTCTCATTACCTGTTACCATAGCCACAGAAACATTAAAATTAGTGTTTAAATCAAGGATTACCTGTTGTAGTATATCAACTGCTAGGAATGTTGCTTTTGCTCTATTAGTAGCCATTTGTAGTAATTCATCTAATCTTCTATCTGAGTTTAATAAATCACCTGATTGTACCATTAACACATTAGTAACACCCATAGCCTTAAAATATGTAGTTGCATGATCAACAAATAACTTACATCTTGAAGATGCTACACTAAAATCATATTTATTATGTTCTAGGTTTACAAGTTCGTTGAAATGCACATCACTAAATTGGATTACACCCACACAAGAATTATTCTCTTTATGTTTTACAACATACTTAGATAATCTATGGTTTTCAAAAAGCGATACTAAATTCTTGCTATATTCAGAAACAGCATTCTCAATCCTTGCATGTTCCCTAAAAGACTTTCTTTCAATCCTGTTAAGATCCTGTGCTGATTGCTTTTGCTTAGCAAGTCTTACATTCTCTGTAACTATATCTATATCTTCTATGCCATGTACTGTCCTAAAACCACATTCTCTGCACAAATACCTTTGTCTGCCATCAGCGAATCCTGATTTAGCCATTCCGTGATTATAACACTTAGGGCAAACAATTTGATTTGGCATATTAGTCTATATTTTTCATTCTATCACTTAATTCTTTTGCTCTTGCTGGTGTATCTGTTCTAGCCCATTTACTATCTAACATCTCAGTAGATGCTGCCCTATAATCTTTATTTGCTAATAAGAATATAGTTTTACGAAAACGACTAAAGGATTTTACACCTAGTTGATACGACATTTCTATAACAATATCTCTTACTTCTTGTGGAGCAGGTAAGAACCATTCATATTTATCTGCTAGTACATACTTTAAATGATCAAGATCTTCTTTAAGCCATTCTTCTGCTTGTTCTTCAGTTACTTTAAGATACTTGATCCTCTTACCATAACCGATAGTATCATATCCTGCTGTACATTTATATACAACAGGACTGAACCCCTCGTGTTTCTTTATACTGTCTATTAAGGACATTAATTATACTTTTTTTCTAATGGAACAAACAGAAACACCACAAGCAAGAACTGCTGCATTAGCAGCAAATAGTTTATCAGTTGTTGCTTTTCTTATAATAACAGTTTCGTGTCCACCTAAAGTAAATGTTCCTATATCAGTTCCACCTGATTCTTCAAGTGTTACTAAGTGTTCTGTGTTTACATCAGCAGAATTATGAAGCCTTACAAATTCACTACTTCCAACATTAGATGCTCCTGCTGTATCTGTTCCTAGTGCTGCTTGTGTTGTTACAGGTGTAAATATAATATCTGCCATTTATATCTCCTCCACTTTCCAACCTTTAGATTCATAAACCTTAACATAATCACCTAAACCTTCTCTGTATATAACATTACCATTAGATTTAGTTATTTTATATTTACCACTAGATTTAGTTTCTTTTTTTTCTTTCTTTGTTGATTTTTTTGTTTCTTTCATTTCATCTCCAATTAAGATTTTATAATTTTACCATCTTCATCAAAACTTACACCACCAAAGTAACCAATATTATCTGTTCCTTTACCATTCTTGCCTTTATTGATTCTATGCCCTACCTCATTGATATAATCGGTGTACTCCATTTTACTACCTTTGTAATATGCTTGTTGTCCTTTATCATCATCTTCTGTAAGACAAAGATTATTTGTAGGATCAAGTTCTACACCAAATTCTTTATTATTCAGATTACCAATATCTTTTTTAGGTTTTGATTTTTTTATAATATTTTTTTTACTTGACATATTGATAGTAGTAGGGTGGTAATCCGACATACCACCCCACCATTATTATTAACAACTAGTTATTAAGATATTTCTGTAAATATCTCAACACCGTGTAAATCAACTAATTCAGCACTTGCCCAATAACCATTGGCAACTAAATTAGTAGAAGCACCTAGTTCATTTCTTTCAGTTCGCATTTCTATAAAACTGCCACCACCAAAATCAATGTAACCACAACCTAGTGCTGTTTTAGCATAAATAGCACCTTTTTTCTCAGTTGAATCTGATCCATCAATTACTTGTGGAGATGTATAGAAATTAACACCTGCAAGAGATGTTACAAAACCTGCTTGTAAGAAATCTTCTGAAGCACTTGAACCTGCACCAAAAGCACCATTACTTCCATTAACTGCTGCAACTTGTCCTAACTCATTTGATAATCCAAATGAACCATACATTTGCTGTGGGTGTAATACTGCTGAATAAGGGCGAGGTGCATCATTAGTTTCTAGTGAAGCAACTGCGTCCATAATATCAATCCATCTTAGTCCTTCAGTTGAAGTACCTTTAGATGTTGCAAAAGCATCAAATCTTGCACATATATTAGCATCAAATTCTGTTGCTACTGCATTACCAAGAACTTGTCCTGCATTAACCATTAAAGCATCTGAATTACCATATGCTGCTAAGTCAGTAACTCTAGCATTAATATGATTTCTTAATACTTCAACACTTGTTGCAGCAGTTGTAATACTTGTTGCTGCTACTTCTGTATCCTCATCACCTGTTGCTTCATTAGTAACTGCTGTTGCTGCTAATTTTGCATATACAGGAAATTGAACAGTATTTGATCCCTTAACTGCTGCTGCCATTGAAATAGTCGCAGGAGTAACTGCTGCTTTATTAAATTGAACGATTGCTGCTGCAATGGTTTTACCTAAACCACCTGCTGCAACACCGACATCTGTGTTTGCCATAAAACACTCCTAAATTTTAACACTCTTTCAACTACCTTGTTAGGCCTTCATTTTGAGTGTCTATTTAATGTAATTAGTTGTATCTGCTGCTATTGCTTTCTCAGCACCTTTAGGATCTTTAACTGCAAATTCTTCCCAAGAAGAATATCCACCCATATCACCTGTTTTACCTGTTGTTGCTCTTGCTTTAGATGTTGAAGGAGCATTAACATTTACAACTTTATTAACATAAGTTTCTAATTTATTCAAATCACTCAAACCTTCTGCGATAGATTTATCAGTATCATCAGTTAATTTAGACATAAGGGATTCTCTTTTATCAGCCTGATATGTCGTCCACTGCTCGGATTGACTTTTAAAAGTATCTCTTTCTTTAGTAACTAAATCAAGTGCTTCTTTCAGCTTTCCATCTTCAACCATCTTAGCTTCTGCTCTTGATTTGCTATCTGCATTCATCTTATCTATCTGTGCCTGAAGTTTTCCAATTTGTCCTGCCATCTCATTTTTAGATTGCACTACTTCTTGGAATCTATCATACGGTACATTTTTATCAGCTTGTGTGCTGTCATTTGTTACGGTGTTCTGATCACCTTGTGTTTGAGTTTCTACTTTATTTTCTTCTGACATTTTAACTCCTTTAGTGGATATTTAATGAAAATTTCTATCTATAATATAATTTATTTTAAATAATATAAAAGTATTATTTATTTACCAATCTTATGCTTAACTGTCTTATTGGGTATTTTTTTCTTTGTTTGTTTTTTAATATATAAGTTTGCTTTACTAAATAAATTCTTTAAAATCTTTTCAGGTAGTGGTTGTTTAGAAGTTGTTAATACTCTACCATTATCCTTTAACCATTCTACCTTAGCACCTTGTGCTATCCAACCTATTGCAAATCCATTGTTTGATACTTCAACTAAAGAATAATCTCTTAATAGATCCCCTGTAAGAACAGGAGATGTTGGCTTATCACCTTTAGTAAATCTTTTAAATTTACCTGCCTGTTTTCTTTGTGCATATACAGAGATTCCTTTTTTGTTTTTCTTATAAGGTTTAAAAGTGCTACCTTTAATGTCTTTTGCTTTTCTAAAGATATGATCCCTATATCTATCTCTTGTATTAGCACCTTCTTTTTGAAAAAACTCTCTATCAAGCATTTTCTTGTCTTTGTCCTTCCACCTTAGATTGTTCACTAAAACCTTTACCTTCAGTAGATGCTATTTCCCATTTATGTCTGCAATTAAAACCACCACCATCTGCTAATACTGCTTCACCAAATTTAGTTAATATTTCTGATTCTGTTATTTCACCTTCTGCTGCCATATCTAAACACTCATCTCTTGTTCTATCATCAACAGGCCCTACATAAACATATTTAGTAGTAGCAGGAGCATTCTTCATCATTTGATTGGTAACTTGTCTTGAATAAGTGTTAAGTGTAGTATTAACAAGTGTTTGTATTTGTGCATTAGATATAGAAGAATTAATAACACCTTCAGTTATTTGTTGTGCAGTTAATCCTACTTGTAATCCTTTTGATACTTGTGTTCTTATATGCCCTGATATAGTTCTTATTACAGAATCGTCAAATAATTGTTCATTAAGTGTAGCAAATGTTGATAATGCTTTTGGATTGATTTCTGCAAAACCTATTGTTGATTCTAATACTCCTCTATGTGCATTAGCATATACAGATGTTGCTTTTTTTAATTTAGATTTTAATGTGCCTTCAATATCAATATCAAGTAGTGCTTCTGAGAATAAAACAGGATCTTTAATATCTTTACCTAAAGCATATAGTGAACCTACTAATTCTGCTCTTGCCCTATCTACTAAATCAGCAATTTGTTCAGATGCTCTATCTATTTGGTTTTGATCTGCCATTATTCAACAGGTTTGGCTAGTGCTGTTAGTAATGCACTCTCAGGCCCTTCTGCTTCTTCTGTTACAGGTGCTTTCTTCTCTGCTAATATCTCCTCTGCTTCTTCCCTAGTTAAATCAGGATTCTTTTGCATTAGTATATCAGCTAAGTCAATTAGGCCCTTAGATAATTCCCAATCCCATTTATCTCTTTGTTCCTGATCATTAAGAACTTCAACTGATTCACTAAAGTCAACATCTTCAAGATCCCCTGCATCTTGTCCTACCTCTACTGCTATCATAAGTCTTTCTAAATCAAACAACTTATATTCAATATCTCTCCATCTAGTAACATCTGATTTTCTCTCATCAGTAAGTTCTATGTTCCTGAGTTTTAATGCAACCCCTGATGCTGTTGAACTCCCTTCAACAAAGGATATGGGTAGATGATAGTTTTGTGCTAACATTTTATAAGATGATTGGATTGATTCGTCTAGTGCTGGAATGGCATTGGGAGGAGATACTATGGAGATACTACCATCTACACCAAGATAGTTGATTTTGTCTTGTCCTATTTGCATAGTGTCTTTGTCTATACCAGCACCATTAACAAATAGATAACCAAAGGATTGAAACATCACATTGGCATTCTTATTAGTTTCTGCTACATTGATTGAAAGATTAGTAGCTATTAAATCTTTAGAAGCATTGGTATCTAAGTAACTAAACTCAGGTTTACCTTCCCTGAAACATTCAACAAATGGTAATACACCATAAGGATTAATCATATCAGGATTATCATCTTCACCATACATTTTACCATTATTATCAAATGTAAATGTATTTTCAGAATCCCAATATACCCATAGTTCAGGAGTATTATCAAGTACAGTAGATTTAGATGTTATAGGATATACTATTGCTTCAGGTTTAAGTGGATCATCACCAAAGATAGGTTCATAATCAGATATAATATCATACTCAATACAACCACTACCATCTTCTTTAGTCCTCCAACAAGGTTTAAGAAGTACAGCATCAAGCAGATTAGTTATTCTCTCTAATCTTTGTAGTTTTAAATCTTTTTCAATAAAGTAAGTATCAATATCTTCTTTAGTATAGGCCCTAACAGGAGGTGTCATATATACCAAACTAATTCTATCAATAACTCTTTTAGATATATTAATATTCCCTGCAACAACTTTATCTAAGGTAGAATCACTAAAGTATTTAGATGTATAGTCTAATGTATTACCATTATAATAATCTAATGCTTCATATCTCTCTTGCTTCCACTTGTTTTTTCGTTGTTGTTTAATATCCCATTTGGACATTAATACTGCTAGTTCTCCCATATTTGGTATCATCTATCTTGTACTCCTATTAGTGGTTTGGTTACAGGGTACTCCCAATTAATGAAATATCCAAAGGCATCTGATAGATGCGATAAATTCTTGTTACTCTTGTCTATTTCTCTAGTACCTTCTTTATTTGTTACTTGCTCTAAATCTTTTATTAATAACTTACAACCCTTATCAATCCCTATGTTATTCTTTGAGAATTGATTATTAACTGCATTAACCCTATTAATTACTCTTGGATTTATATGGGCCACATTAACTATAAACCCATTCTTCCTGATAATTGAAATATCAGAAAATGCAGCCGAACTATGTTTACTGCTTCCTGTCGCATCAGGATAAGAATAGTATCTATTGTTAGGGTACATATCCCTTATCACATCACACATTCTTTGTGTTGGTAGATCCCCATCTCCACCGTGTGTTAGTGTTATTTCTTTGATAACTTGCACTTTCCCGTTTGGCAATATCTGACTGATTGTACTTGAGAGTGGATCACAGTTGAAGTCCATTCCCACTCTGATTGGTAAAGAGGGGTTATATTTGTATTCTCCTGTATGTAATTCCCTATCAAATCCATAGTATGTTGCTCCTTGAGTTAGATTAACAAAGTTTCCATTAATGTATGCTTCTAATAGTTTATCATCATAATTATCTTTTAATGATTGTATATATGATTCAGGTAGATATGGATTGTCAGTAGTCTTACCGTGTACTAACAGCTTATCATCATTGTATTCTTCTACCATTAAATGCCAAGTATATCCAAATCCTTCAGGAGTAGTTGTGATGTAAAGTTCAGCATCATCACACCCTCTTAACCTACCTAATGCTTTTTGTACAGTTGTTTCTGCTACCTTAAATGTTTCTATATCAAGTTCATCAATACCACAATATGTGTAAGATGCTCCAACTATTCGTTGAGGATATCTTGTCTGATAGATTTGAATGTTACCATATACTGTTTTAAATCTATGCTGTGATATATTATATGTATATGGCACACCATTTCTTTCTAGTATCTCTCTAAATGGTTCTACAAATACTTGATCGGCAAGGTTATATGTTGGATATAATATCAATCCATTACTCTTACCATCTTTGTTCTTCTTTGAAAGTAAATTTATAAATGTGGTTGCCAACAGGCAGAACGACTTACCGCTTCCCATTCCCCCCACATATGCCTTAATCCTAGCATTCTTCTTATTAGTAAGAAAATCCCATTGAGCAGGGAAGTAACTAGATTTATGAATTGTCATTGGTTTAGATTTCATCAAAGTTAATCTCAGATATTGGTTTAATTAATTCAAACTCTTGTTTGTCTGATTGATTTAATATTTGTTTGCCTAACCATATTAACATTGTATGGCTACCTGCTTCTGCTGCTTTCCATTGTAACTGCCTTAATCTAATTTTACCCTTATCCCTTCCTTTTGTAAGAAATTCCGAATAACTCTTCTCAAGAAGATCAGGTGAACACCCAAAAAAAGAACCTATTTCAATGTTAGTACAACCAAATGATGCTAACTTTTCAACTTGTTCTGTATCTATCTTATATTTCTTTGGCCTTGCCATATTAATTGGAGCCTTGAGGTAGGTACTGCCCCTCCTCCTTCATGCTGGTAGCATGATGTGCTATTTTTACACCATCAAGGCCTAATTTTTTACCTTTATACATTGATATACCTAGTTCTTTTAGTTTGCTAAATGGAATTGTAGGTACAGACAAGTCTTTTTCTTTTGTCTTATCAACAAAGCAAATATACTTTAATTGATAGCCTTTAATGGGTTTCCATTTTCTAAATTCTAAACTTTTTTTAAGGTGGTATGCTTGCATAACATGCATAGTTTCCTTTGTTAAGGGATTTATTCTTAGTGCTGTATTTTCAGCAATACCAACTAATTTAAAACCACTTGCCCTGTAAATTGTTCCATCTCCACATTGTGTTCCATCTGCAAAACTAATAATCCACTTTATATGTGGTGCTTTTTTTCTTATTAACTTAACAGATATTGCAATACATCTGCTTTCTGAATTTTTAGGTAATACATCATCAAATGCCATTCTATTTAGCTCAATAAATCCGTTCCACTTCGTCTTGTTTACTAGATTAATTGTTCCTTTTTTGTTAATAGATGGGCCATAAGACATTACACCGTGTAACACATTATTATAAAATGCTCCAAAATGCAATTTACTATTTGGAACAACTTTACCTGAATAATGGTGTTTTTTAACAAAATCATTTGCTAGTTTTGATGGTATAACTTTTAATTTTATATCTTTTACTTTAATCTTCATAACTATTACATATCCACCATATAGCATTTCCATTACTGTTTTCATTTTCTGTTTCACTAAAGTCGTTTTTCTTTGCTTTTTTTAATGCTGCCTCTACGACTTCATATTGTTCATCTGATAAAGTAAATGTTATTTGCCTAAAAGGTTCTTTGTCACCATCAGGTAAAACAAACTCGTCATCATACCCATTATCAAAAAGTTTTAAATCTTCATCTGTGAAACCCCAATCCATCAATTCATTAAAATCAAATAAATTAGCAAGTATATCATAATCCCATTCACCTACATTTTTATTTAATCTTATATTAAGTTCTTTTTCTTTATCTAATGTTAAATCTAATTCTAAACAAGGTACTTCAGTATATTCTAAATCTTTTGCAACTTTTACTCTTTGATGCCCACCAATAATAATATTCTTTCTATCTTTATTTTTATTAATTATAACAGGATCAACAAAACCAAACCTTTGTAATGATTCTTTTATGTTTTGGTATTGTTCTTTTTTTAATTGTCTTGGATTATATTCAGCAGAAATAAGACAGTTAATGTCTTTATATTTTATATTTTGTGTATTTTTACCCATATATCAGTATTGTAATATAACATAATATATGAATTTTAAAAATATTTTATCTTTTTATATAACATAATATATGAATTTTAAAAATATTTTATCTTTTTATATAACTAAATATATGTTCTATAATAGGTAAAGTCCAACCATCACCTAATAAGCTGCCCGCTTCTACTCTTGTTAATATATCACACCAATCATCAGGAAATCCTTGTAGCCTACACATTTCAACCTTATTAACTGTTCTTACTTTATCATCTTCATTTATTAAGGTAATCATTCCTGTTGTGTTATTTCTGTGTATTAAAGAGTTTTGATTACAATAAGAACCACTACCTGTATTTAAACAACTATGTTTATCTTTATCAACACTACCACTTGTAATTATATCTTTTAACATTATTTTTTTATCTTCAGGTAAAGGTATGTCTGTTGTTATATCTCCAAACAAACCCTCTCTATGTGTTTTTATACTACTCCAATAATATCTATCCCTTAATTGTGCTGTTACTAATGATGAGTTTATTCTTGCTGGATAAACACCTAATGATCTACTCATAATACCTATATCTTTTTTAGTCGCAGATCCTACATTCTCTTGCAAAAATAAAACATCAGGATTTAATTCTTTTATATGATTCAATATATCAACAAATACAAAAAACAAACTACTTCTACTTCCATATAATCCCACCCTTTTACCAGCTGCACTTAAATCTTGACAAGGTGAACCGCTTAATACCATATCTATTTCTTTCCAATTAATATCCCATTCTTTCCATTTTTCTACATCACCTAATTGTATTGTATCAGGATAGTGGTGTTGAGTAAGTTTTATTGCAGCAGTTTTTATTTCAGATGAATAATATTTATTTACCTTTATTCCCACATTGTCTAATGCAGTATGTCCTGTACTCATTCCATTAAATAAACTTAATACATTCATAATTCTTTTCTAATTAAAGCTGTTTCATACTTCTTTGCTTTATGTTGTTCTACCTTAAGATTTAAGTATTTTGGACTATCTTCCCATATTAATTCTTCATCAATACAAGCATCAAGTAATTGTTTAACACCACCATACAGATTGTCAAGATCAAGTAATTTTTTTCTATAACTAATAATAGTTAATTCAAACTTTTGTCCTACATCTGCTTTCTTAATTTTCTTTAACCTCATCTGATTCCTAACAAATAAGGCCCATATCTTTTTAGATTCTCTTTTAACTGCCCAATGCTTTCTATCCAGCACATTCCTAGATTCTACTTTCATAGGCAATGTTAATATATCATCTTCCATATACTCTCCTTATATAATTGTCAGAAATTCTTTAATCCTCATACCTTGATTCATATAATCCCACTTATCTATCAGGAATATTTTATTCCAAGAATCTTCACACTTAGTTTGTATTGGTTTTTTATCTTTACACAAGATCCTCAGTTTATTAGTATCTATAATATATATCTTATCATTCCTATCTACCTGAATCCAATAATCACTTCTAGTAGTATATATGCCACTTCCTTTATCCCTTGAATAACATTCTATGGCCATATTCCCTGTTTCAGACATTAGATAATCATATTTAACCTCAACAAATAAACACCTGCTATTCTTATCAAACCTTAAATCATATTCACAATTATCATTATCAGTAATAGAATCATAATACTTCTTAAATATGTTTTTAACAAATTCTTCCTTCTCTTTACCTATCTCTAATGATTTATTAAATTTTAATTTCTTATGATCCATTAAAACCACTTACTTCCTTCTAATGCTTTTTTTCTTTTCTGATTATATTTCCTTACATTCTTAGACAGACAAGATCTACATCTTTTATTAGTAATACCCTCTCTCTTGCTTATATTGTCTTTATCAAGTTTATCTTTACATTGTAAACAATGAGTAGGTATCTTCTTTGGTATTCTATTACTATACAGATTTTTCATTCTTCTCCTTTACAGGATATTTCTGATTACACTTAAAACATACATATATATTATCAAGTTTTCTCCTAATCCCATTTAAACCATCACACATCTCACAAGGCATCTCACTTATTATCATCTTCTTTCCTCTCAGGTTTTATTTCTGCTGAACAACAAACACTGTCACCTCTTAAATTAAACTCTTTATAAAAACTACTCTCATTACAGGTAGCACAATATCCTATATAATGTCCTGAACTAGTTGTTTTAAATCCAACAACAGGTTTCTTAACATTAACATTCCAATCTTTTTGATTCTTTAACCACCTAGTTAATCTTCTTTTAATGTCAAAGGTTTTTTCCATCTCATATTTCATTTTAGTTCCACCAACATTTCTTTCAGTCCAATAGTTACAAAAGTCATCTATAATATCAGGAGCAACCATAGGTGTTATCTTTATTCCTTCTGCTAAAACTTGATTGATAAATTCTTGTTCTTTATTAACATTATTATTCTTATTAACATTATTGTTTGTTTTTGCTTCCGATTTGGTAGCAGTTTGCTTCCGTTTTGGTATCGGTTTGGTATCAGTTTGCAAACCTTGTAACTCTGAATAGTTGTTAATAGTTATGTGAGTTGATATTGCATTAGACTTTACTTCAATCATTTTATCTTCTCTAAGCAATTCTAAAAAACTTCTGAGCCTTGAAGTACCCCAATTAAACTCTATCATTAACTGTTTTTGTGATGTTATAAAACTACCCTTTTTAACCTTGATTAATTGATTACCTATAACAACCTTATTATCTTTATGATTAGCCTTTAATAACATATATACAAATGCTTCAAACCTACTATATGTTCTTGATCTTGTTAATATAGGATTGTCTAATATCTTTCTATGTAAGCTGATCCAACCTAAATTATTCATACCTCTACTCCTGTAATCTCTTTAATCATTACCCTGTGTTTCTTAGATGGGTGATGTTTCCTATCAAGCCAACCTTTAACTGCTGCTGGTGATACATTGCATTTCCTTGCTAACCAACTCATACTTCTCTCATTAGTTGTTAGCCAATAATCTAATTCTAGTAATTTATTATAATCCATATTATCTCCTGGTTAGGGAAGGAAGTGGTGGCAAGTGAGTAACTTACGGTGTGTTGTAGAGAATAACCACCACTCCCCATATTATCATTCGCACTTATGAGGGCATACCCTCAAATTCATCAACTAACCCATCTACAACATCTTTAATGGGTACAGATCCACTTCTTCTATCAAGTTCCTCTTGTGCTGCAACCTTTTGCCAATCAACTGCACTATTTTTAGCAACCCAAACAACATAACTTTCAGGTACTTCACTCCAATCCTTACCATTATGTTTACCAAAGTTGATTAAATTCTTAATTTCAACACCATCAAACTTTTCCTTGATAGCTTCAACATTTTCAACTGAAATATTTAATTTATCATCTACCTTTATAGTTGCTTTAGGTTCAGGTTTAGGTGCAGGTTTAGATTTTTGTTGTTTTTCATATGCTTCCATTTCATTTGCTGATGCAAATTCAGATCCAAACCAACCCGCTGCTGCAAGACATCTTCCTATTGCATGGGTTTCTGTTGCTTCAAGTGTTTTTGCTTTACCAAGTTCACCTAGTGCATGGCCCACATATTTCCTTGAAACAACTTCAACAGTTTTTGTTTCATCTTTTGGGTAACAAGAAAACAATGTTAAAATTGCTTTTACTATTACAACCCCACTTTCATATGTAACCTCAGTTTCTAATGAATAATCTTCTCTACCTTTTTCTTCAAGTAACATATTCATTCTTTCAACTACCGTTAAATACATTTTACCACTTTTCATTTTTACTGCCATCTTATACCTCTCTCTCTTTCATTTTACTTAAATATTCTGATATTTTTATTTTTAAATTTGTATGATCAGAACTAAAACCATATTTTTCAACAAACTTCTTTTCATCTTCTTCCCACCAAAGAGAATGTTGTTTTAATACAAACATATGTTTTACATCATAAATTGTAAGTTTCATTTTTCTATCAAAAGAACTATCATTTGAATTAATTATATTATTCATTTGATCCTCCCTTCAGGGATTATGGCCCTATGTCTAGTTAAGTCGTGTGAAATATGAATAACTGTATCATCTATAACTGCAATAAGTCTTGTATCAGTTTTCGCACAACCTTTATACTTACTCATATCTAATCCTAAATCTTTCAGATATTTCTTAACACCGTTTTGAAGTTCAGTCATTTTCTGATTCATTTGTTCTCCTTACATTTAATATCAGGAAGTTGTTTTTTGGTACTTGTTCGCCTTATTATTGTTGAAACAAGTCTATATATCAAAAACAATAAAACCCCTTGAAAAACTATACTCCATAGTTCAGAAACGATATGTATGATTAAATAAGTAGCTTCTTCCATTATTTTACCTCCAAATTATATTGTTTTCTACTTGCACCAACCATATTCAAAAACCCAACACGGTTATGTTTCATATTATATTTTTCTTTTAAAATATCTCTAAATGTTTCAAAAGCAAAATTAACTCCTTTAAAATAAGGATTATTTAATTCACAATCGTTTTTTAAAAGCCATAATGTTTTGTCAGCTAAAGAAACATACATTTTAGTTTCAGTTTTTGTAAAAGTTACTGTTTTCATTGTTACTCCTTTTTGTTTATTTTTTGTTTTTCCCTTCATACTGTGGGGAAAGTACAAAATAATATATATATAAAACAATAAATAGTTTTAAGTATTTAAAATAAAAGATACAAGAATCCCTATAAAAGAGATTCTCGTGGCTTGTTCGTTTGAGAGGTAGAGGAAGCCTAAACTTGTTCTTCTAGTGTAAGACTAATATTGTAGAGGTTAGGTAATTTTTGAGTTATTGTATATTTACTCATTTTAACTATTGCAAAATTTTGAGGTGAGGGATCGTCTTTATCAATCTGCATCACCATTGGAATTGAACCACCATTTGTTTTGTGAACAACATCGGTATAAAAATCTAATCCATTATCTATATTATATGTGCTTGTAATTCCATCTGCATCAACTGAATAATTATCAAAACCTGAATCCCAACCCTGAGAGTTCATCATTGGATTTTGGTTCATAACATATTCAGGAGCAAGGGAATCAAAAGATATATTCCAAACCCTTAGCCCTGATTTTCTTCTGTGGCTTGTAGATGTATCATGCAAGTCATGTATTTCATAATTATCGTGATCTATTATAGATTGATCTATCGGCTTTCTTAATCCAAATGGTTCTGTTCCTCCTGATCCTTGATTATACCAACCATCAGGCTTAGTCCATTGTGTTGTGTTAATTGATTTTCCTCCAACACTTTTAACTGATGAAGTACCATATTCATAAGAAAGTGTTGTGTTTAAATCACAATTTTGTGGGAAATCAAAATATTTACCCCACATTAAAGTACCAATCTCAACATATGCTTGTTCAGGAGGAGCACCATTAGGATTCCAAAAACCAAAGTTAAAAACAGGAAGTTCATAGGTTAGTGGCCCATTATCTATTTCAAAAACAGTAAACCCATTATACTCAGGAACATTTCCTTGATTAATTATACTTGTATAATTGAGAGTATAATTATTTCCTGCCGTTATATAAGGATTATCTTGTCTTGGAAAAGGCCTTACATTGCAAGATGCTAAATTATGATTTAAAACCATAGCATAATTAAAATTCCATAATTTTTCAGGGATTCTATATTCAATATGAGATGATGGAACAACACCATATCCTATATATAAAGCACTACTACTATGCCAATCTATACTAACAGGATTTGAAGGATCAAGCTGTATTAATTTTATTAAATCTTCATCTATAACATTAACACCATCACTATATGCAGAACCACCTAATGCATAAAAGTCTAATCCACCATTTGCATATTGCCATAATGGGTATGATACATATAGTCTTGGTGTTGTTGGTGTTTGGTAATAACTGTTTGCCATATTATTTCTTCCTTAATTCTTTAATTTCTGTGTATGTTTTTGATTCTTTATCATAAACTTGTTTTCTATATGTATAGGAATATTTATTATTATTTCCATCAAAATCTAAATCTTCCCAATTTTCTCCTAGATATGCCCAATCTTTTAAAATCATTTTAGATTCTCTATTTACAGATCCATATAATGTATTCCATAATTGCAGAGATGATCTGTCTATATGAATGTTTGTTGATTTTAAATTGTCTGAAACCATAATACAACTTAAAATATTTAACTCACCTTTATATTTAAATAAATCAGAAAGCACCTCATCTCTTTCGTTAAATTTTGCAATAATTATTTTATTTACACCTGATTCAACTATATAATCTTGAGGTAAAACAGAATTAATTTCCACCTTTCCCTTAAATTGTATTTGAAGTCCTTTCCATTCTTCAGATGTTTGTATAGAAACAATTTCTTCTCCTACTTTTAATATAGCAGATTTTTCTGTTTTAGTTAATCTTTTTGTTTTTTTTCTTCTAATCATTAAACTGGTTTTAAGGGTTAGGATTGTTTTTTAATACAATAGCTATTAAAGCAATAATATCTACAATATCAGTTTGTGGATCACCCTGTGATCCATCAGAGGAATAACTATTTATTCTTTCAAGAGCATTTGCATCTAAAATAGTATTTCCTGTAACATGATTAATAAGAGCAACACAATCATTGATATTAAGTATTCCATCGCCAGTTATATCAAAATATGGTATTTCAGGGCCTTGATGTACCGTTGCATTTGGATTATAGTTCCAATTAGGTATAGGCTCTCCTGTTGAAAAATAGGAAGTAGAAATTTGATTTGTATTTCCATATATTACATTATTCCCATCACCCCATTCAACGGACATGCTATTTCTGTCAATAGGTACTAAATTGTGTAGCTGATATGCCTTTAACTTAACACCATTAATTCCTGTTTCTTTTTCCATAACAATCCAATAAGGATATATTTCTACACCATTCCTCAGATTGGTTTTACTGTAATCTAATGGTGAGTTCGCTTCATAGTGTGTTGCATACTCCTCTGTTTCTCCTGTAAATTTATTTACATGAAGAATATCTCTTTGACTTCCTACACTTGGTATTTTTTCACCTTGAATTAAAGGTAATCTAATTACACTTCCAATATCAATATCCATATTATTAAGAGAAAGTGTTAATTCGCACACATTGTGTGGCAAACAATTATTCATTATTGTATATTTTACAAAATCCTGCACAGTAAATTTATCTGTATGATATTTTAAATTTAATTCTATATACCCTTTCTTGTTATCCTGAATATCCTGATGCGACATATTAAAAGCACCACCCTCTCCCTCATCTAAAAATATGCCCCCTCCTATATTTGGTGATGAGTGATCATAATAAGTGTTGTAATCTACTATATTCTGATATTCAAAATGTGTGTACTCCTTCATACCATGATCATAGTTATAATATGCCTTTACAGAAGTTACAATATCTTCTATTTTTGTTTGTGAAAAATTATAATTTATAACATCAGATTCTCTTATTGTTTTATATACATCTTCCTCACCATATTGTTCTTTTATTGTAATAAGGCTAAATTTTCCATCTGATATAAATGTAGGGTATGATTTAGATTCTCTTAATATTTCTTCAATTAATTTTTTACCACTTGTTTTTTTATACCTAGAAAACCCCATGCTCCAACCCATATGTGCCTGTCTTGATTTATCTATTGCATCTTGATCCACATTTTCATAATTAGTGCCTAAATCATAGTGCATTTCATTCTCTATTATATCCAATACTATATCAGAAGGTTTTAAAACTATACCTGATGTAAGATATGGTTCTCCTTCAGGCTGTTCTTCTTCTTCATCATATAAAGATAAAGCAAGTTCAGTTCTTAATCCTGATAATTGTGTACCTGTTTCATAATAACTTAGGCCATAATACCATTGATTTCCATTTACCCAATTATTAAAATTTTCCCTTCCACCCCAAACTTCATCTACTGTTTCTTCAAATGCTCCATCAGGAACTCCGTCATAATGGAAAACACCACCTTCAATAGCACCATTCTCATTATACACAGTTGCTCCTATTTCTGCTTCTAAATCTCTTAAACAATGATTAAACGCCTGTATTACATCGTCCATATAAACATAAAATTTTGAAATCCAATCATCTAAAGTTTCTATTATATAATTTGTTGGAGATTGCACCATATATTGACTCATAAGAGAATCAATATTTAAAGTTTCTCTAATCATATAAGTATCACCTGATGGAACACCTGAAGATGACATACTTTTCCATCTATAATAATATTTTAAATAGCTACTGCCTAAAGGCATCTCAACTTCTGATAAATCTACTTGATATATATATGCTAACATATGTTTTATGATTTGAGGGTGGCCAAACCAACCATAATCCCAATCATATCCTATCATATTTATATTGTGTCCTTGTGTATCAAATAAGAAATTAAAATCATGTGCCATTCTCATTGGTATTTGGCAATATTCATAAATAAAATTTCTAAAAAGTGTATAATTAGTAAGCATAGGTGCATCATAATTTGCAGGTAATGATTCTTGGAAGTTTGCAAATTCTGATTCTATTGTTGAATTTATAGAACTTCCATCAAGAAAGTTTTGGAAATCAGTATAAGTCATGCCATCACCATAAACACCACTATACTCCCCACCATATTCTGAGTAATACCAACCCAAAGGATCATAATTACCAAAATTATCAGAACTCCAATCTGCTTCATACCACATATAACTTGTGTCTGATTCTGCGTCCTGAGGAGCTTCTTCAAGCAGGGCAGCTAGATATATCTGTTCATTATATGGTTTTGTTTTTGTTGTTGCATCTGTATTTATAATATTTTTAAACATTGTACAATATGCTTCTATTAAAGTAGCAAAATCAGGAGATGTTCCATCTGAATTTTTTGTTAAATCTTCAAATGATGCTGATTCAGGAACAACAGGTGTCATATATTCTGTGTTTGGATCAATCCACTCTGTACTTCTATTATTTCTTCTTCCTATAAAAGAGCCATACATTTCTTGTGTTTTTACATCTTCTACTTTAACAGAATGAAGAAATGCAGTTGTTGATGTCATAAATCTATTCTCATAACTTAAACTTGAACCACCACCTTCTGTTGCCCAATATGGCGGAAAATACTCAAACATCACCATATTATTATGTACAGAAGGACTTTCTCCTACCAAAATATCCTGATTAACTTGTGTTTTTGCACCAAAATACAATCCATTAACACCTTTATAACCACTTACCATAGATAAATAGGGATCTGATATAAAATTATGCCAATATTTAGATTGCCCTGCAATAGCATTTCCTTCAGCAAACATTGCAGCATTAACATAGGCATCATCTTTTGGTGCTATTAATTCTTCCACTTCACTAAATGTACCATCTTGTGCTTTCTCTACTAAAAGATCTAATTGAGCAGGAGTTTCTGCTAATAAGGCTTGTAGTGTTAATTGTCTTGAATTTATTAAACCACTTATAATATTTTCTGGAAAATTAAATCTTATTTCTTCTATTGCCTTTAAAACTTGCGAACTAATAGGTGCAACAAACCAACCCTGCCCTGATATTCCTGCATTAGAATCAGAACCAGGAGAATCTTCAGGATATTCATTAAAAATAAAATAATCAGACATTATAAAAGTATTACCTATAAAGTTGCCATCACCATCATAAATATTAACCAATTCATTATCTACACCTTTGCTTAATTTTAACATTAAATATTTTCCATCACCTAGTGATGTTGCATGAGACATATATGAAGATTCTGTGTCCAAAATATCATAATCAGGGCTAGGCATATTACTTGATCTGTACCACTTTTTTGGTGTCCAACCACCACCTAAATTGTCTGTATCCATATGGTTGAAATCTTCAGGGAACATAATCTCATATTCAGTAGCATTTTCTATACCTAAAATTCCTCCTGTAGATCCATATGAAGCCTCTACCATTCTTTGTTGGAATCCAACCATATCATATAAACCAAATCTATCAGTAGATTCTTCAGTTCCTAAAAGTATAGGTAAAAGAGGAGAACCTAATCCCCCACCACCAACATCACCACCTGTTAAATATAATGTTATTACAGAATCTCCAAAATTAGTAGCAGGAATATGATCTAATATAAGATAATCTTCACCTGATTTTACATATAGGAAATATGAATTTCCTGATGGTAACTTTTTACCTGTTAAAAGTGAAGGTATTTTAGATGTAGGATAATGCCCTGATATTTTCCCTGTAATTAGTGTCATTTCTCTGACATCACCTTTATTAATAGTTTGTATAATTGGAGATTTGTCCACATAACCATATACCAATGGATACCCTATATCAGAAATACTAAATGAAGGATTAACAAATTCAACATCTTCACCTATTGTTTCTCCAAATGCTGTTGGAGATTCCCCTATTGTCTGATATGGTACTATCTTTGTGGACATGAAATTTTCAGTTGAATCTTCTGCTGTTATAGATATAATATCTTTTTGAACTTTAACCCTTGTTATATGTCCTTTAAAAATAAAAGGGCAATTATAATTATAAAAATCATCATCTTCATCTTGAATATCGGGGTGCAATACATCAGGATAATAGTTGATTATATTTGTTGTAGGAGATTTATAATATAATCTTACTTCTCTATGATTTAATTTTCTTATAACTTCTGATAGTTTTCTTCCTGCGTCATATTGATTATGCAGTTGAAATCTTAATCTGTTTATTTTTAATGTTTTTCTATCCCAATCATTGCTAATCCTAACATTTGATACACTCTTTAAACAAGCAATTTGCTCTAATGGTTTATCCTCATATCCCTCATATGGCCATCTTTCTATTAGATTTTCCTGATTTGTAGTAAAGGCATATACAGATCTAATCTTTTTAAGTATGATTGCATCATTACCCTCATAATCTGTCCATTCTTCTTCTAATTCAGGAATAACAATTACAGGTTTTAATGTTTGATTCTTATCAACAATGTCTTGTTTGAAATATTTTGAAAATTTAGTTCCTATCATACCCCTACATTTTCTCCTAATCTAATACCTTCCCTTATTCTTGGTATAATTTCAGATTCCACTAAATCATCTGTCATTATAGGATTATTAAAATTGAGAGTAACACCACCACCTTGTGGGCCATTTATATTAGGATCACCACCTAATGGTGTAACCTGAACCCTCTCCCTTCCACTTGGGTTATCTCCTACCATTATAAGTTGTGGCCCATTGGTAACAAAATCACCACCTGTTGCAAATTCTTGTACTTTAGTTGCTAATGCTGACGCTGCTGTAAATGCTATTGCTGCTGCGATTGAACCTGCGATAGGCCCACCCCAACCTGATGCCCATTCATAAGCCTTAACTGCTGCCTTTGCTGCTGATCTCATAGCATCTTTTACATCTGCTATTTGTTTACCTTCTGATGAAGATTCTAATTTACTCATTAATCTATCTTGTGCTTTCTCACCATCTTTTAAAATCTTTGCCCTTATTTTAGAAGCATCTTTTTCTTTATCTAATATCTCATCAGTTTTATCTGAATAACTCTCTAATATATTAAAGTTTGATTTATTTAATTCTTTTTCTTCCTCTTTAAGTAGATTTAATTCTGCTTGATTGGAAATAAATTGTTTTGCTACTTTTAATTGCTCATCATTAGTTGCTAATAAAAGTTCATATTCTTCTATCTTTGCATTATTCCCATCTAAGTGTGCTTTTTCCATTAATCGTAGAATGCTTGTTCTTTGATCAATTATTTCATTTAAAAATTGTTGTGTATCAACAAAACCTTCTGCTTCTAATTTTGCATTTGTATCAATAACATTTCCTTCTATCTTTGCTTGATTTAATTTATTTTGTGCTATTTCCAACTCTATGGTGTTCATTCCAAGTGCCTTCATTTCTCTTATAGTTCTATCTAAAGGTTCTTCTGTAAATCCTCTTATAAAAGTTTGCACTCTTTCTGCACCAGTTTTTAATTTTTTAGATAAATCAGTTACAAATGGTACTAATATTTCCCCAATGGTTTCTCCTGCATCACCTAATGCGTTCTTCATTTGTTCCATTTGCCCTGTAAGTGTTTGTGCTTGTTCTGTTGCTTGTCCTCCAAACACATTTGCTAGATTACCTGTTAATGATTCAAGCCTTTCAGTAGATCCAACAGCACCTGTTACTTCAATACCATATCTTGATAGTGCATTAGTAGATGATCCTAATGTTTTAGATACCAAATCAGCAGCAACGGTTAATTCCATACCTTTAGCAGCAGCTAAATCTAATGTAGCCTTTGTTGCTGCCATAATTGCTTCTTCTTCTTGAACAAATGAACCAATAAGTGCTTGTGCTTCTATTACCTGTTCATCACCAAACATTGTTGTTTCTTGTATTGCCTTTGCTTGATTTAGTAATGCTTGAGATGTTTTTCCAAGTGCTGCTTCTAATTTCTTTTCTGCAAGTTCTTGTTTTGCAAATAAGTCAATAGATGATTTTACTGCACCTAATAATGCTCTTGCACCAAAATAAGCACCTGCTGCCATAGCAGCAGATTTAGCCATACTCTTTAATCCATTACTAACACCTTGAATCTGTTTTTTGGATTTTGTTGCACCTGTGGTTTTGACTTCTATTAATTGTGTATTTTTAGCCATTTTGTTCTTTCTTAATGTTCATCATTATATATTCTATTTCTAAAAAATCATCTACTACTCTAGCAGGTGTATCGTTAAGTGAGGGATAGGGTGGTACTGAGAAGGACTTACAAAAATTATATTCTTTAATTCTTTGCTGTATTTTTTTATCTATTAGTTCTGATGTATTACAAAAGAAGAAATGCTCTACATATAATTGTTCTGATCCATTTTTTGTTCCTGAATTTTGTATCTGTTCATAACAATTCAATAGTTCTCCATGTACATCATCTATACTAGCAAAGTATTTTTGTTTACCTGTTAATGGTGATAATGCTTTATATGGATATTCAAATCCATTATAACCATCACCTTTTAATCCTTTAATAGAAATCCAAACATTGATGTAGAAAATTATTTCTTCAATTTTTTTTTATTCATCTCTAAGATAACTTTAGCACCTATTGAATATATCTCATCATTTGAATAATTATGTATATCATCATCAGTAAGTGTTGTACCTCTTTTGATAATATCTAACCAAAAACTAAAGTTCTTCTTTACATCTGTATCAAAGATTATATCATTAATTTCTGCTCTTTGTGTTAAATTCAATTCTTTAAATTCAACTTCAAAGGCCTTTATACCTTCGCCCTCTACTTTTACCTTACTCATTCCTCTCCTCTCTCAGTCGCCAAACTGATTATTTATTATGCTGCTGTTCCTATTGTGATAACAGGGTTAGATGTTGCTGCTGAATCATAAGTAAATCTTAATGGTATAGTTTGTTTCCAACCATCATCATCAAAACTTATTCCTGCTTCATCAACAAATACTTTAGCACCTGTAATTTGAAATACTCCTGTATCTATATCAAGTGCCATACCTGCTGTATTATCAATAGCATCATCAACTTCTCCATCTCTTTTACAAGTTAAACTACCTGTAACCTCATATCCACCAACACTATATCCCATAGGCCTAAAATTATTACCTGAATCAAATCCTATTCTATTCACAGGCCTTGCTATATTAACTTCAAAACCATATAACAATAAATCCTCAGAATCAAGTGTAGTTGCTGTCAAGTCATGCATATTAAACATAGTCGTCTGTGCTGTTAGAAGTGTATGTGTTCCACCTGTAAATGTCAATGCACCTTGAGTTGGAGCATATGCTGTTTGGAATGTTGCTGTTCCCATAACAACACCACCATTAGTTCCTATATCACCTGTTAATGTAAACCCTGTACATAAACAAGATGTAAAATACTGATCAACAGTTTCTCCATCATGTCCTGCATTCTCAAACCATAATGTTACAGGTGCAATATTTGATACACCGTGCCTGTAATCAACAACAGAAGGCATTGAACCTAATAGTGCATTAGGAGTAGATCCATCACCAAACAATGCTAAACAAACCCTGTCTATCATCTGTGCAGTTGCATGAAATGTAATAGATATATCAAACATTCTATCGTGCCTTTGCCATTTAACCATATCATCAGATTGGGTAAAAGCACCACTTCCTACTCTTGGAGGTGCTACACTTAATGAATGTTTTTTTATTTCACTAAATGAAAAATCAGTTATAGGTACTTCTAAGGTTACTCCTGCTGCTAGTGTTGCTGTACCCATAGTAACTTCCGTGCCTATAACAACACTTGTATTCTGTTTTGTTTGAAATGTTGCACTCTTTGTCATTACTTCTTACCCCCTTTATCGGTGTTCTTTTTTATTTCTGTTAAATGTTCTTTTAAATCTTTTGGAATTGGTTTATTCCATTCAACTTCTAATCCTGCTTTTAATTTTAAATGTGTAGATGCAGATAATAAACTATTAAAATTTTGAGTATCATCTAAATCTTTATAACTTGCTTTAGCTTTATATTTTGCCATATTACTCCTTAACCTAAATTACTTAAATGTTCGCAGGACAAATCCCACCCAACTATAAAATAGTCCTCATGTTCTTCATTATCACTTTCTATATTAAGTTCTAAATCCCCTATCATAACATTGTATGCAGTTGTTGAATCTGCTAATGATAATGTTGGATTATCATGTACTAATGCTTCTAATATACTTACCTGATTTAAAACATAATTCTGAAATTGTTTATTGTTTCTATTTAAGAAGTAATATCTTACTTCCATATTAAATGTTCTATGTTCAGACTTACTTGTAACATCACCTTGTTCTGAACTTGTTGGTATAACACTTATAAATTGGTTTCCCTTAACCTCATCATACCAATCACTATATACAGGGCATTTCATCTCTGCCCTAATTTTACTCTTTAAAGCTGTTAAAATATTCTTCCATACATTGGTATAGGTAACTGCCATTATCTAACCATCTCAATAGTTGCATTGCTTTTATTTGTCTGTTTCCTATGACTGCCATATACTTCTATTTCCCATATATCACCATCTGTTGCACTTGCACCTTGAAATCTACCATATAATCCACCATGTATATGCTGTAAACCACCTGTAATCTTTTCTGTACTTGTAGTAGCACCAAATAACTGATCATTAGATAAATAGTGTACTTTAAATGTTCCTGTACCATAAGCACCTGTTGTTTCTATCTCTACTTTTAATAAATCGTATGATTCACCATGATATGTACCTGCAAGTTCTACTATATCCATAGTACCTGATACATTCCTATATCTAATAGATCCCTTCTTATCATTAGCATCTACTTCACTAGATAGTTTATATATACCATCATTAAGTTTGTCAATCAATCCCGTTCTTTCAGGATTAGTTACTAAACTCATAAAATAATCTGCTTCTTCACTTGGGCCTTCTTTTGCTCTTATTAAGTTAGCAGTAGCAATATAACAAGTAGCTTTAACAATAATTGGATCATATTCTTCTGCAACTGATACTGTTGCTGTATCTGTATCAACTTGTTTTGATTTCTCTAAAGGTGTTGAATATCTCATATCTAAATAATTATGCAATTCTAAACTAGCATCTACTAATGTTTGATTTATAAAATCTGTAAAATCTTGTCCTATTTCAAATACTTGTTCATTTATTGTAGTGGAGGAGTAATTACTGTTATAATATTCAATTTGATTTGTATCACTATTATAAAACCATTCACCATTACTATCAACTGCTCCTGATGTTGATTGTGCTGCTGCTAATTCCTCACCGTTTACAAAAAGTAAAGAAGGAAAACCACTATCTCTAAATAAATGAAGATTACCTGATGTTAAAGTTGGAAATATCTGTACTTTAGAATCAAAATCATTAACTCTATTAAAATATTTATTTAAAGCCGTTCTGTCTGCATATCTAAAATTACTTGCCATAATTCTCCTATCCTAGTAATAACATTTCTATTCTACTATCTGCCTTAGCATTCATGCTCCTAGCATCTATTGCTGTAATTGTATTTTGTGTTAAAGCAGAATATTTTAAACCTCCTGAATGTGCTGATAGTGATTCTGCATATACTTTAAATTCAGCATCGGGTAAATGTGTAAAGCTACAATGCCCTGTAACATAAGAGATTTTTCCAACTGTTGCTCCATTGTGCATTAAATTTCCATTCCCATCATCAAGAATAAAAGCACTTAAATTTTGAATTTCTTTACCTGACACAGGATCTGTAACTGTTTCAGGTGCTAATGATGAAGCAGGGCCATATACTATTGTATCAGTTGTTCCTCCACCATGAGGGCTACCTTTTAAAAGAGGTACACCACTAGATAAGGCAGGAAATCTACCAACATCAAACGGTGTTGTTCCTGAAACATTGCCTATTCCAACCCTTGTATCACTATTATTTGAATGTGATGTTACTCTAATATCTCCACCATGCAAAGATATTGTAACCTTTTTATTAAATAATCCTGATGAAGCATCATAATATAAAGCATCAAATCTAGCTTGTATCTTAGATAATACAGAGTTGCCTGTTCCTGCAAAAGTGGTATCTGAAGCCGAAGTCGTAAATGCTATTGCAGTTTCACTTGATACTGAATCAAAACCTCCAACATTGTATTCATCTACTACAATATGGAATGTATAGGCAGTTGATGCTGCTAATCCTGTTTCATCTGATGCTCTTACACCTGTTAATCCCCAATCCAAATATCCACCCTCAGTATAAAATGGCCCTATTGCAACAGAACCTGCTACCAATCCATCTACTATACCATCTCCTGTTCTAGCATACCCAAAGAATGCTCCTTTTTGGGAAAAATTACCATTAGCATCTGTTTGGCATTTACCATTATTATATTTTAAATGTTCATTTCCAAAGAAAAACCTTAAATCATCATCGTCTGAATGTGCAGCTTCAGTTGATCCTAATAAACCTCTTTTAACTGTTAATGTATCAGTTGATATAGACTCAACAGACATTACCTCTGAATTAATCATAATCATATCACCTACCTTAAACCAATCACCATCATCAACATCAATCTCTGTTTCTGCTATCGCAATATCTTCTGTTACCTGTATATCTGCACCACTATTATATGTACTACCTGAAAATAAGTGCATATCTACATATTCATTTCCACTATTAATATCTTTAGGCTCTATCGCTATTGTTCCTGCTGCTGCTTTACCTGCTGATTCAAGTGTGGCTTTATCTAATAGTGCATAACTTAACATTCTATTGTTTGGCAGATAAACAAATTCACCGGCAGGTAATATCATACTTATAGTTCTAAGTGCTGTTGCACCACCACCTGTTGCTTCAGCATTAATATCAATACTATTTTGAACATCAACTGTTGTTGGAGATGTGTGACTATCATTCCTCCAATCATAAAGAGTAATCATAATCTCTTGGCATATATTACTAATGTTCTTTAATACTATTACTTTAGCATTTTGAACCGTTAAAGCACCTAGATTCTTGCTAAAAGAAGATATAGTTATAAAACTATCAGTATTACTTAAATCCTGTATAATACTTGATTTTTCTGTATAAATCTTTCCTGATTCACATAGATAATCACCATCAGTCGTATTTACATTTAGGCTTATATTTGCAGATTTTCTACCTAATCTTCTACTTCTACTTCTTGTTGATACATTTGTTCTATTACTACCATATGCCATAAATTTTTTCCTTCCCTAAGTTAAATGATATTTTACTGTAATTGATATTGATGGATCATCTGCAACTGTGTCCATTCTAAAAAATGCTAAAATTACTTTCCCTGCTGTAACAGTTGGACTAATTACGCTCCAAGTTGATAAATATGCTTGTTCACTACCTGCATTTGTTACATCTGTATTATGTGCCAATGTAGTTCCACTTGTTAATGCTGATGTTGATCCTGATGTAAAATCAAAAGAATATAAGTGCATTCTAGTTACATTCGCTGAAGATGTAGTCATTCCTTCAAGTGAATATACATTATCTATTGATATAGAATCAGGCACATACCACATAAAAGGTACTAGTAAACTAGCATCAGTATTTGTACCATCTGCTGTTGTAAAAGCTGTCAAAGGATCTGTACCTGTTCCAAAAGTTAGATTATCTTGAAGTCCAACAGAATGATTATTTCCTGCAAATGATACAGGGTAATGTGTATTGTTAGTCCAACTAGAATTAATTCCTCCTGATATACCAAAATAAGCATATTGAGTATTCACATAATTACCAAGTGCCTTAACCTTATCATTTGTAGTATCTACAAGAAGCCTAGATGTTCCTGAAGCATTTTGTACATCAAATGCTGTTGTATTGTTAGTTGCAGACTTTACTGCTAATGCTCTATCAGAAATAGTAGCAGATGTGTTAGATCCATTACCTGTTCTAATGTTCTTTAATGTACTATCAACACCATTGTTAGAATTTTCAATAGTTAGTAAATCTTTATAAGTTCCTGATGGTGTTTTGCCTGTCAAAGCCATATATTTACCCCATTATTGTCATTATAATATAGTATAATATTTAAATTTTTAAACATATATTTTAATCTATTTGTTGATATTCCAAAACACACTTAGCTCCCATTGCAGCATTTATTGCATCAACACAATATACCATAGCAACAAGAATATCATTGTTCCCTGCTCCGCTTACCTTTAAATCTGCTGTTGTGCTTGTTAAATTTAAAGTTAGCCAACCTACCTGAGAATAATCATCAGAATCACTATCTAACGCATCTTCTCCTACCTGTACACCATTTATATAATCTCCATCTGCATCTATTGTGTATTTCATTAAACAGGCTCTATGTGTTGTATTTGTAGATCCTCCTTGTGCAAAATATATTCTACAACCTGTAACAAGTATTTTTCCAAAAGGTTGCCATCCAACACTAAGTATATCATCACCTGTTGTCGCTACTAAAAGCGTTGTTTGAGGATCGGTTGCAGTTGTTCCAAAAGAAATAGAAGCTGCCTGATAACCTGTTGGAATACCAAGCCATTTACCATCCGCACCTGTTGTTCTTCCAAGATTACCACCCCAACAAGCACTATGCCTAATTGCACTTATATCTGTTCCTGTGTCATCAGTAAACATTAATTCATTAGGAGTTGTATCATGTACCCAAAGCTGTCCATAAGCAGTTGTATCAGAACTAGCATCTGCTACTTCTTTGATTTTTAAACCTGTTCCATCATATAAAAGATTTGCTTCAGCATCAAGTTCTGTTGTAGTAGAACCTACCGTAACAAGTTCATTCTCAGTAGCATTATTAAGGGCAGTAATAACAGCACTATCATCATCAGGCTCAGTTGAAACCGATGTGCCGTTAACTGTTAAACTGCCCTGAACATTTATTGTATCATCTGATATTTGTAAAGGTGTTATTTTATCACTAACCTTTAAGAACTTAAGATTTGATTCCAAATTGCTATCATTTCCAAGTAGTATAGGATTCTTTCTTTTCTTCTCAAAGAATTTCTTAGTGTGTTTTATTATATCAGATAATCGTAACAATTACTTGTCGCTTCTAAGTCCTTTAATGAAGCCTTCAACTGCTGCTCCTGCTGTATTATCAACAAGATCAATCAGATATGGCTCAACCGTAGAGTTCCAGATTTTACGACTCCATCTCCATTTCCCTAATCCTAGAGTAATTACAGATCCTGCCCAATAAGCACCTGTTTCTACCCATGAATATAAATCATCATTTGGTATTCTTTTAAGTAACCATAGTGCAATAGCTGATGCACCACCACCTGCAAATAAGTTTAAATTGTTTGTTAAAAATTCCATATTATTGAATCTCCTTATTATCTGTTGTTATAAGTTTTATATTATTATAGAATGCTTCAATTACTTGTAATCTAGCATCTAATTCATCAAAAGTATCTTCCTTGAATACAGGAGGGTGAGAATTTCTTTCTAAATTAGTAATCCTCTCTCCTAATTCATGCATAGATAGCTTTATATCATTTACTGCTTGTTTAAATTCTTTATCACTCAATCTTTTAGCCCTAAATATGTTAAGAAAAATCCCACAATAGAAGATATTGTAATCCCTACTGTTTTATGTGTAGTAATATCTTTTTCTGCTTTCTGTAACCTACCATTAATCTTTTCAAGATGGGAAATAACAACATCAATCTTTTCGCTATGATGCTGAAGATGTATTGTTACTTCCCTTCTATAATTGTCCAACTCTTTGCTCATTAAACAGTTCCTGCTTCAGATGAAGTATTAATAGGTTCAATTACTGATGCCATTATCTGTGTGAATTTAGCCATACCCTCAGTAGGAGGTAATTGTTTGGCAGTTGCATGAACTTCATACTTAGCACTAAAATCAGTTGCTCTTGTATTTGTTTTAGATGCTGCAACATGGCCTGTAACACTATGAGAAGCAGAAGCCTTTACACTACCCCAACCCCAAGAAGCACCACCACTAACACTTGCTTTAGTAGTTGTATCTGTACTTGATGAAGAAGTATCTGTACTTGATGATGTTTGTCCAACACTCATCACAAAGTCAATCTCCATAGTGTCCATTGCAAAATTAGGTATATTTACAAGTGAAATCATAGGCATTTGAATTTTTTGATTCACATGAGCCACTTCACCTGTTGTTGAAGAATTAGTTAATCTGTCTAAACTTACATCAATTATATTTGCATTCTTAGATCCATCATCATTGTCTTTTGGTAGAAATGCTAAGTCATTAACAAAACTTAATGTTTCTTGTGCTAATGCTCTTTGTCCTTTTGCTGCACCTATGATTGGTGAACATATTAAATCTTCAATAGGTAAACCTACGAATGCTTTAACTGTTGTGTCTTGTGTTGCCATTATTACTATTCTCCATATTAGTTAGGGATTATCTTAATAAGTGAATCTTTAATCCGAGCCAAACCTTCAGGAGCATCTTGCCCATTAAACTTCACTTTTATCTTGGCCATATCACGGCCCTTAGTTCTTCTGCTTAAATCTGTTAAGAATTTATGTATCTTACTTGGTTTCTTCTTTGTTGTCTTACTCTTATTTATTTCTTCAGATTCTCCCTGAGATAATGCGACTTCCATTTCAATCTCTACTTCTTTAATTGACATACCATTATGTGGTACTAAAGTGATCACAGGAATATTAACTGTTTTTAATTCACCATTATCACCATTTGGTAATTGTACAGGTATCATATATGGTTTTCCATTCT
>VTLG01012971.1_pt1 | contig 31316 bp, 38 predicted proteins | sample 4694571 | NCBI WGS metagenome assembly VTLG01 (sample SAMN12604809, study PRJNA352737) | marine metagenome | biome: ENVO:00000447; feature: ENVO:00000209|ENVO:00000569|ENVO:01000036; material: ENVO:00002151; isolation source: viral sequences binned using virsorter ...
CTATTAACGCCATATCCTACTTCTTCTTGTTTTCTTTCTTCCCACCAATTTGTAATTGATTTCGAAATCTTTTTCTTATGTTGAATAGATTTTGGTTGTTTCATCTTTTCAATCGTATCCAATGTTAATTTCCTATCGGATTGTGCACACGATTTACACACACTATTATTACCTACTGCCCTATCAAAAGCATCTTTTCTCGTGTAAGTTAAAATCTTACTACAAGATGGACACTTTCTATTCTTTCTATTCTTCCAATGTCTTTTTCTCATACTTATAAATATCAACAAATGGTAAAACCAATGTGGTATTTACGAATTAAATTTTCCCCAAGCAACTATTTCATCACTATCAGATAAATTATATCCAAGTGAACTAGCATTCATATGTAATTCAAATACAGAACTACTTTGTTGTATTGTTAGAGCATCTTGTTCTAACACCATACCATTTAAATAAAATTGAAAATCTTGTTTTGTTGTACTGGTTAGTGTACCAGCTGAAGCTGTTACCGCTGTAAAACTCGCGGTTGAATTACTTATCGTACCAACTTTGGCAAAATTATTTCTTAAATATTCTGTTGCAACACTTAAATTTAAAGATTGACTTGCAACATTCTCTGTTACTAAACTCGTAGTACTATTTTCTAAAGTAGTGTTATTTGAAATCTCACTTATTCCATATCCATTTAAATCAAACGAACCACTAACACTTATACTACCAGTTACAAAATGTGTATCATTTAAATCATCACCAAATCTTGTGGAACCACTTTGAAAAATAACACTACTATTATTTAGTTCGGCACTCATAGATGTAAAGTTTATGGAACCATTTATAGTGATATCATTATTATGTGTAAAACTTTCACTAATCGTCATTGTATCTGTGGTGAAAGTTAAATTAGAACCACTTATAAATTGATAACCCAAAACCATATTTTGAGTACCTGCTTCATTATTAATTACTAATGTTTGATTTTCTGGTGATTCAACACTATTGAAAGTTACATCTTGGTCGGTTCCAATATCTTGTCCTATTTCTAAAATATTGGTCTGTCGGACGGTTCCATCCATATTTAAAATATTAGATATGAATCCATCTGAACCTGTTATTGTTAGGGGATTTTTAAATTTTAAAATTGGCATTATTTACCCTTACGAATTGAATTTACCTACAGCCAATATTTCATCATCTGATTCTAATGAATATCCTATACTTGATTCATCTACTTTTAATAATAAAGAACTACCACTCTGTTCTATTTCAATCGCATCGTGTTCCATATATTGACCATTAATAAAAAATAAGAAATCGTTTTCATTGGTTGCCGAGAAACCTGCTGGTGCTGATGCGGTCACTGCAGTAAAACTTGCGGTGGTACTTGATAAAATACCCGCGGAAGATTTATAGAATTGTTTTCTTAAATAAGTTTGTTTATCTCCAATTGTGGATGATACATATGTATTAAGTGCCGCTTCAGTAACAAGTGCTGTAGAACTCCCATCTGCTAGTGTTGAATCATTACTAATTTCATTTACTTCATATCCATTTAAACTAAACGAACCAGTTAAATTTAAACTACCTGTTCTCTCGTGTGTATCATCGATAGTATCTCCAAGTTTAGTACTACCACTTTGAAATAATATACTTGATGAAACAAGTGTTGAATGAAACTCTTTTGCAGTTAATGTACCTTGAACAGTCATATCACCTTGAACAGTCATATTTCCATTTGTTGTTAAACTACCTGTAATATTTATACTACCACTTATCCCATCGTGTGAGTATGTGGTTGGATTACCAAATATAAGTGAACCCGCAGTTACTTGATTAAATGTTACATTATCTGTGGTTCCTACTGGTTGTCCGATTGATATGGTTTGTGTTAGTGGTTGTGAACCATCAAATCCTACACCATCGTTACTTAGTGAAACTCCTGTTCCAGCACTCAATGTTAATGGATTAGAAACTGCTATTCCAAAAATATCTCTTACTGGTGATTGTATAGATACTCCACCACCCTCTTCACCTTTTTTAATTAATTCAGCTGCTGATTTCTCAACATCCATATTAATAATAACTTTTTTAGGTGTTAATTGTCTTTTAGTAGTTACCATATTATTAAATTCTTCTGGTATAATATATCCATACAACTGAACACTAAAGTTAGTTCTTACTAATCTCTCTCCAGCATCTAATTCACTCGCATCAGTAAATGATTCTATCTTACTTCTAAATCTCATCTTACCAGGTTCTCCCCAATAAGCATTATCTGTATAATTAATTCTTTCTATAAGTTTATTCATTTGTTCAATGTATGAAGTCCAAATGATAAATTCATAATTCAATGTTACATAATCAGGTACAACCACATTGAAATATTCTTTGTTAGGTGTAATTCCTATCTGTCTACTAAACTGGTCGTATCTATTACTTTGTGAATATTTTTGTTCTAATGTTTGAAAGTTTTGTGGTTTATTTGCATCTAATTTGTTGATAGGAATATTTTCATTCTTTTCCATACCAGTTCTTCTAAACACAATAACAGGTGTAATTATTTGTTGGCGTTTATCTCTCATAAAGCCCATCTTCTGTACACTCACCCATCTTTCTGGTGATGCATACATTACTGGTACTTTGATTGTCTCTTTGTTCTCTACGACTGTTGGTTTGATAACTTCATTAAAATAGTACATAATTGCACCATCCATATCAATAATACTATTACTAATATTTTTGATTTCATCTTTATCTCTACGAAGTTGTCTACCTCTATTGTAATCTTCTCGTAATGCAACAGAGTTTAAATCCCTACGAGCTTTTCTCGATAGTGGTTTTCTTCTCATTAAAACGCCCTTGTTTGTTCAATATTTAAACTATTGATTCTTGTTAATGTAGCTGTACAAGAAATTGTCCAATTTTTATTATAATCACCAGCAACTAACTGATTTTCATTTGTTTTGGTGATTTCAAAATAACCTAAATTCCAACTAATAACATCTCCAATATCTGGTCTAAAATTGACATCAATCAACATATCTCTTTGGAAATGGAATTGTGCTTCCTGTCTTGTATCAGGTCCAAATTCACTAACATCAAAATCGAAATCTTCGGCTTCTATAATACAAGATATTTTAACTCCTGCCTCATATACTTTACCACCACCTGCTTCACCATACATATTTGTTTCTGTTTCGTAAGTGGATACTCTGTAAAGTATAACCTCTTGTCCAATAATTCCCTCAGTTCCATCTTTAAGATTACCAACGAGTTCATCATTAAATCGTTTGGCTAAGTTTGTATCTCTTGTTGGCCAATATCTACTTGCCATTTTATTATCCTATGTATATTGGATAAGGTACTTTCTTTAACTTCTCTTGTAAGTTATCCGCAGATTCTCTATCTGCCTCCATAAGTGCCTTATTACTTGTTTGGTCTAACATTTCTCGTAATTGTTCTATTAATTGTTCCTTTTCTGCAGTTGCTTCAGCTCTTAATGTTTCACCATCTAATGAAACTTCTGAGTTAGGAATAGGAATTGTACCATACTTTGAACGAACCATACCTAACAATTCTTTTGATAAAGCCATTCCATATTTTCTTATCCATTGTTTACCAACATCATTGATTGAATTATATTTCATATTATCATATGGAGCATTACTGATATCTGAAATTGTATCCGCCGAACCACTATATCTTGTTCTTAACGCGTTATCTCTATCAGTTACTTCTTTCCATTCTACCCATATAGATTGACTTGTATTGGTAGTTATTCGTGGGAAAATTCGTAAATTATTATTTATTAATTCAAAAGAGTATGCTGATTTTCTAATCTGGTCGTTAAATTCTATGGCCTGAACTCTGAGTAAATCAGCATAAATTGGTTGTAGTACAAATGTAATCGCTGGTGATGAACCACCAAATCCAAATGCATCTAACATATTGTTTGTTTGTTGGCCAGTTCCAGCATAAGGGTCAAAGTATCTATTGATTGCAGGGTCTGCCTCATAAAAAACTTTTGTTACTTCGATTGCACCACTTGCACTTGGGTCGGCAATCAACGCGTTTAAATCATAATCTTGTGAACCACTATGTATGGTTATTGAAGATTTCTTTCTTTCTACCTGTCCACCCACTTGAGCTTCACTTCCATAGGTTTCTGATATAAAAATTTGTTCTCCCATTGTATGGGATATTCTTTTATGTGTTAGATTTGAACTTGTTGATTGTCCTTTAAGACTAAGTAAATTATCTTTAATATTGAATTGATTTACTTGGGCGGAATATTCTGTGATACTTTCCTCTAAACAAGCGTAAAATTGTGAGTCTTGTAATTCAACTGCTGTTATTGGATATCCTAACCTTTTAGCACACCAAGTTGCAAACTTTGGGGCATCTGTTTGATAATCTGATTCATCATCATAAAACCCAAAAGGTGTATTCCCACTTACAGCAGAACCTGAACCAGGCCATATCGGTTCTTGAGCCATAGAATTCTCCTATTAATAGTGTATTTGTAATATTACAATAATAAATATCAATATAACAAAAAAGGGGATGAAAAACATCCCCTTTTAAGATATACAATTAAAGTATTAAATACTAAAATTATACAAGGTTTACATCAGCGACTGTGATTGTACCATAGTATTCTGGTCTTACCATCTTCTTCGCGTATCTAGTCATTACACCTTTTCTTGGGGTGAAATTCTTAGGGTCGTAAACAAGTGGTGTCATAATTAATGGAACATATGGAGCATAAACCGCACCAGTTTCTAAGAAATTACTTCCTCTGAAACCGACAAGGATTTTATTCTCTAACATATAAGGGTTCTTATAGACAGTATATCTGTTATTAAGTGCCCCTACTTTCTGTACGCCCATTGCAAATTGACCTTTGGTTGCATCACCATCTGAATCTGAAGCATATCCAGGAATTGACTCTATGATAGTAGCAGTTTCTGGAGAAACTACGATGAAGTTAGCTCCACCTCTTAGAGTTTTCTGATGAATTGCGTTAGAAACAGCTTGTATTTTGTTTCCAAGAGTTTGGAACCACTCACCTTTTGTGTAAGCTGAAGCGTTAGCCGCAGTTTCTTCAAATAGTGTAGTAGCTGAGTTATACTCAAATCCAACCTTTGCTGACCATCTTTCTTTCTTAGCACTTGCATTTGCAAACAACATATCAAGGATTTCTAAATCGATTTCCATTGAGATGTACTCAGAAAGAAGAGCAGTTAGTTCAGCTTCCGCATCAACTGAATGGTAAGCATTCAAGTCTTGTGCCAACTCTGGAGTCCACACAGCTTTTAACTTACGAGTTTTCGCGATGATTGGAATACTCTTTAACGCAATATCCAATTCTGGTATATCAATATCAGCTTCAGGATTTGCATCGATATTTGCGGCAGTTGCCTCAAAATCGGTTCTGTCGTAGTTATTACCTTTCACTTTGTGATAAGATGCCACAACAGAAGCAACAGCACCTGCAGTATCTTTTCTTACGATAAACGCAATAGAACTTGCAGAACTGTCATATTTTGTGTAAGCAGGAAAGATTTCATCAAAACCTGAACCAGAGATTGAGAATGCTCTCACACCATCTGGGTCGAAGTCTGATAATCCACCTGTGTGAAGAGTAACTTTACATAGACCATTGTCTGCATCATGACCAGTAGCCACAGATGAACTTAGGTCTGGTTCAAAGTCAACATCTTCCCAAGATACAGAACCAGTAGTAAAGTTACCACTTGATAATGCAGCTGCCGCAGTTTGTGCTGCAGATGTTGCATCATTGATTGAGTATCCGAATTTACCAGCACCATACAAACCACCACTTGCATCTACATTTGAACCTGAAGTATTACCATATACATCAGCGTTGTTAGTATGTAAGTCAGTTTGTGCAGTACCATACTTAAAGTCAAGATAGAAAATTAGACCTGAAGGCAAGTTCATTGGTTGAACAGAAACGAATTCCTGTGCCGCCAATTCACCAAAAATTCTACGAACTAATGGAAGTGCTACACCACTCCACTCTTCAGAGTTAGCAGATGTACCAGTTCTTGAAGCCTCATCAATCAACTGACGAGCCTGATTTTCAAGAAGAACAGCCATTCCGTTTACTTCGTGTTCTTGGTTAAGACCTTCTAAAAGACCTGTTGGTTCCCATTTCTTGACTAATTTGCGAGTTTGTTCCAATAGTTGTCTTTGTGGATTATAACCATCCATTAAGCCTTCTATTGTACCTATATTTTTACTCATTTTAGTCTCCTAATTTTAAAGTATGTTTGCTAATTTCTTGAAACGATTCTTTAACTCAACACCCTCAGAAATTACTTCTTCTTTCTGTGGTTTTGTAGAAGCAACTGGTTTTGAACTTGAACCTTTAGATTCTTTAACTGGTTTTACACTGCCACCTTTAAAAGATTCAGCAAGTGTAGAGTAAACCAATTTGATTTCTCTTAAGTTTGTAGTTCTATCAAAAGTTTCAACAACTTTTAATTTTTGTTCGTTACTTAAACCAAACGCACGGAATAGTTTGTTTGAGAATAATAGTTTCGCATTCAATAGATTAACTTCGTTTAATTTTTCACGAAGATATGTTACCACATCTCTGTGCTCTTTTATTTCTGCTTGAAGTTTTTCAATTTCATCCACCTTTTCTTCTTCATCTTCTTCTTCTGAAAGAGCTTTAAGAACTTCTTCTAAATCGATGTCTTCATCCATCTCTTCTTCTTTGTCCTCTTCTTCTTTCACAACTTCGTGGTCATCAAGTTCATTACCTGCAGGTTCATCTTTACCCTCACCCTCAGGTCCTTGAGCACCAGTTTCAGTAGAATCATTAGCTTTTGGATTAACTTTGTTATCAGATTTTCCGATTTCAGATGATACATCATTTTCGTCAACTTTTTCTTCTTCGTCTTTATCTTCGACTTCGTCTACTTTGTCTTCGCCTTCTTCTGCATCTTCTTCTTCTTTAAGGTCGGCTTCTAATTCAGCGAGTATTGACTCAAGGTCAAGGTCGTCTTCATCGTCTTCCTCTTCCTCTTTGTCTTCAACATCGTGTGCACCCTCGTGTGCACCCTCTTCGTGGTCTTCACCATCTTCTTCGCCTTCTTCTGCATCTTCTTCTTCAGAAACTTCGTGGGACATTTCTTCAGCGTCTTCTTCTTCATCTTTATCTTCGACTTCGTGAGACATCTCTTCTTTATCCTCTTCTCCCTCTTCAGAATTTGCATAGCCTTCTTCTTCATCTTCGATTTCTTCGGCATCAGCTACTTCATCAGCAACTTCTTCCTCATCTTCGATTTCTTGTTGAATCTTCTGAGCTAACATTGATTTCAATTTCGGTGTGAATGCTTCTTCAAGTGCCATCTTTGCGTTTGCTAAAGCAGTTTCACGAACGGCTTTTGCATCTGCAATGGCTTCTTTTAGTAAATCATCCATTTTATTTTCCTCTATTGGATTTCAGTATAGTTATTAGGAACTATAATAAGATTAATTATCTTAATGATTACACTTTATGATGTACGAATGTACGAAAGTGTATTTTGTTTTATATAAATAGTAACTTTTTGAAAAAAATACACACTATATGAGTATTTTTAATCTTTTTCTTTTAATACTTTGTATTTGTTTCGTAGAATAGCTTTATTCTTTTTTTCTCTTTTCAACGCTGATGGTTTTACATAAAAACTTCTTTCTCTAAGTTCTAACATTAAACCACTTTGTTTTACTTTTTTCTTAAAAACTGAAATAGCTTTTTCTACTGATTGTCCTTTTCGGACTTCTACTTTTATCAAATCAACCTCTAGTCGTTTTCGTTATCACCTTTATAGTTAGCATCTACATAATTGAAAAATTTCTTTTTCTTATCATCATCTAACTCGGCTGGTGAACTAATACCAAATTTTTTCATAGCCTTTTGAAAGAATGCTTCGTAATCACCCTCTTCAATATCACTACCTTTTACATTTTTTAATCCAGCTTTAACCATAGCATCTTCTTGGTCATCATCAACCATAGAATCTTCATCATCGTGACCATCTATATGGCCTTCTTCAACTTCAAAGTAACGAGATAAGACATGACCCATATCTTCGTATAATCCACTTAACCTTTGTTGTAATGAATTAGATTCTTGTGCTATTTTACCAAATTGTTTAGAAAGGTTTGTTAACTCTTTCATATTACGATTGACTGTAACTTTATCAAACCAATCATCTGTTTCACTTAATGTATAAGATTTTGCTTTAGTTGCAATATCTGAAAGTGATTCAGCCATCTTTTTTAAATCTTGTTCGTTTTGTAACGCTTTACCATATTGAGTAAATTGAGAAATCGCCTCTTTTACTTCCTTAGCGGTTACCTTTTCATTCTTACCATAAATATCCTCTACGATATCAGTAAGACCTTTGTTATCATTTGAGAAAGCAACTCCCGCACCAATTGCAGGTGTACTAACCACACCACCAACAAGTGAGAAACTATTTTCTTTAATTAAATCTTTTAATTTTGCCATGTCTATCTCCTTATACTATATAAATATAATCATCTTCGTTTTTTACCACGAAGATAACTACGAAATCTTTTATCTACTTTACTCCATAAAACAATCAACATATCTCTGATACCCATACTTGTATCTCCAGCTGGACCAGATTTCATACTTTGGATAATATCCATCGCATCATATTTTCCACCCTTTACACCATCCATCATAATCTTAATAGATTGTTGAGATGCTTTATTAAAAATCTTACCCATTGTTTTTATATCTTTTTCTATCATTTTCTTAGATTCAGGTGTTGAATATCCTAAAGATGGTACATTCATTTTATGTGTTGTTTTAATTGAACCAGGTACATAACCACCAGAACCTTGTACTCTAAATTCATCTATCATTTCTTTCAATTTAATCATCTTGAAACTTATCCTCTAATCCATCTTTACCATCTAAATAATTGTAAACTGATTGTAAGTAATCCATTGATTTAGTCATTTTAGATTGAACCCAAGCTGGGAACTGAACTCCACCATCACCCTCTTTATCAACATTATCTATAATCTTATAAATCATTTTAGCATATTTCATAGTTCTTTCTAATTGTTGTTTGGCCATCTTACCCTCGTGGTCAGGAGTAGCTTCATCTAATCTAAAATCTTTCCATTGTGCCCACATTTTTGGTGTCATTTTACTCATTACTTCTTCTCCAATATTTCTTTCATTTGAAATGCTTTTAATATAATATATTGGATGTTATCAAGAGTTAAATTATCATTTTGTTTTTTAATACTCTTTTTTAAATCTTTTATACCAAACTCCAAATGTCTCATTTGTCCATTTATCTCTGAGTATGCTCCTCTTGAGATTGGTTTATTTTTCAAATCATCTCTAAAATAAAGTTCAACCTTTTTCTCTTCTAATCTTTCGTGTTCTGTTAAACCATCTTTTGTATCTTCCATAGATTTTGACCATCTCTTAGGTTGGTTATTAAATGAATCATCAGTCCATTCTTTTAATATATCTTTTAATTTAATCATCTTCTGTACAACCATCCGCCGTGAACATCAAAACGAGCATATGTTTTAGGTTTAAAAATATTACCTCTAACACCTTTTGCTCTACCATTATATCCAGCTGGTTTGTAAATATCACCATTACTCTTATCAACAAAGAAATGAACACTATCCGCCTTACTTGGATTATCTGCTCTTACATTTACAATCCTATCGAACTTTGGCCCTTTCTTTAAATGTGCTGGATACATATAACTTTTTATTTGATATAATTTAGGATAAGACCTTTTATATTGTTTTATTGAAGATTTCTTCATAAAATCTAACATCTTTTTTAACGCCTTTTCATACCCTGCAACTGCCTCATTTTGTGTTATTATTGATTTTGCAATATCAACAGCAGTAGATTCATTTACTGAACAACAATCACCACCACATTCACAATGTTCTTTAGGTACTAAGTTTTTTAATTGAATCACCATAATCTCCTAAAATCTTGTTGCCATTCCAGTATGTCTTGAAAACACATCTTGTAACATATCCGCATAAACACCCTTTACTTCTTTTTTGGTTTTGATTCCTTTTTTAGTTACCCAATCAAATTTCATATTATATAAGTCTCTACCTCTATCATAATCTATTTTGATATGATTTACTTGTTTAGAGTTTCTACCAATCTTGAAACTTAATCCCTCTTTACCTACACCAAAGTGTTTTGCTCCTGTAAACATAATAAATCTTTTACCACCCAATTGGTTCAGTATTGTTGTACCTTGTTGTTTATCAACGGCTTCTTTCTTAATACAATTAGGATATGTTTTACCAAATAATTTTTTAGTTTTTCTTTTTGGATGAATCATATATCCTTTCCAACATTTTTCAACTAAATTACTAAATTGTTCCATAGTTTCAAATTTCATAAGACTGGACATAATTTCGGCTTTCTTTGATGCATTTGCATTTCGATAAGCTTTCTTTATATAATCATAGGTTTTACTAACCATTTGTTTTGCATCTTCAGGTGTGTTACCATACTTGATTAGTAATTGTTCAATCTTTTCTTTTTCACCCTCTGAAAGTATAGATTCTTTTACCATACCAAAAGGAAAATGTGGTGTTTTTGAGATAGGTATGCCTTTTCTTTTACGAGCATCTCTTTGTCCATCTTTTGAATACCATCTAACTTTTTTACCTTTTAATCGACCTGATATCCATTTCCCATCAACAAACATTTTGGTTTTATTTAGTATCAAATACTTACCATATTCACCAAAATTAATGGTTCCCCTATTAGGTATTTGTTTCCATCGAAAACCTGTTTCCGTATTCTTTATTTTTTCTTTTAATTTTTTATCTTCTTCGCCAGTTCCACCAGGTGATTTTAATTTATAAGATGGGTTCTTTGCGGACATAACATAACCACAACCCTCAAGTTCCATTCTAATCATTTCTCTGATTTTATCTATGGCTTCTTTTTTCACTTTCTCTGGTTTCCCTTTGTGTTTTGTGGATGCGTATTTTTTTACATCGGATTTCTTCATACCCTTTGCAACATCCTTTACTTTCTTAGATACTTCAGAACCCTTTACATCACCTTTATTAAAGGCGTGTACGAGTCCCATAAATCTTTGTTGAGCTTTAGATTTGGATGGCATTAGTCACCCGCTAAACCATCACTACTAAATGATGTAGTGTTGATTGTGCCATTGGTAGGTGTACCAAATTCTTCTAATCCAACCTTACCTGGTTGTGGTGTTACGGCATCATTACCATCTGCTAATTCTGTAAATGTTGGTGGTACGATTTGTCCATTTGGTGGTATTGGTGTATTTTCTAATCCTAAATCTCCACCTAAACTATCATTGTTTTTAGGAACTTCTGGTACCTGTCTGTCTTCTAAACCTGGCATATTACTCTCCTCTTATAATCTTATTGATTAAATCTTCTGCTTTACAATACTGTCCACAAGTTCTACCTTGTTGTGTTTTATCAACACCCTCACTTAGTGGATGCATGAAAGCACCATGTGTAGATGGATTTGAAACGAAATCAAACGCAATTAATTCGAAATCCTTTCCAACTTTCATCACAGGATTTCCGTTATCTTCATTTACAGCTTCTACTGAACCTAATCCTCTTGAACTGATACCTAACTTGATACCATTTTTAAATAATTCTCTTAAGATATTACCACTTGGTGTAGTTAAGATTTCTACAGTCCCTAATAAATTATCACCCTCAAAATGCATTTCGGTTACATTGTGTGATACATTTTGTAAATTAACTACAGAAGAATCAGGATGGTCTAATTCACCCAATGCTCTTTTTTGTTTGATAAATCCATCATTATATTTATCGGCCTCTCTCATCAAAATATCTTTTGGATATACTCTTCCGTTTTGATTTTTCGCATCTGCTCTTTGTAATACACCTTTAACAACTAACTTACCATTATTTTCTTTTAATGATTCGTTTATTTGTCGTGGTGATACTTCAAATGGAATATAATCTACTATTAAGTCTTTCATTATTTCATCCTCTTAATCATTTGAACTGAATCTCTCATGAACGCAGTTACATTACTCTTATAATTTTTTTTAATATCTTTTGCTAATTTTTGATTTTCTTTTCTTGGGTCTCTTAAAAATGCTTGTTCTAATTCAAACATTGATTTTCTTAACTTCGCTTCATCCTTTGCAATCTTACTCATCGCTCTTCTTGCAAATCTTACATCATCTGGCCCTTCTTTGACTTCACCTGCAAATTGTCTTTTGTAAAAATCCACATCTGATTTAGATTGTTTCTTTGGTAGTAAAGGTTTATCTTTACTTCTTGGATTTGGCCCATCTTTCTTTTTCTTTAACTTATCTTTAATTCTTTGAAACATACTTTTAGATTTTTTATGTAAAGGATGTTCTTTATTTTTCAATGGTGTTAATGCACTAATCTTTTTTCCTGTCTTTGGATTTTGCATTTGTAATCTAGTCATCGCCGCAACTGCTCCTGCGATAGCTGGATTCTCCATTAATGAATCTTCCTTTTTCATTTTCTTTTTCTTTAATTCTTTCTCAGCCGCATCTAATCTGGCGTTTGCATCATCTGCCGCCTTACTCATTCTATTATCGATATCTTTTGCACTACCTGGTTTGGCCTTTCTACCACTACCTGGTCCACCCTCTTTTTTTATTGAATGTGCTCTTGTAGTATCTTCAAGTGTTGGTAATGGTTCACCAAATTTTCTATCCAGTATATCAATAGACTCTTTTAGATATTTATCGTTCATTGTAGTTTCCCTACTTTATTAGCCAACTTAACTAATCTCTCTGATATGTTATTAAGTGCTTTATGTGTTGTTTTCCAATATGAACCTGAATTAACTTTTAATTCATTTTTCAAACGAACATTAAAATCAATCATTTTACTCAATTGTTTTAATGAATTTTTAACTTCACGAATACTTCTACCAATTTTTTGTCTTGGTGTTAATGATTCATCATTTCTCCAATCGTGGTAACGACCCTCATTTACACCCTCTTTCTTTTTCTTTTTACCTTTGGCTTTATATCCACTTGCGAAGGCGGCTCTTCTTTGAGCATCACTGGCAAATCCCTCAATTTTTTTATCTACTTGTTTACCAAATCCTGGTTGTACACGAGAAACACTTTTGATTCCACCTCTTCCTTGTTTTAATCTTTTAGCAACCATCGTAATAGCGGCTCCTTTTGAACCAGCATCCACAATAACTTTACCATCACCTACTTTTAAACCTAAATCAATAGTAACGGCAAACTTGGCTTCTTCTACTGGTTCATATCCACTACCACTAGCAACTTGTTTTCTTCTATCTAAAGGTACACCATCTTTTTTACCTTTACCACTAAAAGCTTTTGGTGTATCATAGTAAATACCTGTACCAGTTCCACCACCTGCAGATACGGTCGTTGATGCTTCTTCGATTTCTTTACGAATTAGATTTTTTAAGATTTCTTTAAATCTTGTTTTACTTATCTTTGTGGACATTATCTAACTCCTTAATCAATTCATAATACCTCATCAAAGAAACAACATGCGAATCTTTGACAAATTTACCACCAACTGCAGAGGATGTATGTTCAATAGCCTCTGCTAGTTTGATTTTGGTAATCTTGTCATCTACTTTTCTAAGATGTGATTTTAGTGCCTTTTGTACTTTGATAACCTCAGTATCTATGAATTCTCTCAAAGAGTTAGTGTTTGATAGGTTGTTGATGTATTCTCTTAATAGATTTTTTTGAGATTCATTTAGATTGCTGTATTTTTTGTTGAATTTATCAACTAACAATTGATATGTAAGTAATCTTACATCTTGTTCTTGATTTTGGTACGATTCAACTAAATCTTTTGAATTTTTCGATTGTTTAGCTTTTTCACCACAAATGTTTTCAATAATACTGAATTTACTATCAGTTTCTTCTACAGGACCTATTTTTTCATTTATAGATTCTAATTCAAATACATTGTATATGGAAGCTAATACTTTATAGTTTGAAATTCTTGAATTAAAAAAGTCGTTAACAGAATAATTTTCTTTAATTTTTTTAATTAAATTATATTTTTCGTTTTTAAGTTTACGATTTGATAATTTTCTACGACTTTTTATCACAGCCTCAAGTAATGTTTCGGCTTGGTTTAAATTTTTATATTTTTTTTCTACTAAAATAGAATAAAGTTCTTTTTCTCGACCTAATGTAGTTTTATCATTGAAAAATTCTTTTATTATCTTAATCGCAGGTGAATTTTTTGAATCATTCATAACATCGACAGCAATCTGTCGTGTTAATAACTCAAATAATATACCCGTATTTTTGATTTTATTATGTTTCTTTTGGGTTGACATCAAACACTCCAATTTTTATAGTTTCGTACCATATATAAATATAAAACTTTCAAGAAATCGTTATTTCTCTTCCTTAAATTCTTTATATTCTTCTGTTATTTCATCACTTAATTTAGTTTCTTTCAAAATCTCTTGTGCCTTTTTACCAAATGATTTCTTTAACGCATCATAATGTGCCAAAGCAATCGGTATTTTTGGTCTTCCAAGAGGTTCTCTACCACGAGCACTACCATCTTTATTATATTTACTAACTTCTTTAGGTCTTCCTGCACCCTCGTGGCCACCCTCTGGTGAACCACCCTCTTCTTGGTCAAATATTGAACCAGAAGCTGAATCACCATCTTCATCATCAGGTGATTGCATATCACTTGGTGTTCCAACTGATTCTCCACTTTGTGCAGGGTCATTACCCTCAGTTTTAATCTGTTCAAATCTAAACTCTGTTTTCTGGTCGTGTACTAATTCCTTATCCATTTGTTTGATTTGGTCATCAGAAAAGTTAAATATATTTTTATAAATCCACTCGGTACTCATCATTTGATTATCTTTCATATCACGAGCAAGATTTATTTTATTACTCCATAACTCTATCTTCTCTTGTTCATATATCGTAGATGGACTTGTTAAGTTTAGTTCAAAGTTTACTAACTCAGCATCCGTGTATCCTTGTGAATATAAATGAACAACAGCAACTTTGGTTAATTCACTAACTAAAATTCTTTGTACTCTTTCAATAGTACGAGCGAATCTTACATCCTCTGCGGCTAATGTCGCCTTACTACCAAGTGATTCTTCGTATCCCAAGAACGCTTTTGGAACATGCAATGCCGCCAATAAACGATTCTTTAGATATTCAATATCATCGGTTGTTTCATAAGTCATACCAGGTAATGATTCGATGTTGGTTCCACTATCTCCACCACGAACTGGCATAAAGAAATCTTCTGTTAAATTCTGTATGTTGAATTTTAAATTATAATCACCCGTCGCCTCTTCAATAAAAGGTGTTTTCTTCATCTTGTTAATAATTCTTTGCATATAGTTATCAACTTCATTTGGTGGTATATTACCAATATCTACCTTGAAGATTCTTTTTTCAGGTGCTCTCATTATCCTATGTATTAACATAGCATCTTCCATAAGAGTTAATTGTTTCCAAACTTTCCTACCACTCTCTAAAATTGATTTACCATAAGGCATTAGATTACTATCACTAGCCAATCTAAAATGTGCGATTTGAAAGTTTTCAAATTCTATTTTTGTTTTATTTGTAGGTCTTGCAAAATAAGGATGAGCAGTTTCAGTTGCCTCTAAATAATATTTTACATAATAAGGATTCTCAGGGTCTTCTCCCTCAGAACGAACTAATTCATATGGTGATAATGGAACAACATTTGTTACACCATACTTATCCTTTACATCTAAGAATAAAAAGAAATCACCATACTTTGTAAGATTTCTTGTCCAAGGCCATAGATTGAACTCGATGTTCATAATATCATAAAATAAATTATGAAGTATTTCCTTGATGTTATCATTATCACTTTGTATTTCTAATACTTGTCCGTATGGATTCTTCATTGTTGATTCATCCGCATAGATATCAAGTGCAGATGCGATTATAGAATCACTCTCCATACTTTCATAATCTTTAAATAGACCCATACGAGCCGCCTGTAATTGTGCGAATGTTGAATATCCACTATTGACCATATCCAAACCACTATGTAGTTTTGAATATCTATCTACTAAATGTGATTTTGTTGCCGATTGTAATTGTTCAGTATCAGCGATTTTCAGCTTTCTACCACCAACATTTCTTACAATAACATTGGTACTGAACAATCTTCGTAATCTACCGAATAATGTTTTATCTGCCATTTTTTACCTCACTTACAAAAGCCACTCAAGTGACTCTTTTTTCTTGTTTATCTCCCACTCCCAAGAATCATTGTTGTTCTCATCTGGAGTGTAAAGACCATCAACATCTTGCATTCTGTTGAGAGTCTTTTTTGTTAATTCTATTCCCTCTGTTCGTAATCTTAATGCAGTATCACGAACCCATAAACCGATAGCAAACGACATAACTAAATCATCATTATATCCTGCCATTGCTTCAGCTCTATTATTTATATAAATAAAAGTTAGTAATTCATCTATCAATCTATTACTATGTACTACTACACTTTCATCTCTAAAATATTCCTCTAACTTTGCAATAATCAAAGGTCGAGTTTTCATTGTGGTTGTAAATCCAGCCACCATATTTTTTTCTTGACTTCTAAATCTATTAGTCATTTGATGTGCTATATCCACATACCTTAAATCTTTACTTGTATAAAATAGATTAGGATATTCCCTATCTATTACTTGTTGTATTGTAGCCCAACCAATATTATTGTTTTCTATAATTAGTAAGGCATCGTTATATTCCGTTGAAATATTTACTAACATATTACCAAAATCTTTAGTAGGAACTCTTCCTTTGTACTCGGCAACTTGTTCTACTTTTTCTACATCAATGACATGAAATGCACTATAATCTTTTGAATCACCTCTACCTACATCAGCACATACTACATAATTTTTAGAGTAATCTGGTTGTTTCCAAATCCATAAGTTACTATCAATTCCTCTTTTTTCGACAGGGTCTTCACCAAATTTTTCTCTACAAGATTCTAATATTTTTGCATCAATTACACCTGTACCAGAAGTTAAGAAGTCACAATCACACTCTTGTGCCGCTGATTGTATTCCTAATAATTCATCTTGTTCATCTCTCCAAGTTTGTTCCCTATCTGGATGTACTGTCCAATGTAATTTAATATCATTAAACATTCCACGACCCTCTTCGGCCTCTACCCAATTTTTATGAAACCAATTACCAACTCCGTTAGGTGTTGAAAGTGCGATACAACTTCCACCAGTCGTTAGTGTTTGTTGTGATGCAGTCCATATATCATCAATCTTATCAATAAACGCGGCCTCATCTAATATCAATAATGATAGGGCTTCTGAACGAGCTGCCTCAGGTCCACTTGCACTTGCTTTAATTTGTGAACCATTAACATATCTAAGGTTCAATTTGTTATCCTCAACACATCTTTGTTTCAACCACGATGGTAAGTTCGCGTGCATAACACGAACTTTAGTAACTAAGTTTTTCGCAGTATCTTGTTTAGTTGCAATCACTAATATATTTTTATCTTGAAAGAATGTCATCATCCATAAAGAATATCCAGCTGTTAAAGTACTGATACCCAATTGTCTCGCCTTTAATATAATATTGAAACGATTATCCTTTATCTCATTAATTGTTGTTTCCTGAAATGGATACAAACTAAAAGGAATTTTACCTTTTATGGGATGTTGAATCATACAATACTTTTTTAAAAAGTAGACTGGGTCTTGAGCACACTTAATATACTCTTGTTTGATTACTTCTTTTATCTGTTCCGCCATTAGTTTATTTGTCCTGCAAGATTAACTGAAATTGCTGTAGCACCAACACCATAAACAAACCATAACCATTTGTTTTCGTGCCATTTAGGTTTTACTACTTTTACTTTTTCCTTATACAGATTAATAGTTTCTTTTTGTAATTGAAGTTGTTGTGTTCTAAAATCAATAATTACAGAATCAGCTTTTGAATTATCTTCTAATAGTGAGATTTGTTTTTCCAAATCTTGTACTAAAGATACATTCAAACTATCTTTCAACTCTAATTCTTTAATTTTATTAGTGAACCCAAGAACTTCTTCCTCTGTAAAGGTGAAAGTTTTTCCATCTTGCCCGAACAATAAACCAAGAAATAATATGTAAATAAAATATCTCATATATATAAATATATACTACTTACTAAATTTCTTCAAATATTTTACAGCTTCATCAACATCATCTGTTTTGACCGCTTCTTCAGCTTTTAAAATTTGTTTCTTAGTATTAGTTACCTTTCGTTTAAGATTACCAACTTCTTTTTTGTTAACTTGTTTCTTCTTCTCAAGTTTCACTACTTCTTTTTCAAGTTTAGAAACTTCTTCGTGTTTTATCTTAATTGCCTTATCTAATTCTTTGACTTCTTCTGTTTTGTTTCCGCCAAAAAATCCCATTATGAAATCGATTATTCCACCAATCATCTTTGTTCTCCCTTGTTAGGTTTATCTATTCCTGCACTCTGTAAGAGTTCTTCAAATGAATAACTTACTTTGTTATTCAAATCTTGGTATTCTAAATCCATTAGTTTGTGAATTACCTTTGTGTACAATCTTACCAAATTATCTGTTTCTTTACCACCTATTTTGTTATTATAATCAACTGCGATTTCACCCAATCGTGAAGTTAACGCCATCAATTCAATCACAACATCCTCAGGCAGTATCAAGTTCTTTTTGTTCATCTGCTATAGCCTTTTCTAATTTAGTTATGTATTCTTTTGCCTCACCTGTTATTTTTTCAAAGTTTTCCTTACCCATATCCCACTTTTCTTTTTCTAACTCAACATCTTTAACACCAACATTGTTCAACCATTCAACACTACCATCGGTTTTTTCAAACTCCTCAAGTGATTGTTTCATATCCCTAAGATACGCTTTTTTGTTTTCTAATTCAATGTTTCTAGCATACTTTTCAAACTCACCATTTCCTTTTAATCTAAGTTTGTTTTCGAACTCAATCTGACAATCCATACAATGTCCTTTTGTACTCCAAAACTTTCTATCAAGTCTTTTCTTCATTGTCTTCTTACACTTAGGACAGAACCAAGGCATTCTAACATCTTTCATTATTGATGTCATTTTACCCTCGATAGTTTTACCATCCTTACTTTCTTTTTTCGGACCTTCGTATCCTACAAGTGTGTAGTCTTTTTCATATTCTTTACCAGACATCAAATCAGCTAATGCTTTATTTTGTCTCTCCATATCTTTTGATTTATTCGCCATTGTAACTCCTATCCAAATTTTAAACTACCAAGTATTTGATTTATAGGTGCAAACGCTCCTGTAAACTTATACACTTTACCTTTGTATTTAAATACAATTCCCTCACTTGGAACCACTGCATTTAAACCACCAATCTTTTGTAGTTTCTCTATTTGTATTTTTAGTTTTTTAAGTTTTTCTATTTTATCAGGTTTTTGTAAATCTTTAAATGCACTTACCACATCTTTTCTAATTTTTTGTACAGCCTTATCAGGATTAACTGCGATGAATCCATTTATATTTTTTAGTATCTCAGCACCAACTTCGAAAAACAATATCTCGAATGGTTTAATATTATCTTTAAATATTTTTGTATGGTCTTGTTTATCAGTAGATAATATCCAATCTAAGAATTTAGGATTGTTTTCATAATCTTTTTTGATTTCTGATATCTTATATGATTTATCGAAGTAAGCCCATCTACGAACCAACTTAATATATTGGTCTGTTTTTAATCTGGCCTTAAATTGTTTTGAGGCGTTGAATACATACTCTCTCCAATACGCTTCGTGATATTCACCTAATGTATCATTATCTTTTAATCCAAATTGTGATTGTAATTTTTTCAACCTACCTAAAAATTTATTTTTCTTCTTACCAAAATCTTGTGTTTTTGGAACTTGTAAAAATATTGGTTTACCAATCTTAAATGTTTTTTGTATATTTTGATTCACTTGTTTTATCATACCAGCTAACATACGAGCAGAATCTTTAGGTTGACCAATAGGTTTACCACTCTCATCATACTCTAATGTTCCGTGAAATATTATTTCAGCCACATCGTAATCTATTACATTTGCAGTTGCTGGATACATAACCTCTAAATTCATCCATTTAGTTCCATTACCAAATACTTTTTCTTTTTGTTTATCAGATAACTTTCCAATGGCTCTTTCTAAATCTTTCATTGCTCCGACAAACGCCTTTTCAATATTACCTCTACCACTAAACATAGATTTAATACCACTTGTAGTAGGTGCTGTTTTTCCTCTATTTTTAAGATGACCTTTGTTACGAGCCGCTCTTAACTTTCCATCAACCCAACAAACCATTAAATTCTGTCCATCAAGTTTTTCTGTAACTCCATCTTCTCTATCTAACTTTCCACCTAACCCATTAATAACTATCTGTTTCAAATCTGAAAATGTAAGATTATTGTCATCAAATGGATGACTCATATGTCCATAGGCTCCGCCCATAAGTAATAACTCCTTTGTATTGTTTTCAAAAGATTCTTGTATATTTTTAATTTTTGAAACACCACTTGTTGATGTTTTCATATCGTGTGTTAAAGAATCTTTTACTTTTGTTGTAGGTTTACCGAAAAACTTGACTATTTCTAATCCCATCATTTTGGCCATCTTAGTCATATGTTTTCGGTACTTAGGAAATGGATTATCTACACTATCCTCATTTGATGTACCTTGATTAATAGTTCTACCAAATGTGACTGTATCAACTCTATCTTGTACATATGTGAATTCAAAACTTGGGTCTTTAGCTTTCTTACCAATAATATCACCCAAAACTTCCCAACCAATAATTTCAGCGTGTTTCGGTGATACTCTTTTATAATCCTTAAATGAATTAAAGAAATCATACAAACCCTCATCATCTAATATACCAGGATTTACAGTCCCAACTCCTTGTGTACCAAGAGCACTAACTTCTTTGATTATGTTCTTTACTGATTGTTTATTATAAAATTCAAATAGTTTTTTGAATTTATTAGTTAACATATTGTAAACACCTTTATCATAATATCCAAATAACTTTTTGAATATTTTAGGTCTATCCTCATCTTTGATTTTAGGTGAACCTAATATGTTTCTCATTGTGGTACCTGATATTTCATTACCACCAATCTTCATACTAACATGCGGTGCAACTAAAAAGTATCCGTGTTCTTCGTGTGATTTGATGTTACCTTTACTTTTTTTATAATCTTGAAAGTAACCTGGTGAACCATCTTTTTTCTTACCACCACTCAATCTACCAGCGTCTTTTTTACCAAAGATATAAACAACTGCAGTATCTTTACCGAACTTTTTCAATAAGTTCTTTGCCACATAAGGCGAGGTTTCCTTAACAATTCGATTAGCGGGAACACCCATCTTAGACATATGTCGAACTTTTTCTTTAAAGTTCATTGGGTGTCTTGGTGGTTTTTTGATATCTGATGTAGTGATGTAAGCATCATCTACTTTAGATTTTAACCATTTATAGGTTTTTAAATGGTGAGGCCCAAACGGCTGAAACCGTCCACCATAAACACCTATTACCCTTTTAATCTTTTGTTCGGAAATGGTTGTAATATCCCCATTTTCCATACCTAAATATACTAAACTTTCGACGTCAATGTCAAGTCTTTTTTGTAATTCTTTTAATTTTTTATACCCACTACCATAAGGAACTGAAGTGTTACCTTTCTTCTTCATCTTCTTAACCATCTTTCTACTTGGTGATGGAATAACTCCAGCAGGTGCTCCAAACTCTTCATTTTTCTTTTTGGTTTTCTTCTTCATTTGATTGATATATTTTCTATAAACAGCCGCCTGTGATGATTTACCCATCTCTTTCGCCCTCTGTTCCATAGCAACTGCGGCTTGAATTTTATGTGCGTGTGATTTACCACTTGATTTAATCTTACGAACTGAGGCTTGAGCATCTTTTACAGTCGCGAACTTTAATCCGTGTATTGTTCCTTTTGGATTTTCATCTGTGTATAAATCTGAATGAGATTTAGAACCTCTATGTTGTCCTTTTTTTCTTGGAACTCTTGGTGCCTCTCTCATACTACGATTAGTTTTCTTATGTAATCGTTTCATTTTTTTTCTTTGTGCCAAACTTGTTGGTATCCAATCTGGTCCGAATGTAAAATTTTTATAACTTTCACCTAAGTAAAGTTTCTTTTCTAATTCTTTTATTTTATCACCTATTTCTTTTCCTTTTAATCCTACAAATTCTTTTCCACCACCTTTTACACTTAAATTAAATTTAACAAGTTTTCTAAAATCTTTACCAATCATTCCACCGAAAACAACAATCTGTCTTTTAGTTAAGGTAGTTTTCTCTTGCATTTTTTTAGTGATATAAATTACTTCAGGTTTAAAGTGTTGAGATAAGTAAACTAAGAATGTAATATTATTTACATCATTACCAGTATATTTAAGTGAATTTAGTTTTTTACCTAACTTACTTAAATCATTTTTTCTTAGTACCATTGATAAAAATAAAATATAATCCTTGACTTGTGGGTAAGGTTTTTGTAACTTTAGGTTTGGAAACATTTGTTTTGTGAATCCAAACTTATCAAGTGCCTCCATAAATAATTTAGGGTTTTTACCCTTTTTAATTCCTTTCAAAAACTCATCTCTAATTCTTTCGTAACTAACTCCTTTAAGACTTGGGTTAATCATCAATGCCTTTTCAGTATCTTTATCCATCTTACCACCAACAACAGCTTGGAATCTAAGAGCTCTGAGTTTTCTCAATGGGTCTTCATCAAATCTTTCTTTCGCAACACCCACCGTCCTTATAATTTTCTTTTTTAAATCTTCTAAACCACCAGTTAAATCAACAACTTGGTTTGTACCCATATCATAAAATAAAGAATTGATGGTTAAATCTCTTCTTTTTACATCACCTTGTATATCTGAGAAATCAACTGCTTTAGGTCTTCTACCTTTTCCTATATCTTTTCTAAATGTTGCAATCTCGTGTCCACCTACAACCACAACACCAAACGCCTTACCAACTTCATATGTTTTTAAACCACCCTTTTTAGCAATCTTCAATACTTCATCTGGTTTTGCATCTGTGGCCAAATCAAAATCTTTTGGTTTTTTACCGAGTATGGCATCACGAACGGCACCACCCACAATGTATAATTGTTTTTTATTCTTTTTAAATAGAGTATGAATTTTTCGAATATCACTTGGAACACTTAAACTTATTTTATTTTCTTTAAGTTCTTTTTTAATTGGATTCTCATCTTCAACACCTTTCATATCAGCATCAGGTGATACCGAATCTTTACCAGGTTTTCTTGATGGTAATAATTTTTTATCTGATTTAGATATTCTGAATTTAAGTGCAGGTCTCCCATTAATCAACAAATCACCTTTCTCATTATAATCTATTGATTTTACTTTAACTTTTTTATTTTTAAATCTACCCATCAAGATAGTATCACCTATCTCAACATCAAGTTTTATATCTTCAGTTAAAGGATGAATCAACCATTCAGTTAACCGATTCATTACCAAGTCCTACACGCCCAATATCTTGCTTTATGTCTTGGTCCTGGATTATCACAATTATGTCTTGCTCTAAATGATTTTCTTCTTTGAGGATTTGATTTTTTAATTTTCATAGTTTTGCCTTTAGCAGAACTACCACCATGTCCAAAGTTTACTTTTACTACATTACCCTTTGGATTATTAACATACACTTTAAACTTTTTAACATCACCTTGCATAATTTTACCAAGTTTTACTTTTCTACCTTGATACTCAGCTTCAGTTAGATTATTAACAAATTCAAAAGTATATCCATAAGGTTTACCCTCTTCTTCCCAATAGATGTGGGTAGTGGTTAATTTACCATTAGTATTTGATTCATAGAATACATTCATCACTTACCCCTTAGTTTTTCTCCAACCACCACCAGCAGCTTTGTATTGTTTCGCCGCCCAAGCATTTGCATAAGCTGATGGATATACATCGAACTTTTTCTTTGCCTGTGACTTATAATACGACCACTTTGATTTATCGGTTGGAACATTTTTTTCTAAAAACATATTAAGTTTATCTTCAGCAACTACTTCTTTCACCGCTGATTTAACAAGTTCTTTAATGTTCATTTTGTTCTCCCGTTTATTTCTTCCCGCACAATGTGCTTTTTGTGAAAATCCTTTTGGGTTATTACAATCAATACTTCGTTTGTATTTCTTACTCCACCCCATTATTTTTTATCAGTTTTAACCATTATTGGTTTTCTACCTTGTGCACCAGCACCTTGTTTTCCTCTACCACCTCTACCTTTTTTGTTTTGAGCGGCTCTCTTTCTTCGAGTTGCACTGGCTTTTTGTTTCTTACTCATTGAACGAGCTTTACTTGCAGGTACACATTTAGCGTATCCTCTTTTTTCTCCACTCGTTCCACACTCAGGATGTTTACCACTTTTATCTTTCTTTCCGATATTCACCCATTTTTGTTTAAACCATTTTCTTAAATCTTCGTTAACAGGTTCTCCACACTCGATACATAAGTTATCTAAAATTTGTTTCGCCTGTTCTGATGTAATACCATAACTTTCACTTAAACTTTTTTTAACCATCAGTTTCTCCTTAGATGATAATTTATCTTTTTTCTTTCCAATTTCTCTTGGTTCATCTAAATGTTTTCCAAATTCATTTATATTTTCAATATACATATCTTTAACATCTTTCCAATTAATATCTGTCATTGCGTGTTCTGGTTTATATACACCTTTCTTTGGTCTGAAGTCTCTCATATGTGGAACAACATCAATACCTTTCTCACCTACAAAATTAGCGTGAAAACGATTGTATCCGTTTTTCTTTGATTTTGTAATCACTACAAAACCATCACCTCGTGTTACCAACTTTTCCAAGTCTTTAGCGGTCTTCTTATCCATCTTACCACTCTTTACTTTAGATAATAATTGTTTTAAACTTTTCATTGAAAAAATTCCTCATTAATTTTTAAATAATGTTCCCATTCTTCAGGTAACTCATCATCACTAAATATTGCTTCGACAGGACACTCAGGTTCACACGCCGCACAATCTATACACTCCTCTGGATTAATATATAATTGTAATCCATCTGGATTAAATCCATCAACTTTTGCCTCTGCTCCTGCACCCTCTTTATCAAAAGGTCCGTGGATACAATCAACTGGACAAACTTCAACACAAGCTGTATCACAAGTGCTTACACAAGGTTCTGTTATTACAAATGCCATTCATTCCTCATCTCGGTGGTTTTAAATCCCACGGCCCCCAATGTTCCGTTTTAATTAACTTTACCGCCATCTTCTCTGAAGTATATTTATAAAGTTTATAAGGTTTCACTGGTATTCCACCTAACTTATAATACTTCTTTTTATCTATCTTTAAACTTTTACCATTACTATAATCTAATACTTGGTTACCCTTTTCAATCCAACAATGTCCAAAGGGTTTACCATCTCTCGCCAATATCGCGACTCCGTGAACTAATCTGTAAGATTTATCCTTACCAATCATCCACCTACCATTTGCTGAATAACAATCACCAGCCACTATTTATCCTTTTTCTTTGAATGCCTAAACCAAAAATCTATTGTTTTACCAAAAGTAGCTATAAATGTACCCAAGATAATATTTAACAAATCTCTATGTGTATCATCTAATTCTAATGTTGGATGAAATAATAAATATAATACCCACCATAATAATCCAAACATACCACAAGTGATTGTAAATTGCATCCAATCTGGTAAACCATCTCCACCATAATAAACATCTATATCTGATATTTTAGGTTTTGGTTTTTTATTTCTTCTTTCAACACCATCCCACTTTTTTGGAACTACTTTAGCTTCGGCCATTTTACTCTCCGTTAGTAAACGACATGTACTACTGAATCGGAACCACTTACTTGTTGTATTCCAATTTCATAAAGTTCTTTAGCAGTTAGTGAACCCAATCCTATTTTACCACCACCATATGGATACACATCTGCATCACCCGCAGTTTCTATAATAAATCCTTTCGAACCTTTTGCAGAACCTGTGGCATAATAATTAAATGTTGAACCGCTGACGGTTGTTACTTTATAAAACTTCGCCGAGTTTATTTGATGGTCGTGTTGTTGTCTACTTACAAAACTACCACTTCCTATTGTTATTCCTAATGCTGACATTTATTTTCTCCTAAACTGATAATGCTCGTTTGAACCACCCAAACAAAAATCTCTCTTGTTCAGGTTTTTTATTTACTAAATCATAATAATGTTTTAATCTATAACAACGAACTCTTTCCAATGATGGTTTGTATGTTTCAACTGCCGCTCTTGATACTGGTCCAAACCCACCATCAACCGCTAAATCAGCACCTTTGGCATTACACGCCCGTTGTAAAATTCTTACTGCTGTTCCTCTACCTTGATTTACACACATATCAAAAAAGATATGTTTTAGTTCATCAGATAAATCATCTATTTTATTTTTATCCCAATAATCTTTTTTATAAATTTCTTTCGCACCATCTTTAGTTAGGTTCTTAATATCTACATCTGGATAAAATCTTTTTGCGATTCCAAAATTAGTTTCACCGCCCAAATCTTTTGGGTCGTGAACATAACCACCCTCGTGGTGTAAAGTTACTTCTATTATTTCATCAAAAGTAATTAACATTTTATTTTCTCCCTCTAAGTAATTTTTGTTTTTTAACCCACATTTTTCCAAGTTTGTTTTTGATTGGTTTTGAAACAAACTTCCTAACAACTTTAGTAACCAATGGTACAAACTTCGCCTCCGCTTCTTCATCGGATAGATGTTTTGAATTATCAACTATCACGAAATTGTTTTTAAATAATGATTGGAAAGCACCAAGATTTTTCTGTACATCTTTCCAACTCTTTTCTAATAATTTTGGTGGTAAAATTCTATCTCGTTCTTGGTTTCTTTTTTGTGCGACTTCTAATGAAGTATTTACCATACACATATATGTATCATATCCAATATCTTCTAATTCTTTTTTCTTACTTTGTATCTTAGCAAAATCGTGACCTGTACCATCTATAATCATACCTAATCTACCATTACGATATAATCTTTCTCTTTCCTTAGTAAGTGATTTAGCGAACTTTCTCAATCCACTTGAATCAGGTCCATCACCTGTTAGGTTTTTAAATACTTCATCTGGCATCTTATCTAAATCAGTTCCAAATCCAAACTTCTTTAATAAAAATTTTAACTCTTTATCTGAGTTTACCATTTTCATACCACTCATAGAAATGTTAAATTTATCAGGTATACCAAATATTTGTTTTGCGACATAAGTTTTACCACTACCTGGTCCACCTGCCAAGAACACGGCCTTTAAAATACCTTTGTCTTGAATACCCTCTGGTAATAAACTTTTTAACTTAATCATTACAATTCCTATGTAGTTTCACAACAATAAATATAAAACTACCAAGTTTTCGTTCTTAATCTTCTTTGACCTTCTAAACCTTTTTTCCAACAAAATCCGTGATTTCTAATCAATTTGTTTCTATAAAAGGGAATCATAGTAATACCTGAATAATAGTAAGCGTGATATCTATGCCAACCATCCATAATTTGATTCTTTGAATTTAAATAGATAGGTAATTCAATACCTTGATTGATAAGTTTAATAAAATACTCGAATAACGCTTTGTTAGTATTCTCACCTACACACTCACAAACAGGACCCTCTTCTTTAGTTCGTGGTTTATCCCAATATTCTAATGGATGAACAATCTCAATATCAACTTTTTTTAAATTAATATAGTAATTTGTTTTGGGATATAGAGCTTCAAAAAACTCTCGTTCACTCATTTGTAAATAAACGGGTCTCTTTTTTTGATTTCTTTAAGTTTTTTCCTAAACTGATATTCTGTTTTTATTTTAAACCAAAGTTTTTTAAAAAAGTTCATAGTTCTCCTTTATGTAATCGTATAGATGGTTTCCCCATTCAATATGTGATTTATCTGTTGGATGGTTTGAATGAAAGTATTCACCATTCTTACCCCATAATGAATCAAAATTCTTTTCAATATAATTTTTGAAAACAGGTTCTAACGGCCATTGTCCATCTTGTTTATAAATATAATCAAAATCAATATATTTGTATTCTGGAAGACCTGACCAGTTATCATAAATATCGGTATCAAATCCGTTATAAATTAAATGTGGAATATTTTTTTGTTTCAAAAAAGATTGTAGAAAAATTAAACTTTGAAGATTTTGTCTGTATAAAACATCTGAATTAATAGGATAATTTTCAGCTGATATTTTCATTAACTCATATTGAAACTTATAACCTTGATATAAACCAGTACTTTTATTTTTTGGGCCTTTCTTCTCACGACCACTAATTGGATTAAGTAATAAGTTTCTATATCTTAAGTTACTTGTTAATTGTATTACTACAAAGATATCTGTTTTACCTAACATTTCAAGATGTGATATTGAATATATTGTACTAAAAAATATTCTACTCATATCAGCTCCCAATCTACCACAATTCCAAGTTTCAATTCCAAGTTTTTCCCCCAACACCTTTGGCCAAACTGGACTATCATAAAATTTATAAAGTGTTCTTCTATCACATTTATTTGATTCATCACCAAAGTGTGGTATTATATCATACCAATCCAATGATTTAGTAGCTTCCCAATTTAAAGTTTGAGATGGGTAATCACCTTGTGTCCAACTATCTCCATTTGTTAATAATATCATCTTTTTTCCTCAAGTATTCTGAATAAACCTGTACCACCTTTGAAGTGAATTATAAATGGTTTATCATTAAATGTGTGTACATTTCCATCTTTTGAATTATATCCATACTTTTGATTAAACTCAAACTTATCGTGTTCTTTGGTTTCAAAAAATCCTGGTAAATGTAAATACTTTAATCCTTTATCTTTACAAGTTATTGTAGCTAAATGATTATTATCACCTCGTTTCCAATCCACCCAAATATTATGTTTAGAATAAAAATCACCTCTACACAAAAACCAATAACAATCTGCGAAGTAATCATAACCTTTTGGTGATACTCCCTTTGGTGGTTTTTTATCTATAGTAATATACTCATAGTTTTCTTTTTCTAATAGTTCTATTTGTTTTTCTATTACATTATCAAGGTATGATGTATCATTATGTTGTATTACTAAGTAATCACCACTTGCTTCTATTATTCCGTGATTATAAGCCATAGCTAAACACTTGGCGTGATTCATATGCTCGTCTTCATAATAGTCATCTATTGTAATTTTTTCTAACCAAATTGGATTATAAGGACTTTTATGTTCTATATAACCAACTGATTGATATGATGGTATAACTTTTACTAATGAATTTTCGTGTTTAGGAAAATTACCCTCATTATCCATTACTAATATTTCTAATGGATTCATTTCTAATATTTGTTGAATTAATTTTAATGTGTTCTTTAATAATTCATCATCTACTTTTTTATTTTTTTGATAATGATTTGAGTCTATACGATTTAATGAATTTGTATCTGCCCAAACTAATATGTAACTTACTCTTGGAACTTGTAATACACCATCTATATAATAATCTCTTTTTCTTTCTGAATTATTTTCATCATTTCGGTATGAAATACACCATCCATGTCGTTTACCACTTCTAAACTGAAAGTGGTCATTAATTTTTTTATTATTATAATAACGAATTAACTCTCCGTGTTTTAATCCGTTTTTCCAATGTTTAACTTGTTTAAGTGTACCATCACGATACCAACCTTTAGATACACCATCAGCTCGTTTACCATCCTTATATTCCCATTCCCATCGTAGATTTCCATTACTATCTTCTTTATTCAGTATTGGTTCAGATACACCTTGTTTGGGCCAGTAAACTTTGAACCAACCATTTTGTGGATGATTTACTTCTACCCACTTGTGTGCTGATTTTCCATTCACTTCACTCATTCGAATCTTCCTTGATAATATTCGTGATTAAATCTTTGTTCTTCATTAAATCCATTTAAGGCTAAATACTGACCATCCTTTGTGTAATTACTGAATGTTTGTAACTCTTGTAATTCTTCTGGTGTAATTGAAACCTTTCCATCTCGCGTTTCATCTTTATCCAATATAGTGAAGTGTTTTTCCAACATATCAATACCTTGAAATATAGCCAACTTACTTGGTAATAGATTATCTGAATGGTCACTAAAACCTACCTTATCGTGTAATGTTTTCAAATGTTCTATTGATTGTAAGTTTAATTTTTCAAATGGTGTTGGATACAAACAAACACAATGTAATATTGTGAAATCAACTCCTTTTAAATTATCAATACACTTTTCAATATCGTGTAAATGTAAACTTGATGTAGAAAATACTAAATGTTTAAAATTAAATTTATCTAATTTATTTCCCCAATCAAATGCCCTCATTGAATATCCACTTAATTTTAAATAATCATATCCTAAACTATTGTAGTAATCATAATGATTAGGACTAAATATTGTCGTCATTGGTGTGATATTGTGTAGTTTGGCGTAGTGTATAAATTCTAATTCATCATCCATACTTAATTCTAATGAAGCTAATCTTTGATATTCATCCGAATACTTTCTAAATGATTCATACTCTTCTCGTTTAGTGAGTGAATTAGCTTTGATTGATTGTATCTTTACTATATCGGCTCCATTGTATTTTGCTTGAGCCACCATATCTTTTACAAGATTTATATCACCATTGTGATTTTGACATAATTCAGCTATTATCTTCATAATGTTTTACTATCTCCTATATCGGTTTTATATGATAAATTACTACTATAAAAATTTCTCGTAAATCTCCTACCATCTATAAAATAGGGAACTTCATAACCTAAGTGATTAACAATATCCATTAAATTAAATGTAGTGTTTGGGTCTGATGAAAATGATTGTAAATCAGGACCATCTATAATAACAAAATCAACACCTTGAATATCTTCCATCGGATGTATATATCTAATACCAGAAATCTCATACTCAATCGTTTCTTCCATTTCAACAAGATTTATATTATTGTATTTGTTCCAACCACTTTCAATATGTTTTTTATAAAATTCTTCTCCACTTTCATAAGCAATAACTTTCCCACCATAATCTAAATAATTAACAAGTTCTGTAATCATAAGAGTACTTTTTCC
>VTLG01016424.1_pt1 | contig 31314 bp, 38 predicted proteins | sample 4694571 | NCBI WGS metagenome assembly VTLG01 (sample SAMN12604809, study PRJNA352737) | marine metagenome | biome: ENVO:00000447; feature: ENVO:00000209|ENVO:00000569|ENVO:01000036; material: ENVO:00002151; isolation source: viral sequences binned using virsorter ...
CTGGATCATCATATCGTGGATTTACTGTGCCAGGTTTATAATTTGGATCAGGATAATCAAAACATTCATCACCTTCATATTCAGTTATAAGAGGATTAATATCTTTTCTCTCAGCATATACATGATAAAAACAATCAATAGGCATTCCACCCATTGACTGTAAATATATTTTCTCATCATCCCACCTCTTCACAATCACATCTTGATGAGCTCCTACTGGTTGCAATTGAACAGTAATACTATTCTCATGAACTAAACCTTTCCAAACCTTAGGCAAAATAATTACTTTTTCTCTCTTAACTCTCCCTCTACAATATACTCCAACCTCTGGTCCCTCAATACAAGCATAGCGCAATCTCCATCCTTTACCTTTAGTTGGGTGCGGTATATCAAAAGGTTTTGGCTTACCATCTGCTTCAGAAAATCTAGCAGATAAAGTTTTACCACTCGTTCCTTTTTCAAAGTATGCCTCACCAGATTTATCAATCCAAACAGTTCCATCATCATAATCAAGACATTTAGTTGCACCATTTATTTTAAGTGCAGTAGCAGCATTAGACCAAATCTGAAGAGTTTGAGAAGTACCTAGATCACCATCTATAGCAACGTTTCCTTTAACAAATAATGATCTATCAGCTGGAACACAATCCTTATCATCATTCCTTGTTCTCCCAATCATTGTAGTGGCTTTATTAGATGCAAACTCAGTAGGTCCACCAAAAACCATAGGACCTTCACAGTGCATAGATCCATTAATCTTAGTCTTACCTTGACCAATTGCAGGAACGATCCCAGTACCTACCTGAGCTTGTCCTCCTACAATTACATCATCGAATCCCCACGCCATTTCTTACCTCCTATGCTTGATTGTTTTCTTCTAATAATTTCTGACCACCGACCTTAGAATCTTTATCTTTAACTGCATCAGTCACCCCTCTGATTATAGATGCATACATTTTCAAACAACTATTGGCAGCTAGATTTACAATACCAGGACTTGTAATATCAGTCAAGGTTTTTGATTGTAAAATAATTTTCTTAGTTTTATGAACAGTAAAAGTTTCAGTTGCACTACACGTAATATGACCTCTAGCACCACCTTCACCAACAGCAACTAATTCAATATCAGTTGCCTGTAATCTAATCTTACCATTAGTAGCAATAATATCAATGTTACCATTTTCAGCATTAAACATTATGGTATCATCTGGTTCCTCATTATCCATTCCTGCCACAACTTGATAGTTACCAGGAACAGAATGAGTTGACCATGCTCTTCTTTGGCCATCAACATCCATACAAAAATTATGACGACCATCCTCAACATTCTTAAGTGCTATACCAGCAGTTACATCACCTTTCTTATGAATATCACCAAAAATAATCTCACCCTTATCATTTGACCACTTAACCGCAGTAAAATTTTTCTTTGCAGTATCCGAAGGAGCCGGGGGAGTAGGAGCGTCTTTATTCCTAGGGGTTCTATCTAAATTTTGATTACCTGCTGATGTTGACATAATTTTTAAGTAAGATTGTCAGGAGTTCCTGGGATATTAAGACGAGGATCATTACTATTAATATCAGTTCCCTGTCTCTGAATAGCAGATGGAGGTGTAGTAACCTGAGCATCGATGCTTTCTTGTAATGTATCATATATCTGAACTAATTTACCAGGGGTTTCATACATACCAGCATACCTAACACCATCTTTATAGAAGACAGCACCATAGTATGGTCTACCATCATAGTATCCAGTCTGTTTAAGTCCAACCAAATCAGTAACTTGAATTAATTTATCAGGATCAGCTTCAATAGGATCTCTTACTATCTTAAATCTAGGTATAAATTTAGCACCAACACCAGTTCCTGTTTTAACTCTTATATTAGGGTAAGTAATAACTGGTGGTATTGGACCTATAGAAACTCCTGTTATCTCACCAAAAGGACCAGTAGTAATAGGAAAACACTGCTCCTCACCAGTCTCAGTATTCTCAACACACACTACATCATCTGGACCATAATTAATAGGATCACCACTAGGTTCAACATCCGTTAACTCTAAAATAACTGGGTATTGAGTTGGTGGTCCCTCAGGATCATCTGGAGATGGAGGTGGCCAACTATTTCCAGGATCATCTACTACAACAGCAGTTACAATACCAACCCCATCTATAACCTTCGGACATGGTGGAGGAATAAGAACAGCAGATACTCCAATAGGATTTACTGTCCAAGGTTTACCTAAAGCTGTGCCTGTACGAGGATCAACCTTTGCAACATTTACTTTCCTCGTAATCTTTACAGCAGTCACATAAGGATTAAGTGCAAAAGTATGAGAAGCTGGTCCAGGAATATTATTTAAAGTTAACTCTATAGTATGCTTTCCTTTAGGTGCATTAAAACTTGATTTAGTTATCCCCTTATTAACTTGAGCTCTTGCTACTTCTGTTCCATCCACTTTAATAATACACACATCATCTGCTATTGCTTGAATATCATACTCACCCGCCTCAGGAAAATCAACACCTTTCCATGTCATTGTCCAACTTTTTCCTTGAAAATTCTGAGCAAAATCTTCTTGCCCTTTATAAGCTGGGCTAATGGTTGGTCCCAACTCAGTCTGAGTATAACTTGCTAGGGAAGGTCCAGAATAAGTAACTCCATTCTTTTCAGCCCCACTTATCATTCCTTCACCATATTTTATTACAGTCTTACTAGTACTAGGAACTCGGAACTTACATTTATTTCCCTGAAGATCGAACCACTCTCCTTGCGAAGAAGAACATATAAGGTCATTCCAATCATCACCTCTAGCATCTTCCATCTGAAGAACATTTGAACCCTTTGTTTTTAGTTGTATACGCCCATCATTATTTCCTGATACAACATTCCCTCCTGTAGATTTTCCAGATAAAGTGATAGTATGAGTTTCACTACCTTCTTGTTGTTTTAAATGAGTCCAAGTTGTAGTTCCTATTTTAATACTATCCAAAGCTGTTCCAGATTTTTTAGGATTATCAGCCCAACTATAAGTTAATGTAATTTTAACATCATTACCTTTAACATCAATCCCTTTACCATCACTAGAAAATCTAGCAGTTCCTCCATTAACCTTGTCAATAGTAAATGAAGCATTTACATCAAATCCATTAGAAGAATTATCATCAAATTCAAGTCTAGTAGAATTAGCAAAACGTAAATCTCCTGGTTTTTTTAACCCATTATATTGAATTAAAGTACCAGCAAAAGTAGTAACAAGATTTTCTTTTCTACCACTGTTCAATGTTACATCATAAACTTTTCCTACTTCAACTTTCTTTGTAATCGTGGTCTTAATCTGTGGTCCTTTATAAGTTTTTGATTCTGAAAAAAGACCATCAACACTAATTGCATTAGCATAATCTGCTGAAGAACTGGCTTTAAATGTAACATCTACAACCTTTGGTCCTTCAATAGTTTCTGAAGTTTGAGTTTGTTTTGATGCCCAATCTGCTGTACTAAAAACCTTTTGATCTATACTCTGCCAAACAAATTGCTTTTCATTTTCAATTTCAACAATGATTTCATGCAATCCAGCACTAAGAAATATCATTGTCTTATCAGGAGCAGAATTCTTAAATCCTTGCAATTTATGAACTGGTTTACCATCAATTAAAACTTTTCCAAAATTATCTGCTGTTCCTTTAATGCCATAGAATCCTTTATATGGAAGATCAACCTCCCAAGAATTTCTATACACAACTCCTGCTCCATCACTTCCCTTGGAAGATAAAGGAGGAATAGGAGAAATAGCATATCGATTAGTAAACTTACTCCATGCTTTGTCAACTCTAACTGGCCACCATCTAGTTTTAGCAGGACTTCTGGTAGTCCAGAAAGGACTAGGAGGACACCTTCCTTCTTGTTCTGGAGGGGGTTCTTGAGGTATAGGTGGCATAGGAGCATCAATAGTCAATGCAACTCCCATTGGATTTTCATTCCAAGACTTAGCACTAACAATTGAGATTTCTTCTTCTACAAATGCAGTTTTAATTTCAATAGCAAGAGCCATTGGATTTCCTTTTGCCAATGGTTTACCAGAAATCTGTTCCAAATCTGCCTTTAATGTATAAGTTCCCCCCTTAAAACTTCTTACATCAGTAGTCTTACCTGAAGATATTCCTGGACGAAGAAATCCAATCTTTCTTATCACAATATCCTCTTTGCCAGGACTACTAAAGGTAAGAGTCACATTATCATCCACCATAGAAGACACTGCATAATTTCCATTCTTAGGAAAGCTTATATTATTCCAAATAATAGTATGAGTTCCTTCAAAATCATCTGTAGATGCATTCGGATAGGTAGGATAACTTGATTTAATTTGTTTAATCCTCTTCATAAGAGGTTTGGGTTGCTCAATTACATTAACAGAAGTAATTTTAAGATCAGCATTGGTATCAAAACCCCCACTAATATCATCATCATATGCAATAGTTAAAGAATCAATCTGTTTAAATCCAGAGTCTGGACTACCACCTAAAGTTTTTATCAAATACTTTTGACCACCAGTAAATACACCCTGACCCTTCTGATGATCTCTCCTTGAACCTTCTCTTCTTACAAGACTCACTTCACCTTCATCACTCTTTATCCTCACTTCTTTTAAAGCTATCCCTCTATAGTTCCAAATATCATTTACATTTAATTCAAAATTAATTTTTACTCTTCCACCTCCAGTAACTTTAAGATAAGTTTTTCCCCCTTCTACTATTATCTTTGCTGTTGGTTTAACTGCTGGTTTATCAACAACACTCTTCCAAACTTCCTTCTTAACTTCAGCAACCTCAGTAGGATTAAAGGGCAACACGCCATATCGATTTATAAAATTAGCACCTTTACCTGCCTCTGGATTAATCTTCCATAATTTTCTATCAGCTTTCTTAATCCAATCAATAGTATTAAAAATAGTTTGGATCCCTGTAAACTTATCAGATTTTCCTGTGTTCGCAGGAGGAGCATCAACTATAAATTTAGCAACATTTCCTTTTAAATCATAGAACCTTCCTGAAGTAGCAGAGCATACTATATCTTGCCAATCATTATCAGTCCACTCCTCCATCTGCAGAACTTTTTCACCTTTATTTCTTAATTTAATATTAGAATCTAAATTCCCTCCCTGTGTAGTCTTTCCTCCAGATAATGTTACAGTATGAGTTTCACTTCCCCTTCTTACATTTAATTGAGTCCAAGTTTTATCAGCAATTCTAATACTCTCTAATGCTTTACTCCTATATCCAGGAATATCATTCCAACTATAGGTTAATGTAACTCTAACATTACTACCTTTAACATTAATACTCTTACCACTCCTATCAAAAACTGCACTTCCACCTTGCACATTATCAATAGTAAATGCACCATTAACATCAAAACTCCTACCACCCTCAGAATCATCATCAAATTCAAGTCTTTTATTACTTGCCCATCTCCTATCAGTCTCTTCTTTTAATCCAGTATATTGAATACCACTTCCCCCAACTGCAGAAACATTTCTCTGATTACTACTAGTTAATACTACATCATAAGGTTTACCATACTCAACAGTTTTAGTAATCGTTTCTTTTATCTGAGGACCTTTATATGTTTTTGATACATCAATACCCAATCCTTCTATCTTAATTCCATTAGCAAATTGTGCAGATGAACTAATCTTAAATGTAACTACATTAGATTCAGCAGGATTAGAAGGAGTTACTGATGCTAAATTCCTTATTTGTTTTACTTTTTCATACTGTAATTTATTAAGAAGATCAATAGTAATTTTATGAACCCCTGCACTCATTGTCTTTTTAATAGGAGTAGGTCCATCTTTCCACCCCTCTAAGTCTGCAATAGGATCATTATCAATATACAATTTCGCAACATTATCATTCTGGCCTCGAAAAATATAATCACCATCAAAAGGAAAATCTTCTTCCCATTCAAAAGTATATGTCTTTCCTGCATTATCAGATCCCTTTACATTTGATGGTGGGACTGGTGATATAGCATGATTATTCATAAATGAATCTTCAATGGTAGTTTTAACCTCTGCTTTTCGTTTCTTGGGAGTTGGTTTTGCTTTAAATGCCGAAGAATCAGCAAGTTTATAGGTCAATTCAAAACTATCATGGCCATGAGCCTTAGTCTTTAATCCTGCAGCAAAGATTCCTAAGGTCGCTTTAATTTGTAAATCATCGTCATCATCATTTGTACCAATCAAATCTGCAAAAATTGATTGACTTCTACCTTTATCTTGTTCCTTTCCTCTCTTTCCAAAAGAAGAAGGAGTAAGTAATCCTTGCTCCGTCCCTAAACCTTTTCTATGAGATCCAGTCGATACTACATTATAAAGGGTATTTACTTTAACTTTAATCTTTTCTTCTACTGCATGAGCTCCATCTCTATATTTGTCTGCTTTAATTGAAAACTTATGGGATCCATCCTTAGCTGTAAAATTAAATGCCAATCCCCTATCATGACCTCCCTGCGTATAGACGAGGAAAGAAACTTCTTTAAAATTACTAGGAGTAGGAGGAGGAGATGCAGATTCTACCCCAATATCAATCGCACTTACAGTTCTCTTTCCACCCCATGCATAGTGTTGAACATCATACTTTTCTCTTGTTGTTTTATTGGGAGAGGTAACTGCAAGAGGTGCTTCATACCTAGTAGTCCACCAATTTAAAATTCTATCAGTCTTACGATCATATCTCTGATCTTTCTTTAACTTAGAAAGAATATCTTGATACTTATCAATCTCTGCCCTCAAAGGATCTTTTTTCTTTCCAATATAGGAAGAGGGATCCCATGCTCCTAGAGTCTTCCCATCATTACCATACCTATCCCCAAATCCTATCTTCTCAATGTCTGGAGCACATTGAATAAGATCATACTCTTCAAAATCTTCCTCTCGATCAAACTCATCTATAGTAACAGAAGAACCGCCACCAACTAGTGCGCGAGCAACAGCACCAGATCCAACACCTTTATCATCATCTACATCAACAATAGGTGGATATTGATATCCATATCCCCCATGAACCAAATCGACAGCTAAAAGTGATCCATCACTTCCAATAACTGGATTTCCTTGGACCCCTACTCCTCCACCACCATAAAAATTAACCCTTACACTATCTTTCTCAAACTTTCCTCCCAACAATTTTACTTCTTCACTACTACCACCTACGATTGAAGGAAAATCTCCAATACTCTCAGAAATATCCTTTGTCGTATCTCCTTGTGGATTTAATCCTACAATATTACCACAACTATTATTTCCAGAACGCTTCTGAGGAAGCATATTCTCTGGTTCTAATTTATTAACCTCATTGATATTTAAATATTGTACCTTCTCTCTATTTCTAAAAATAAATTGAGTTCCTGGATTAACTTTAGCATACTTATTGGCTTCATACACACTAATTCCATCAACAAATCCCGTCTCGGTTGAAATGTAACCGACACGAATATCACATTTAGTAGGAGAACCAAAAAGATCGAATGCCATATCTTAATTCTTTATAAGAAATATTTATTAGAACATATCAAGAGCATCACCAGGATCACTTCCATCATCACTTAAATCTACCTCAGTAGCAGAGGTCTGAGTTAAATTAACATCGGGTGCATTCTTAGGAACAGTAGCAAATCCTGGCTTATCTTCCTTATCAGGAATAACCCTATCAACTAAGTCAGTTGCTTCAGTAATAGCAGAGAAGCTAGGTAGTTGGGTTTGAGACTGACCAGCACCCCCACTACACAAAGTATAATAATCTGACACAGCCTCATTGGGTGGAAGTTCAAAAGGAAAAACATTTTGTTTAATATTTTTAAAACTCAAAGCAGAAGTTAAATTACCTTTAATAGATCCTAATCCAGAAAGTAAAGATGCCATTGAACCACTAACACCTGCTACTTGACTCTGAATATCTCCAATAAAATCATCTATACCACCTATCAAATCATTATTAGTCTTCTCAATTTCATCTCTACTCGCAGCCATTACAGCAGCTACCATATCTTCTGATGCACAAACAGGAACCTTAGGTTTTCCTTTAAGAGGTTTAGGTTGAGTTGGATCAGAAGAACTTGTATCATTATCATTAAAAGCTTCAAAAGCATCAGTTAACTCATCAAGTTTTAACATTTTATTTAAAATTCCTTCCATCAATCCACCCATACCCCCAGTAATACCATTGTATTGAGATAAAAGATTCTGTGTCATTAAATCTTTCAAATCAAGCATCTTATATCTCTGACTCATAGGTAAAGCAGAAACAGCAGAAGTCATTTCCTTATTTAATTTTTTCTGCGTATACTCCATCACATTATCCATTATAATTTTCATATATTTTGATTGAGTTTTAGATCCATCACTAATTATCTTTTTCAGATTACCCATCTCACGAGTTCTGGAAACTGCATCTGTATAACTTGTCAATGCATTCATACTTTTATCAATCAATTGTGTCATATTATCCATATCAATTTGCATTGCTTTATTAGCAGACTCAACTAAAGAAGTAGGTTTCATCATCACCCTCTTCTTACAATAAACTGCATCCAATTTCAAATTAGCAGCATTCTGAAGATGCATTGCCTCACTTTCAATCGTTGCACCAGGTTGAACTGGAGATCGTGGAGAGTTTGCTTCCTTCGATCTATTAGCAACTCCTGCAGCAACTCTCTTTCTTATTAACTTATCTGTTTCTTCTAGAGATAATTCCTGTTCTTCTGCCTCATGTTTTGCACTTCTAATATCTTTAAGCTGTTGTTTAGTTATAGGTCTTCCTGCAGGTAAACCATACTTATTAAGTCCCTCTCCAACAGAAGGAGGAGCCTCTTCTTGCTGTTGTTCTGTAGACTTAGGTTTCTCTACACCCTTATCACTATCCCCAGCCACTGGAGTCTCTTCTGGTCTAGCAGGTTTCTGACCTTCTGCATATCCACTAGTTGCTACACTCCCATTCTTTGTGTTAGTAACTCGACTATCACCAATGGCAGTTGCTAATTGAGTCTGAGCATTGTTACCCAAAACTCCCATAATAACAGGAGTTTGTTGTTCCTTTCCATCTAAAAAGAATCCAAAAACTATATTACCCTGACGAATATTGGGAGTCTGTCCTGCGTTAGTTTGATATCCTCCAGCCGTGACAGGATACATTACATTTGCCCAAGGCAAATTTTTAGAAGGAATAGCCTCCTCACCCAAGTCATGAAGACCAAAAATTCTTACCTTATATCGATAACCCCAACCCCTAATCTGCTGTTTATTTTTAAATTTTCCGGAGGTTACATTATCGCGCCAAGTTGAATCATCAGCAATCTGTCCGACCCACCAATTAAATCCTTGGCCTAGATATCCTTGATTAAATAGAGATCCTCCTTCCATATATTATTCGTCGTAAACTCGACACTCCTCCGCATCAGGATGATTGTCACAATAAACTTCAAGATGCTTATCCTGATGTCGTGTATGATAATCATTAATCTTTGCATCGCTAGGATCTACTTCTTCTCCTTTATGATACTCATCATAATATGCATGAGCAGATTCTAAGTCTGCCTTAGTATACTCCATCTTCCCATGGTTAATGTGCTCTTTACCATCTGATTCGATGTAGACCTCATGATCTAAGTCGTGCTTAATTTCTGACATAATTTCTCCTAGGATGTTTTACCGTTGGTAGGACTTCCATCTCGACCAAAGGAATCTCTAATTAGATTCAACTTAGTAAAAGTTTCTTTGGCAGTAATGTAGTGGCATAAATCTGATATAATATATAGACCACCATCCTCCTGATTTACTTCATCACCACAAGCTTTATTTTGAGTTTCACCCATCTCAGGAATGTCCATAAAAACAGTATCTCCTGCATGTAAAGAAAAATCTCCAGGTATGGTTATGGTTATTTGAGAAGCAAACAATTGATTATATCTCATAACTGCTTGATTGAAAACCTTTCCATACTCAAAGTTTTCTTTCTTTGACTTTTCCAATTGTTCTTTTGTATCTCCAGTCATTAATTGACCAGTAGAAACAAGATGAAAAGTAGTTCTAGAAAACTCAGCATCTCCACCTTCCTTAGTAAACTCTTTGTTAAGTTCCGGCAATGCTTTCCCACCCAATTTTAAATACTCTTCAGAAATCTTCTCTCTTCCCTCTTCACCTAAGATATCACTTGTAGTACATATCCACTTACAAGTAAAAGGATCGAATAACATACTTCTAGTAGAATATGCACCCATCATCAATTTCTTTTGAATATTAATACGATTATCCGTTTCTAATGTTAATGCTTTAGCATCATATCCAGGAGGAATACTCTTCTCACCATCAGGAGTTTCATTATAAATGATAGATATCTTTTTCTTTCCTGTAAGTAAAGTATCTATAGATTTAAAATGAAATCCATCTGCTGTTTCCCAGAAAAAATATCCAGCAGTATGTCCTTCATCCTTTGACTCAGCAGACACTGCTTTCTTAGATAACTCATTAATATTATAAAAGGGTTTCTTATTATTACCTATAAAATCTAAAGGTTTCTTAGTCTCCTCCAAATCAATATCTTTTTTAGTCTTTAAAACTTTTTCTAACATATGTTCAACATGATCAGAGACTTGACCACCCCTACAATATCGAACTCTTGTCTTTTCATTATCAATATACTCTCTAGATACTAAATCAAGTTCATAAGATTTATTAGTAGTCTCTGCTGGTGTAGGAATGGGAGTAAGTTTATTAATATACAAACTATTATCAGACTGACTATTAAAATCTATAGTATTTTTATTATTATCTGTAAATTTTAAATTAACCTTTTCTTCACCTACAATTGGAAGTCCTTCTACTGCTCCAACCTTCTTAGATCTTGAAACTCTTCTTCCTCTCCTATTAATCTTTGACGTTGATAAAGTATTACCTGCATCAGTAAAAACTACAGATGCTCTGACCGTATCTTGTAACAGACTCTCATAATATAAAACTCTAACAGTTCCCCCAATCAAACTAACTGTTAAATTCTTATTCTTATTAGAAATAACATCAACTTTCTCAAGAAGAGCAGGGGTAGCACTCTTTGAAGCTATTTTATTAGCTTTCCTTTGAGAAGTTCTCTTCTTAATAGTTTCTAGTGTTGGCATTGTTATCTTCCTCTACTTATATTTAACCACCCGCATATAAAGAATCTGTCGAACTGTGAAATCTAGATCCACCAGCAACTACTATAGGTACTAATGATTCTTTAGATTTAGGCTCCGGCAATTCCCCACTTGCATCAAGTCCATCAGAATAACCAGCATTATAAGCCTCTTGACTTCCTTCTTCATCACCAACCATCTCATAAGAAGCATGTTTACTAATATCCTCTGTCTTCTTAGATACTGCTTTAACATCTAAAGGCATAATCTTCTCACTACCAGCAGGAGAGGTTTCCTTAGATATTACAATATCATCTTTTTGTGAAGGATCCACGTCCACATCTGTTGTTGAAGTACTTTTATCTGTTGACGCAGGAACTTTATTAGGATCTTTTTCTTTCTTATCACCTCCAGTTAACATTTTAACTAACTCACCAAGATCAGGTAACTTTGATCCAATGGCATCTATCTTAGATCCCAATGCCATTGCTCCTGGGATCATACCTAGAACTGCTTTCTCTCCACCCATCACAGTTTCGGGGAAAAGATCTCTTCCAAACAAATACGCATCTATAGCCATAGACGCAGGTGCTAAACCAGTAATATCTAATATACCCGATCCAAATTCCAACATTGCACCAAAACTATCTCCACTTGCCAGCCTATCATAGGCAAACAACATGTTAAAGATACCACCAATCCAAGGTAATGCTTTCGCACCGAACTTACTTGCCAATTTAGGTGCATCACTTAAAGCATTCAATCCAATCTTCTTAAGAAGATCTCCTACACCTGGTATCTTTAATATATTTTTAAACAAATCATCAGCAACTCTACCTAAAGGTCTAATTATAGGATCTAACCATTTCTTAATAGGTGCAACAACCCCATTCAACAACGCATCTCTTGCTCCTTTCTTCATGGAATCAAGAGAATTCGTAACCTTCTTGGCAGCATTATCCCATTTAGATTTCAACCCCTTTCCTACATTCTTTACTTTCTTCCAACCCTCACCAGCCAATTGACCGGCTTGTGCTAATGTTTTATCTGCAAAATCACCCACTCCCGTGAGTGCCTTTTTAAACCAATTAGTTTTAACAGGTTGTGGTTTAACTTTTTTTGCTTGCTTCAGAGCGTCATTAGCACCAGCACCACCCTGTCTTGCCTTATTATATGCACGAATCTGATCATCATTTAAACCTTGCTTCTGCAATAAATTTTCAGTCTTAGTTTTAGGTCTGATAGATCCATCACTAGGATCCACTATATTTTTCTTTCTTACTTGTTTATATTTTCCATCAGGAGAAATCCCTTGTCCTGGTTTGGGTTTGGGTTTACCTCTAACATCATCCCAAAAATTATCACCTTTCATATTGGCAACTTCCATTGCCACAGCAGCAGCAGTCATTCCCAAGATCATGACAGTATTCATGAACTTGTTTAAAACAGATGTAAAATTATCAAACTTCTCAACACCTTCATCACCAAATATATCTCTTACCTTTTCCCTCGTCCAATCATGGATTTTCATTCCCCACTCAAGGAAAGTAGCTAATCCATTTAAGATCTTACCCCCAAAATCAATAACAAAATCTGCAATAGCCGCTAATGGTTTAAGGAACTTGACTATTGTAGGTAAGAATTTAATTAATCTAAAAGCAATCCAACCAATAAGAATATCACCCAAGAATTTCTTAATTCCACTTAAGAAACTCATCTTAGGAATTAATTGTTTAGGAGTTTCTGGTTTATCTGGATCAATAGGACCTTCTACCTTATCTTCTTCTTTTGCACGGGCTTCTTTTTCTTTTGCTTTTTTTTCATCATCTTGCTGCTTCTTTTTAGCAGCAAAAGATCCTTGCAATAATTTCTCAACTGTTATTATCTTTACACTAATAGTATAAAGAGGCTTAACCAATTCGGAAGAAGGTTGAGTTACTATATCTCCACCTTTCTTTCCTGCTGGTAAAAATTTTTGAGTATTAATTGCCATTTCTTATACCGATATTCCTAAGACGGCTATCTTTTGAGGAGATCTCATAGCAGTTGGACTAAAGCTTGGAATTTCATTCTTTGCATTAGAAATATCTGGTTTTGCATCAGCTTTTTTAAGTTCTTTTTGATATGCTTGTGTCGATTTCATCTTAACAGGAGGTGTAATCGAAGGAGATTTTTTAGAACTAGAAAATCTACCACCACCTCTAGTAGGTGTACTACGTTGTTCTCGAATAACCTTTTCTGTAGCAGATGCAGGTATAGAAGAAGGAGCAACCTTCTCAATATTGGTAGTTTCTTGACTCGTCTCAGATGGAATCTGTATTTTAGATAAGTCTAAGTCCTTTTTATCAGAATTTACCAATAAATCAATATATTTTTTATCAACTACACTTAAATTGGCAACAACTTTAGGATTATTATTCGTATATTTTATAAGTCCTCTTGTTGCCCTAGAATGTCTTCTCTTTGTGGAATCTACACCCTGCCCACTCTGTATTGCTTCATTTAATTCCTCAGTTCTGTGTTTATGTCTTATTATCATAGTTTGCAACTCTTGTTCAAAAGTATATGGAACCCCCTCAGCAATACCCGCTATTGCTGAAGGTTCGTTACCCTTGTCAGATACTCTTCCACCAGTATTATATCTACCTCCAAGTGGTCTATTAGTTCCTCCACCAGCAGCATTCATTGCTTCCATGGTGCCTACACCAAATTTCTCAACAGCACCAGTGGACATAACAAATTCACCAGCAGTTAATTTTGCAGGAACCCTATCTGTTCCAAAAGGTCCTGATACAAAACCCCCTGTTTTCATCTCTTTAGTGTCTGGTTGTTTAGTATCTGGTTGTTTAGTATCTGGTTGTTTAGTATCTGGTTCTGGTTCACCACCATCCGTCATACGACCATGTAACTGGTAAGCACCAACTGCAAGACCAGTTAGTTGCATTGCTCTCATTGCTTTCTTTCCACCCAACATCTTAAGAAGCTTACCACCTTTAAGCTTGGCTAAAGCAGCCACCAGTTGAGGAATTAATTGAGATACAATTTTCACAGTCCACACTCCCACTTTAATCATCATGCCAGCGATGAATTTAGTGAAAGAATTGCCAAAAAGTAAGTAAGCAGCTAACAATGTTGGCCAAGTATTCTTAAGGAATCCAAAAATTGCTTTTATCTTTCCTTGATTCTCCTTATCACCTAACCATTCAACAAGTTTAAAAAGAATTCTTCCCAGAAGAACAGTGGATATAAAGTCCCACAACTTTTGCCAAGCACTCTTAAAAGGTTCAAGAACTTTCTTTGCCGTAGCAGTAATACCTCTTAAAATTTTAAATTCTAACTTATCCTCCTTCTTCCTACGTCTATAAGTCTCCATTAAACGTTGAAGCCAATTCTTATGCTTCTCTTCTGCTTTGGCTTCATTTCTAAGAACTTGAAGTATATTATCTAATGCATTATTAATTGCTATAAGAGGATCATATGCGACCATCTTACCTGGATCAGATTTAACTATTCCCCCAAAAGATCCTGGATTAGCAGTAGGAGTACCACGACTACCACCACTAGGTACAGTCTTCTTTCCTAAAAATTTATCTACAAATTTATTAAAATCTATCTTATCATTACGTTTCTTAAAACCTTCTTTCCTTTCAGCAGCACTTAAAGGATGCCCGTCAATAGTTCCCTGAGTTGTAAGCTCCTGAACATGACGTTGGTAACTGTCCCCAAAGAAATTAGAAGCAAAATTTTTACCGGAGATCTTACTAGGCATTGCCTGATTGTTGTTTGCGTTTTAATTCTTCCTCTTCTAGGTGTTGTTGAAGAAGCCCCACATAGATGTCTCGTTCCCAAGGCATCATATTTTCAATCTCTGTTAAGCTATATTTATGATACTGCATCAAGGCGAAATTTAGTCTGAAGTAACTTTCCAGACTCATATGCAGTAGGGCTACGCGAAAAAACTTGCTAGACCCTCCAATACTACATCACTCTCAACCTTAGTCTTAGGATTAGTAACTTTAATAGTATGAGATAACTTAGGCATTGTCTCAAAGAAAGTTTCAATCTCCTTAAACTGAGTAGAATTCATTTGTTCTAAGAAATCCTTTATCTCTTTCTTAGTACAATCGGCAGCTGCCCATACCTCATCTTCAGTATAAATCTTATCAATACAAGTTGCAATCAAATCAAATGATTGATCCATTGCATTACTCTCATTAAAATCAAAATTATTTTTAATGAATTGATCTAATGATGGATACTTCAATTCCATCATAATAGAATTATCCACTTTAATTTTAGTAGTATGATTATCATCCTTTTGAACTTCAATATCATCTAAGAAAATTGTTATAGGAACCTGAGTTTCATTATCATCAGGACAAGTAACATTAACTTCAAGTTCTTCTCCAACAGACTTACCCCTAATATTAAGGAAAAGAAATTCAATGTCAAAAGTAGGAAGTTGTTCTACTTTCACACCTTTTGTAAGAACACAACTTTTCAATACTGCTTTAATAGCATTAGTGATCTGTTTAGTATCCTCACTTTCCATAGCAATCACAAGAAGTTTTTCTTCTTTAACTAAGAAAGGTCTATATTTAATAGTCTCGCCAGTCGAGGGTAACTCCAACTCGTAGGTCGGAGTCGCAATTTTTGGTAAAGGCATAATAACCTATAGAAATTTCAGTGTATTTATTTATAGGGGTTATCAACGAAGAGCTTGTTGAACCAACCCACCAGCAACATCGCCCAGAAAATCATTCCCTGTTACCCTATCTACTACAGCATCAGCAAACCTACCAGCAAGACCAGATAATCCACCAGAATTAAAGAGAGATTGTTGAAAAGGATTAGTAGGAGGATATGCTGCTGTCTTATGCAAATTCTTCACCACATATCTTATATAAGTTAATGAAACTGTGCATTTTAATAATGAAGAAGAATCATAAGACACAGGCATAGAATTTATTGACAAAGGATATGCTCTAACAAATTCATACTCTAATAGGTTTAAATGATCTTTCTCAAACTTCCTAACTATTAATCCAGAATTTGCTGAATAATCATCAGGATATCTCAACCTATAATCATAATTAGTTTGCATCAATTCATTATCACTAGCTCTTCTTTGTTGATTAGAATTCTCAGTATACCTACCATTAGTAATATAACCCATCCACTCTTCAAAAAATTTAATAGGTTGATATAATCCTGCATCTACATAAAAAGTTAAATCAATTCTTTCATCAAATACTCGACGATGAACATGCCTTTCTGTAACACCTGTACGATCATTAAAAATTTCAAACGTTGCAAGATTAGATCCAGGAAGCAATGCTTCTGAACACATTAGTTGAATCTTATCTTGCTTCCCCACACCCCTCCATCTACCAAGAGGTCCAATAATAGGTACCTCCACCTCAAAATGAGAAGTGGTTGCTGGCCTTAATAGATTGGCCTTAATGTCTGAAACTCTGGCTACCCTAGGCATTTATAAATAATTTTTAACCTTATATATTATGTATGGCCGAAAGTAAGAAGAGTTTATACAGACCATCTTTTCCAAAGAAATATAAAGGTGATACAAGTAATATTATCTGTCGGAGTAGTTGGGAAAGAAAGTTCTGTCAATACTGTGATCTCAATGAAAGTATCTTAGAATGGGGGAGCGAAGAATTCTGGATCCCATATCGTTCTCCTGTAGATAATAAAACTCATCGATACTTTCCTGACTTCATTATTAAAGTAAAGGAAAGCACAGGTGAACTTAAAACATATGTCGTTGAAGTTAAACCTAGACGACAAACTAAACCACCTACAAAAAGATCTTCACTTTATGAAGCCAAAACTTATGCAGTTAACCAAGCAAAATGGAAAGCAGCAAGAAGTTGGTGTGCCGATAGAAGAATTGAATTTAAAATTATAACTGAAAAAGAATTGGGTATTAGATAATGACAGACTCCTTCGGTTTTCAAGAAGAAGATACTGGATTCAATCGTATCGAAGCAGTTAAAGATCAATTAACAGCATCAATTAATGATCCAGAAGACTTGATGATTATTATCATGGAAGCTCTTAATAATACTGTTACTCCTATACCAGAAGTAGGAAAATTTTATACCTTTGTATATAATGCAAAAACTCCAGACATTACTTATGACCAGCACCCACTCATTGCTTGCACAGAATTATTATCCTGGGGATTCCGTGGTCTTAACTTTCACTGGAGACAATCAAGAAATTACACCTGGGAAGAACTAGCAGGTCAACTATATGTTGTTGAATATAATGAACTTGATGACTTACTTGATATCCCTTATGGAAAATTCATCCTAAATAAATAAAAACCTTTGTCTAATGGCAGAAGTAACAAGTTCTATAAGTCAAACTAGGGTAGGACCTTCAGTTAGAAATAAAAAAAGTATATTCACAGCTACTAAAGTAACTGGTCCTAATGGATCGCCTCCTGTTTATACAACATCTATCATTAAATATGATGATGCTAAAGGAACCAACGCTAGAGTAATTGGAACTAGAAATAGTAATCAAAGTAAGATTCAATGGAATAATAATGCCACTTCAACTGATAAACAATATAGTAATAAAATAAGTCAAACATCATCCAACCAAGTTCAATCTATAGAAAAAGATCTTGCTTCAACAGCCCAACAAAAAGATGCTCTTCGTGATGCATCAGGACAAAAAAATAAAGCAAACAAAGATTCAGAAGGAAAAGAGGGAGACAAAGATAAAAGAGAAGGAATATCCTTAAAGGATGCAACACAAAAACTCAAAGATATGACTGCTGAAAGTGCAGTCGGAACAAAAGATAGTGGTTTTGGAATTCATGTTTATCCAAAAACTTTAAGACAAGATAATAATGGACAAGACTATATGAAATTTGACATGTTGAAATATGAACCTACTGATATTAATACAGACAAATTTGCTGTAGCAGATAGAGAGTCTAATAGAAAATCAATAGGAACTGTCATGCTTCCTATTCCTGCTGGTATTCAAGATGGATTTTCTGTATCGTGGTCAGATGATAGTATGACCGCTCTCGATCTGGCTAAAGCAAACATTGCATTAGAAACAATAACCGGTGGGCCAGGTGCTGGTATAGATGAATTAAGTAAACAAGTTTCCAAAGCATCAGGTGCTTCAGGTGAAGTAGGAGCAGCACTAGCAGCAACCATTGCAGGGATGGCATCAGGTGCAGGAAATCTTCTCACCAGAACCACTGGTGCAATAATGAATCCTAATATGGAATTACTTTTCACTGGCCCTAACCTAAGAACTTTTAGTTTTCAATTCCTATTAGCACCAAGAGATGATAAGGAAGCAAAAACTGTTATTAAAATTCTACGATTCTTTAAACAGGGGATGGCACCAATCAGAAGTAAATCCAGACTCTTTTTAAAATCCCCTCATACATTTAGATTATCTTATAGAAATAGTAGAGGAACACAACACAAATACTTAAATAAATTTAAAGAGTGTGCTCTGCAAGCATTTGGTGTTGATTATGCACCCAACGGAAACTATTCTACCTATGAAGATGGGATTATGACAGCTTATCGCATGACTATGACTTACTCCGAACTACAACCAATTTACAATGATGATTATGGTGTAAATTTCCCTGCAGAAATAGGTTTCTAAAATGTCTAATTATTTTAATCTCGTTCCCGACTTTGAATATGTTAGTCGTCTTCCCGATGCAAAGATAGGGGATTATATTACTGTCAAAAACCTTTTTAGAAAGGTTGTATTAAGAGAAGATATCTATCAAAATCTAACCTTCTTTACTAAGTATAATATTAAAGGAGATGATAGACCGGATAATGTATCCTATAACGTATATGAAGATTCTAATTTAGATTGGGTTATTCTCTTAGCAAATAATATTTTGAATGTACCTAACGAATGGCCTCTAACTCAAGAAGATTTTAATAGATATCTTTTAGATAAGTATAATGATGATTATGATAAAATCTATAATGGAGTTCACCATCACGAAACTATTGAAGTAAAAGATAGTAATGATATTGTTATATGTAAAGAAGGATTAGAAGTCAGTCCTGATTTTAATGTTACTTATTATGATTACTTCCTCAGTGGAATGACTACATCTAATAATATCACTAGACCTGTAACGAATTACGAATATGAAGAGAAGATAGAAAATAAAAAAAGAGAAATATTTATTCTCAAACCAGAATACTTATCAGTTGTTATAGATGATATTAATGATATCATGCCATATAAAAAAGGATCCACTGAATATATCAATGAATCCCTTAAGAGAGCAGAAAATATTAAATTGTTTCAGTAAAACCTAACGTAAGGATTTTTTACTGGAGATTTTTTTCCGACTTTTTTGGAATAAAAAGTCGATTTTCCCCTGGAGTAATTACTCCTCAGCAAGTTTCTGAAAATAACTTAGTGCATCATCTTCATCAGCAGAGGATGATCCTACTGGTGCTGCAACAGGTTCCTTACTCTTAAAATCTGGAGTAAAGGTTCCACGACCTTCACTTTCATCTTCTAACTCGGCATCGAATACACGACGAGTAGCAGGCTTAGCACCTAGAACATAGTCAAGACGCTTCTTAAGATCATCATAAGATTTAAATTGATCTGACGCAGTTAATGCAGAAAGAGAATATTCTCTCTTCCATACTGCCTCTAATGCATCATCATCTTCTTGAAGAGGAGTTACTGAATCGAACTCTGACTTATCATAGTTCCAGAAACCATCCTTCTTAACAATCTTCAACTTGAAGTTTGCACCTTGCCAGAAGTCAAAAGGATTAATTGGAGTTTCATCCTCAAACTCTGGTTGCATTGCTTCCATAACCTTATCAAAGATCTTCTTACCATACTTGAATAAGAAAACCTTACCCTCATTCTGAGGATTGGTTGGATCTTTAACCACATAGATGTTGCTGTAATAAGAAAGCTTACGCTTCTGCTTACGAACAGTATCCTTATCAGATTCATTACCACTGTTCCAGAGTTCACGATTGTGTTCTGAGACAGGATCCTTACCCCCATTAGTAGTTAAGGAATTTTCAATATACCATCCACCAGGACCTTGAAATGCATGTGAATACATTTTAGCCCAAGGGAGTTCTTCATTCTCAGGAGCAGGAAGGAAACGGATAACAGCATAACCGTTACCAGTCTTATCAAGTTCTGGTTTCCACAGACGCTCATCAGCACCTGCACCTGTATTATTCATCTTCTCTACTTCTTTGACTAACTTCTGGGTCAGTGAACCAAGAGAAGACTGCTTCTTAAGGTCTTTAAAAGACATTAGATTACCTCGGATTAATTGGATTTGGCTTGTGTCGTATCTATTATAAAAAATTTAATCATCAATGTCAAGTTGGTCCCTCATTGCTCCCACCATCTTATCCATTTGACTGAATAAGATATTCATATCAATATTAGCAGGGAGTCCCATCATGGATGCTGATTGAGTGATCTCTTCTTTCATTCTCTTAGCAGCAGGATCATCAGATAAACTCAAACGAGTATACATAATCCGCTGCTTCTCAAGAAGTCTCTCTAGAACTTCAATATGATATCTTTGATCTTCCTTATTCATAGTAGGAAACTTAAAGACATTAGTGTAAATCTCCTCTTGGAGTTCACTAATCTCTGCCATCTCCGCACGAATGACATCGGATTGAAAAAAGCTCATAAGACAGTTTCTTGAAGGATCTTTTTATAACGTGATACATCTATATTTAGGAAAGGTCCATACTTTTTTATCTTTCTACTGACGGTTTCCCATACAGGATCATTCAGTTTCTGATCAAAGTTCTTTCCATATCCTAATATCATATCACATATTACTAAAGTTTCAAGTGAGGTATTCCCACCAAGATAACTTCTAAGGATAGGAGGATGACCCTCTGTACAATCAAAGACTTCATCAACTTTATTACCATCAAAAAGATTATTAACTTCCTCCTTAAAAATATAAGTAAGTGATTGAGTTTTCTTTTTCCACTCTTGATATCTCCCTTCCCCTTCCTTTATCATCTCACCAATCCAAATTGTTCCTGGATCAGTAGAGTATATAAAATTTGATACAAAAAAATCTACTATTTCCTTGTCATCTTTCTGTCGTGCAAACTTTTCAAACCAAAACCTATCTTTTCTCTTATAGAAGGCAGCATTAGTTGCTCTAGTCTTACCCCGATACTTGTGATAATCATAATGATCCTTAGTAAAGTGATTCTTTAGAGCGAGATAACAACGATAAGCATCAGCAGGCATCATTCACTTTCTTTCTGTATAATATTAAATGCAAGAGTAATTCTTTCTTTATTAGCAGTCTGCTCTTTTACATGATGTAAAACACTAGAAGGAAACAATACCATCGACCCATCCCCACCTTCATATGCTACATTATACTGATCAAAAAATGTAGGATGCTTATGATTCTTATAATAGATCACACCTGAAAGAAATCCTGCATGATTATGTGTAGGATTATCGTCTCCTTTGTATGCAAAGTTAGTCCAGATATCATATCCATCAAAATGTCCATCCCACTTTCTCAATTTAAACTGTCTATTAGTCTTCCCCATTCCCCAATACTTTGCAGACAATCTTAATACCCATGCCATCCAAAAAGATTGTTCAATTAAATGAGGAGAGATAGAACACTGATAAGAATTATGTGCCTTTCCATCACCATCAAGATAACCAACATTTTGGTGTCCTTTAAGTTTTGCTAATGGACTATTCTTAAACTTCTTACTTTCATTTACCCAAACATCAAGTTCTTTCTGGATTTGTTTAGGAATTCTAGTCACCATTACAGGACATCCATCCTGTAATTTTTTCATTTCTAAAAATTCACTCATCATCTACCTTCCTTAGATTTATTTCTAATAGTAATATGATTACCTTCAATTGAAATCTCAAGATAATCTCTATGACTCCAATCCAATTCTTCATATAACGCATTAAGTTTAGCCATATCTTCCCATAAATCAGTGGGTGTTGGTTCTCCCCAAAACGGATTATCATCTGGATCAATCATAATGGTAGTTTGGCTCGTGAAGTTTTCTTTAAAAAATTTAACTCCTGTGCTTCATATTTAATCTTTTCTTTCAAAGGTTTTGATATAAGTTTAGGAACTGATTCTACATCTATATTATTCTGTTCACAAAAATGAATAATCGCATCAATATAATTCATATCCGAATTATTTAACACCAAAGATTCAATCTGTTCCGCAAAACGAGAAGGGCAAAAGAACTTGCTCTCTAATACTTTTTCGAGTTCATTCTCCATTCTCTGACCCAATATTGTTAGATACAAATTCTTTTATATACCGAACTAATAATTTAATATAATCCCCTTTGTTCCTTTTGTCAAATACTTTTACATCACCATTAGGCGTTACCATAATGGTAATAAGTTTCTTTACAGGGATCCCAGTTAATTCAAAATAAGCAGCTGCATAAAAAGTTTCTTGGACGAAATAATTTTCCAGCCACTTCTCCGGTTTAATTTTTTCTGAGGTCTTGAAGTCTATTACTGCTAGTTCACCCTCATACTCTGCTATGCAGTCAACTCTTCCAGCAAGACCAAGGTACTCGGAGTAAAGGGTTCTTTCTATAGCGTGTATATTATTTATCTTGTCCAGATATGGTGTAGCATGATGAAACATAAACCTAGTAGCAGGAAGGTAATCCTCCCACACCAAATCTCTATTCTCCAAGTATGCTTGAGCAGCTTCATGAAAATCTGTGCCACGGGCAGTTGCTCTCTTAGTAATTTTGTTTGCTTCCTCAATACCAACTCGCTTACGCCAGTCAATAAAGATCTGTCGATTATAAAAGGAAGTAACTGATGTAATAGAAGGAACCCACTGACCATCGGGAAGATGATACAGTCGGCATCCAGGGGTTTCTTTCTTTTCTAATTCAAGATCACCTAAGAAATTACAATGAGTAAAGGTCATAAACTAACTTCCATCTTAGATAGAAGATACTCTTTCACAAATCCTGATCGAACTATATCCTCAATTCCAAATTCAATAAGATCAACTGATGGCATAATGCGAAGGATCCTCATAAAATCACTCACACCATTTCTCTCATTAGTCTTAATCAAATCTGACTGAGTGGCATCACCACAAAACATAATCTTAGAATCTTGTCCTACTCTTGTTATTATACTATCAAGTTCATGAAAATTCAAGTTCTGATATTCATCAACTAAAACAATTGCTTTATCTAAAGTTGTTCCTCTAATAAATGATGTACTCCAAAAAGAAATAGTTCCTTGAGTCTTAAGATTACCATAAAGCATCTCAAAATCTGCTTCAGTGGGCATCTCAAACATAAACTTGACCATATTTTTATATGGTATCTGATATAATGAAGACTTATCTTCATGATCCCCAGGAAGGAAACCAATCTCTCTTGTAGAAACAAGTGACCTTACAATATAAATCTTCTCATAAGGAGTCTTCTCATCCAAGACATCTTTTAATGCATTATAGAGAGTGATAAAGGTCTTACCAGTTCCTGCACACCCATATGCTACAAGATTTTTATTGTCATTATAAGAATCAAAAAGTATTTGTTGATTGGCAGTGAGGGGTGTTATCTCCCTCATTAATTCGGTATTGATAGGTTTTTTTCTTTTCATCTGCTTAGCTGACATTCCATAAGGAATAATTGTTTTTGATCTTTGTCTTGTTTTAGTTGGCATATGAAAATTAAATTGGTTTTACTGTAGCTCCAGGTGCTTTAGATGCTTTATAAAGAACATCATTCCATCCAGGGTGAGACTTCTTTAATTTATCTTGAAAATCTCCAACCTCTCCAACTCCGGCTACTCCAGCTGACCAATCCTTGTCCCACTCTGGATTTTCTTTTCTCCATTCATCATAAGCTTTCATTGTCATAGAAAGTTCTTTCTTCTCTTTAGTCTTGAGATTAATAACGGGATAAGTAGGCATACAATTTCTAATAATCTGTAGGAATATTTATATACACACTTACCATTCTAAAGATTCTGCTACTGTAGGAAATTCTTCCATAAAAATATCCTTACATCCATTTGCTATATCCATATGTTCTTTCTGAGTTCCATGACCACTACGCAATTCAATATAATGAATCCAAGATCTAACAGATCCTGTCATATACAATCGTGTAGGAGTAGCTAGAGGAAGAACAAACCTTGCACATTCTTTTGCGACTCCACATTCAAGCATCTGATTGTATAAAGCAAAAGAAGAACCAAACAAAGTTTTCATTTGCCTATTCAATTTCTCTACCAACTCAGGATCCAAATCATCAATAGAATTCTGACGATTCTTTTTATCCTGTCTACGCAACTCAGGCAATTGAACTGTTTCTAAAAGTTTGGTATCAGCGTACCTTTGAGAGAACTCTTGATAAGTAAAGCTTCTGTGCCTCAATATTTGAGCAGCAATACCCCTTGTAGTATTAATCTCCAAAGTCATATGTGCTTGCTCAAAGACACTCCAATGACCATGTTGAATACAGTATCTTAATAATCCTGCAAACTTTTCATTATCTTGGTTATTAGGATTACTAACTCTAGCAACATATGCTATATGTTTCTCCGCGTCAGGAGTAACACTTACTAATTTAACTTCTGGTTTCATATCTAATCAGGGTATCCATCATCATCATCCCACTCTTCATCATAATCAGCAGGAGGTGCAGAGAATCTTTCAGAAGGTTTATATGCATCTATATCAGAATAAACTTCAGCTTCCAATGCATCCACCAACTGCTTAAGATTTCTCACAATTAATTTTAATCGTTCTCTTTCCATGTGACAATGGCTTTCATATAATTATAAGCGAAAAAAAGAAGGGGTCAAGCCCCTTCCTTATTTCTTAGTCCAAGTAAGACTTCACCTTGCACACACAGTCTTAGACTCTGTATGCTTGATACCTCTGTATGTGAGTTCAGAGACTTGCTTCTGACAAGTTTGCTTGTCGTTGGTGTCATAGGTGACACCTCTGTAAGTGACTTTCGCCATGATTTTACTCCTAAAGTAGTTGGGTTTTTAAGTCCGTTCCTTTAGTCGTTTGCGTCCCCGAAGGGATGAACGTACCCGTTCCGCGACTTACTTGCGTCCCATAATGGGATGAACGTATATGTGCAATATAACACATAGTATCTTATTTAGTCAAGCACAACTGTAACATGTGATACAGTTTTTACATATCTTCAATTTTGTAAGGGCACATTATCCTTTCAACGATACCTAATGCATGTTTGTTGTGCTTGATTAACTTACTCATCCAAATTCTTTCAGTCAGAGTAACCGTCCTACCAAGTTTCATCCTACAAGCAATCTCTGTTACTCGTAGTCTACTATCTTTAGAGAGCATTGATTACAAGGGGTAAAAGATTATGTTCTGCCTGTTGTATTGCTCGCTGTAATGACTCAACAGTATCCCCTGGCAGAATAGGAACTGTCTGTTGTTTAATAACCGCACCAGAATCTAAATGTTCGGTGACCCAATGAACTGAACAACCAGTCTCATCATCACCAGACTTCAATGCCTGCTCTACAGCACCCAACCCCTTATACTTAGGTAATAGAGATGGGTGAAGATTAATAAGTCTTCCTTGAAATGCCTGACAGAACTTCTTAGATACTATTCTCATCCACCCTGCCATTACAACCAAGTCTACTTGATATGCCTCAAAAAGAGCAATAATCTCATCCTCATCCTTACTATAACATGATTGTATATCTAATCTATCTGCTCTCTTCTTTGCCTTTGCTTTCTTTTTATTATAAACCATGATTACTACATCATGATCTGGACAGGAATGGACTATGTTCTCAAAGTTGCTACCATTACCGGAGCACATAATACCAAGTCTCATTATAAACGCACCTTTACCTTTTCTACAACTTCTATCTTGAAAGGTTTATTAAGAAGATCTTTAATATTCATGTAAGCATACGCAGTGAAAACTTGCGGAACTATAAAAGCAACCATTGCTACAGTCCAAAAAATGTAATAATAATTTTCCTTACGTTGTGTTCTCATTTAATACTCCAATCCTCATAAGGTGGTTCTTCTCCACCCACACGATACTTAAAGTGTTCAACATCAAAATATGAAGGTGGTAACTCTCCTATCTCATCATATGGACCTGCAATTCTCCTTTTATATTCTCGCTCATCTAATACTTCATTAATAAGAATCTTCATCTCCCTAACATACTCAGGAGTAAACAACCTACGAGGTCTAATCTCCATAGGTTTATGTTTCTGTGGTTTTAACTTTGCCTTAGCAGACTCTTCCGGACTCATCTTTGGGCTTAGTCCTTGAGTATCGATATAATCAATAGGAGGTTTAGTCATTCAATAGCCTCAGAATCAATTCCATACTTTTCAATCAATTTATCTACCTTGGTTTTCTTTCCAGAAAGTTTAGCCGCTTGATAAAGACCAGACCTCTGCAATTTCTTTAGTCTCTTATACTCCTTAATAATTTTACCCACCTCATCCACATTAATGTTGAGATTAAACTCATCATCATCTTCCTTATTTACAAACCCCTTAAAACCTTCACTCATTTTCTTCTCTTCTTTTTAGGTGGAGCTTTATATCCCCATTGACTAGGACTTATTGTACCATGACCATAATCAATCTTCTTTACATTACCATACTTATCATAATAAAAATCAAAAATATTCACCTGCTTATTGGAACGAGTCACATCTAAACATATTTTACCATCAACTTCATAGGTAATATTAAAAGCATCTGTGGGAAAAGACTTATCATTAGATTTATCCCATGTGGTTTTTTCTAAAAGAATTTCACAAGAATAATCTGAAGGATCAAGTTTAGATGCTTCTTCTTTTTTCTTATCCTCAGCCACTGCAGCTGCTCCTCTACTTATTTCTTTTCCCCCAACATTAACAGTCATCCTCGACCGCCCCACTTAATGTCAGGAAATGCTTCAGCAACTATCTCATAAGTAACTTTATACTTGGTTCCTAACTTCTTATCTTTCGTAAGAATAACAATCTCTGCTTCAGCAGGATGAAGACCCTCAAGCATTTGAATAAACATTGTCTCTCGACGAATACCATTCAATGAATCATTTCCACCCTTCACAAAGTGAAAAAGATTCTTAGCCTCTCTACGAAGAGAAGTATGATCTGTTCCCTCTGGAACATCATTAGGTTTAAAAGGAACTGGTCCTTCAGGAATCAATGAAATAACTGTGTCATCAAAATTCCAAATAAGAATAGAAACAAGAGCAGGATTTCTATACTCTTTTAAAGCTTCTACCTTTGATACTCTTGATCTTTGCTTACTTACATAATCAAGAATCTCATGAACAAATGGATTAGGAGGAAGTTCTACCTTCTTAGAAGTCTTTGCCACGACTGTCCTACTCTTCCTCTGAGTCGTCTTCTGTTGTGTCATAATTGTTTTCAAATCGAACTGCTACAATTTCATCTGGAACTAATTGTCCATTCTCATCAAACATCTCTGGATGAGTATACACAAACTGTGGTGTTGTTTCATAAGAGTGCTGTCTTGCTAACCATCCTATCATACCTCCAACTAATAATGCAAGTAATGAAACTACCGTCGTTAAAGTTAAAGTTACTATGGTCATTTCCATGATGCGCCTCCAGAATGTTATGTTTTTCTAATATCAAGGTAAACATTTAAATGAAAAACAATTTCTCTATTCCAAAAAGAAATCAACTTTCCAAACTTTACCTGAAATGTTTTAGGCTTGTCGAGTTTCTTCCTCCTATTACGCAACAACAATTCCACACCCCGATTGATTTCGGGTTTGTCTTTATTTAGAATCCTTTTTTCGTCTTCCTCTTTTTCTGTCACTACTATACCTCCACGCATCTTGAAGAATGCTATACAAATAATCTTTTAGCTTTCTTGCATGAGGCTTAGGAATATGATGATATGCCTCACGCAATTGTTTGTGATCAGAATCTTGTCCTCCTTTAATATATTCTTCTAGTTGCAACACCAAATCAGAAAGTTCAGCAGCAGTAGAACTCTCAATAAATTCATCTACTTCCCACTTTTTAGTCTTACGATCCTTTAAAAAATCATAAAACCTAAGTTGCATGTTTCCTTTTGTAAAAGCATAATCTATGGCATGTTCAATCATATCATATACTTCGGGATCCATTTAAACTAAATCATTTTCTGTGAGATATTTAACAGTTTCAGTACATCCACCAAGATTAGTTCCATCTCTTACCACTTGAGGAAAGGTAGAACCTTGGCCGAACTGACCGTAAAAACTATCTCTATCAAAATCTCGATCCAATTTATACTCCACATACCTGAGTTCTGCTAACTGCAACACTTGTAAAATCTTGGTGCAATAAGGGCAACCATCTCTAGAATAAACTGTGAAATTCATGTGACAGAAAAATTTTATTTAGTGGTAGTAGATACTTCAGCCCAATCTTTGTCAAACAATTCTAACCCTTTATCAGTAAGAACATGATTATACATCTTGTCAAACACTGATGGTGGCATAGTAACAATCTGAGCACCCAAGGCAAAGGATTCAGAAACTGCTTTAACTCCACGAATAGAAGCAGAAAGAATCTCTGTCTTAACCCATTGAGTCTGGAAGATCGCAGAAATATCTTTAATAGTATCTAAACCATTGATTGAATTGTCGTCAAGTCTACCTACAAAAGGTGAAACATATGCAGCACCTGCCTTAGCAGCAAGAATTGCCTGTGCTGCGTCAAAAATCAAGGTGACATTAACCCTAATACCCTCCTTTGAAAGGATCCTACAAGCAGCTAGACCCCCTCTAGTGCAAGGAACTTTAATGGTAGCAATGTCACCAAACTTTTCCTTCAGTCTACGACCTTCTGCTACCATCTCTTCACCAGTTCCAACAACTTCCATGCTGACATCTGGGACACCAATTTCTTTAATCTCTTGATAAACTTCTTCAGGATCTCTACCACTCTTCCTAATAAGAGTAGGATTAGTAGTTAATCCATCGATTAAACCAGTAGCAAAAGCCTTACGAATTAACTCCGTTTCAGCAGTATCTAAAAATATTCGCATAAAAAATGGGGATCGTTTGACCCCCATTATAAGTTTTATTGAGTTGAGTGTCAACCAATAGAAGGTGCAATAAGTGCGACTTCCGTGACTTCAGCAGCTGCCAAGTCTAGTGGGAAGTTGTGAGCATTCCTTTCATGCATGACTTCCATACCTAGGTTTGCCCGGTTGAGCACGTCTGCCCATGTCGGAACAACCCTTCCACTTGAATCCAAGATAGACTGGTTGAAATTAAACCCATTCAGGTTGAAAGCCATCGTACTTATTCCCATTGATGTTAACCAGACACAAACGACTGGGAAGACAGCAAGGAAGAAGTGCAGAGAACGACTGTTGTTGAACGATGCATACTGGAAGATTAACCTACCGAAGTACCCGTGGGCAGCAACGATGTTATAGGTCTCTTCTTCTTGACCGAATTTGTAACCATAGTTCTGTGACTCATTCTCCGTGGTCTCTCTGATGAGAGATGAGGTGACGAGTGAACCATGCATGGCAGAGAAGAGTGAACCTCCAAACATACCTATAACACCTGCCATATGGAAGGGGTGCATCAGAATGTTATGCTCTGCTTGGAACACAAACATAAAGTTAAATGTTCCTGATATTCCTAACGGCATTCCGTCAGAGAATGATCCTTGTCCAAAAGGATAGATGAGGAAGATAGCGAACGCAGCAGAAACTGGAGCACTATATGCTACACAAATCCATGGACGCATACCTAAACGGTATGATAATTCCCATTGGCGGCCCATGTAGGCACAGATACCAATAAGGAAGTGCATTACTACTAACTGGTATGGACCTCCGTTATAGAGCCACTCATCTAGAGTAGCAGCTTCCCATATGGGATAGAAGTGCATTCCAATAGCATTAGAAGACGGTACTACAGCACCAGAGATGATGTTGTTACCGTACAGAAGTGAACCAGCAACTGGTTCACGGATCCCATCGATATCGACAGGAGGAGCAGCAATAAATGCTATGATGAAACAAGTAGCAGCAGCTAGAAGACAAGGAACCATTAAGACTCCGAACCAACCAACATATAAGCGATTGTTCGTGGAAGTAACCCAAGAACAAAACTCGTCCCAGTTCTTAAGCGGGCTGCTCTGGCGTTGTGACAGAGTAGTCATTAACTATGAGTGCGATGTTTACTTGTATGATAAGACTAATCCCTTTCAGGAATCCCCGTGGTCTTGGTTTGGGGTAGTAAGAGGTGCGGTTAACACCCAAGTTATTTATTATAAAGGAATGTTAAGAATTTGACAATACCATGTGCCACTAGTTGTAGTGGTATCCTAACGAACATGATACATATTTATTATAAGCAATTTTACTAAATAAGGTTACGGTATACTATTTGTAAAAATATGAAGAGGATTATTCCTTTCATTATGCTAGTGATGGCAGCTACTCCCATGGCGGCACGTGCTGATCTTACATCAAGAATGACATCGAGTGTTCAGTTGACAGTTAATGCTGCTGCAACATCTATGAAAAGAATGGGAAACTCTTATAGTATCTCAGGCAATAATGTTGACACAACTGATGGAACCACTGCTAACACGGTCAGTTCTGGTGCTATTGCCAGTGGTGTCTATGGTCCTGGAACTATTGCTGTAACACAAGACGACCCAGGTGAGTCATTCAGCTTTGCAACTGCATTCACTCAAGGCGATGCTTTGCATACTGCTGGACCTGATGTAGGTGATGTTTCACCATTTTCTGATCAGTTGTCAACTGCTGCTGGAAGTGCTGGTAACTTAGCTGGTACAGTAACTAGTCAGGGTGCTTTGACCGTCACCGCTGGTGGTGCTGGCACAACAGCTACTGGACAATTTGTAACTGAAGTTACTGTTGACTAGAGATGAAAAGGTTAATCCCTTTAATATTGCTATTAGGTTACGGGACTGCTGCTAGAGCAGTCCCCGTGGTCCCGAACTTTACACAAGGCTCGATGACTACACACACGGAAACAAACTCAACCGTGACAGAGACTATTAATTCAATTGACTATAGGACAGGATG
>VTLG01000795.1_pt1 | contig 31299 bp, 51 predicted proteins | sample 4694571 | NCBI WGS metagenome assembly VTLG01 (sample SAMN12604809, study PRJNA352737) | marine metagenome | biome: ENVO:00000447; feature: ENVO:00000209|ENVO:00000569|ENVO:01000036; material: ENVO:00002151; isolation source: viral sequences binned using virsorter ...
GGTGAGGAAGAATTGCGTAGTTCCATTGTCGATGTACACGGCTCCCGGGTAGGTCGTAGAGGATGTCGGCATTTCGAGCTTTGATGCTGCTGCTACATCGAGTGTGTTGTGGCTTGTCTCGTACTGCGTAGTGAGGGTGGTGTACTGGGTCGATTTCACGTTGTAAAACAGGTTGTTTCGGTTCAAGGTGAATGCCGAAAAAGAGCCCGAGTTCAGACGGCTGTTGAGTACGCTTGTTCCATCCCAAAGGTCCAGCGTATAATTCGGCGGCCTGCCTCTGATGTTCTGGACTTTCCCCACAAAAACAGGCTCGAAGTCTGCAATGTCCCATCCTGCAAATCCGACCAGCACTTGGCAGAGCGAGCCACGAGGCACGTTTGCTGTCAACAGCCCTATGTCGTCAGTGCTCAATTCTACTGAGCAGGTGCCATGGGTGTACTCCCACGTGACAGGCGATACGCTCATGCCCGACATGGAAAGGCTGGGTCCCACGATTTCTGGCACCCCGTAACCAGGCGCAGACGCAGCCCAGAACTCATGCCCCGGTGTTCCCGCCCATTTCATCACGTGGAGCATGATTATGGGCTCGAATATACCGCCCCGCAGCATGTCCTCAAATTGGCTGCTCCAGGTCACGAGGCAGTCCCGTAGTCCTGTGAGCCCCGATATTCGGTAACTGCCTCTTGCAGTGAGTATCCATCGGACGGCAGGCCGTTTGTTCCTCGCAGCCCCATGTAGCCCAGGCTGTCGACGGCGGCAATCGTGCCCCAGTCCTCCACAAGCGTTAGGTCGAGCGTGTAGCTGATACGGTGGTTCGATTCAATAATTGGCTGATTCACCGATCCTTCCGGCATGACCAGCGCCGGATAGAAATCGCGACTGCGGACTATGATCGGCGCGTTCTGGTGCGTGTATTTCAAGGCATCGGTGCTGAAGAATACGGTGTTTGCTGTGGCGCTCGTGACACCGCTGGTAACCTTGGTTTCCCTGAGCCCTGACGGCGAGGCGCTTGCTACAACGATTTCGTCGCCCGACTGGATGGTTGCAGACGTCGACCAGTACCGAAATTCATTGCCAGCCGTCACAGCTCTCGTCTCGCCTCTGGCCGGGTTGTAATATCCTGATGATGTGGTTGTCCTGACGAATCCAGCCCATGCCTTGTCGTGGTCAAGCGCGAATCCTATGGGGTTTCCTCTTTCAAGGTGGGCGCTCAATGTTTCAAATTGGCGAGCAAGGCTGGCTGACGTGAAGTTCTCCAGAATGATCCGAATTTCCAAATAGGTCCGACCCGTGGTGCGGGTAAACGCTCCTGCTCGCGAGAAGCCATCGAATACGTCGCGACGCTGCGTGATTTGCAAATCGCTTAACCCTTCGCCAAAGTCGATTGTTTCCAAGGTCCCGTCGGCATCGGGGTAGTAATAAATCGTCGGATTGCCCATTTCTATGCCCCTGCAAAGTTGGCCTTGATGCGACCGTAGTTGCCAGTCACCCGGTCGATTTCCTTGACCAGGCGCGGGATAACGTCGCGGTCCAGAATGGATGTCGAGATGTTGATGTTTACAGCGCCGCCGCCGGTCCTGTGAGCCTGGGTCTGTTGCGCACGACCTCCTGCAGGAATGATTGATTCGCCTTTGTGGATTAGTGCCATTCCAGTCCGGTTCACCTTGGCAATGCCGGTCGCGTATCCTCCTGACGGGTCAACCCGTATACGGTCGAGCAGCCCTTCTCGGTCGGGGTCTCCAAAGCTGAATACGCTTTTCAATGCATCCACGATTAAAGAAAGTACGTTTTTGATTCCTTCCACGAATCCTTTTGTGATTGCAAGCGGCATTTCCAGCAGCAATTGAGGTATCCACGTGAATGCCGCTTCAACTAGAACCGCTGGCAAATTCGTAAGCAGCATCGTGATGATGTCGGGCAGCGCTTGCGCCAGCACCTGGATGCCGTTCATAAGGTTGGTGATAAACGCCCTCGTGTTTGCCTTGATTTCTGCGACGGTCATTTGTCCGATTTCTGTCAGCACGCTGAGACCTGACGCTATCGCCCCGAAAACAGGAAAGTCGCCAATCGCTGATGCAATGCCAGCCGCTGCCCCGCCCACGTCTCCCTGCGCCATGCTACCGACCGCCCCGAATCCTGCACTGATTGCATTGCCGATATCCTCCCTGCCGGCCTTTACATCCATCTTGTCGGCTTTGATTTCATCGACGATCAAATCCTCTACTGCGAGGCCTGCTTTGATCTCCAGCGCCTGGGTTCCTTCCTCGATCGCCTTTTTCAGCGCGTCCAGCAGCTCAAGCGAACCCTTCGGCACCATTTCGAGCGCTTTGGCATCCATGTTGCCAATTACCAGAACCAAGCTCGCCAGCTGCTCCTGCAACGCCATGACGTCTGCGATGTCATCTTCCAATCCCAGAACGCTACCGGGAAGCTGGGACAGCGCGGTGTAGGTCAATTTGATGTTCTCGATTTCGTCCGCAGCTTTGCTCGTGAGCTGCACGGTTTCAGAGCTGAATGTCCCGGTCAACAGCCGCTGGGCATCTGTCATTGGCGCAATCAAGCTGGCAGACGCGGACGCGATGGCTTCCACCTGGCGGTTCATCAGCTCAAGGCTTGCTCCGCTCTCCTCCAGTGCTCCCGAAATGCCTTTGCCGAGGGCTTGGTCTACTGACGTATTAGCCCGAAGCGCAGACGCCGCTAAGGCTTCCCATTCCTGCCGCTCCATCTTGAGCGCATTTGCTCGCTTCTTGCTTGCACTTGTGCCCCTGTTTGTCGCCTTGTTGACGGCATCTTGCTGCTTGGCAAGCTCGGTCATTAAATCCGCATCGGTTTCTACCTCTCCGCCGAGTACCTCCAACGCTTCCTGTAGGTCCAGGGCAGCCTCTACGCCTTCCTGTATCGGCTTCAATGTGACTACGTCGACCAACCCCTGCGCCATCATGTCGAGCGATTCCTGGGCCCGCACTCCTGCTTGATACGCAGCGTCCACTTCTCCAGCCAGCAACAATGCCAGCGATTCAATGCCCTGCCCGACGGCTGCGAGGAATCCGACAACGATCTTGCCTAACGACTCCAGCAAGCTAATCAGCCCCTTTGCAATACCGACAACGACCGATAGCCCTTCTGCGAATCCGCCACCGCCGAGGAAAGCGTCGAAGGCATTCTGCTTGAGCCGCTTGAGCACGAGCTCGTATAGAGCGAGACCTCGTTGCGCTTCGGCGGCATCTTCTCTTGAGTCTGTGATGGACACGCCGAGCAAATCGATGGCTTGCGATGCATCGCTGAACTGGGTTTGCATGACTTTCGCCATGTCTTTCGCACTGATTCCGAAGGCCTCGTTTAGCAGCTTGGCCTGGTCTGCGCTGGTTCCGTAGACGGCTATGCTGGCGAGCACCTGGCGCAAAGCATCGTCGGTATCTTCGAAGCTGCTTGGGTCGAGCTGGAGTGTTTCAAGCGCCTTGGTAAGGGTGCCGGTTCCCTCCTTCGCTTCGCCAAGGTTGCGCTGGAAGCTGACCAGCCCGCGCTCCATTCCGGACAGGTTGACCCCTGTAGCTCTCGCCATGAGGTTGAGGCTTTCCAGAGTCTGGACAGTCAGCCCGGTAGAGGTTGACATGTCATTAAATAGGTTGATTTGGTCAGCAAAGTCCTGACCCATCGCAACGAATGCTTTTGCTGCTCCTATTGCTGCGGCGCCTGCTGCGACTAATCCGATTCCGAGCTGCTTGGCGCTGACCTTCGTGCTGCCGAAGCTTTTATCGACGGCCCCGGCTTGATCTCCTACTTTGCCCAAGGGCCCGCTGGCTTTGTCATCCAGCTTGAGCACCATCTTGACGGTTTCGGTTGCCATTTCAGACCTCGGAAATGCTTATTGTTGGCACCGGCATTGGAATCATCGAGCCTTTCGCCTGGCGCTGAATCCTGCGAACGTACTGGGCCGAATGGGCGTCTGCATGCTGAACGCAGACGATGCACAGGGATAGCTCGTATGCATCCATTTCCAGAACCTCGGCCGGGGTTCGGTTGTACCGTTTCGCGATTCGGTCAACCAGCAGCACTAGGCTCGGCTCCTTTGCGAAACGTGGCAATCGCTTGCTCGGCGTCCTCCATTCCCTCTCGGCTGTGGCTTTGGACCTCTGTGGCCAGCTGTTGACGGAGAGTCCACGGCAGCGAGTCGACCGATAGAATTGATTTGTCGATATCGACTTCTCGGTCGTTCAGCGTAAATCGGATTTCCTCCCAGTTTACACTGTCCGCGCTTACGGCGGTCACGCCAGCGCAGACCAGCCCATCTAGTGAGTCGGACAGCTTCGCAGCTTGGACGTCGGACATTGCCGCGATCTTGGCAGACCAGCTCTTGCTGACTGCTTCAAGGTCCTCTTTGTTTTCTGGGTTAATGTCTGCCAGATCTTCGGGGGCCAGGTGCACCATGGTGGCAAGTCCCGCCCGAAGGCAATCCCTCGACCGAACCCGCTTGATACGCCAGTGCATACCTCCCAGCTCGACTTCCTTGGTGGCTGCCTTTTGTATTAGTTGTACGATGCTCATTTGGTCGCTCCTTTGCGATTGTGGTCAGTTTCCAACCGGGTCATTGTTGTCATTTACCACGACGATCTGCAGCCCTTCGTCCGTTCCATCCGATTCGGCCACGCCCGATACGCTTGCGGACACGATGCCCGCGTCTGAAATCGAGTCAGTACAGGTGTTGATGTAGAAATTGTGTATGGTAAATGCCATGCTGCGATTAGAAACCGTGGGGTGGGTGAAGGTGATTGTTGCATCGCCCTGCGTCCCTGCGAGCAGCGCCGTGTAAAGCGTGTCAACGGCTTCCAGGTCGAAGGAGAGCTCTACGCTCATAAAGTCCGACCGAAGTGGCTCCTTCGTCAGTGTCGAGCCCAGCAACTGCCGACGGTCCACGGCATTGTTGACGGTAAGCGTGAAGGACGTCAGATCGTAGCTCACGGAGTTGAAGCTGAGCTGTCCCGCGTGGTGATGCTCTACAAGGTTTTCGTTTCCGCTGTAGCTGGGAGTCCCTGCCGTGCCGCGAGCACTGGCTGTCTCCCCCACGATATCGCAGGAAATCATCATGCACTCGCCAGCATTGACGCTCATGTTCAAAGAGGAGATCTTGCATCCCTCGAATACCTCGGACTTCGTCGATGTTCCGCGCACCGTCTCGATGGTCAGGCCGGTCGGTGGAGCGGCTGCGAGGGTATACGTATACGTGTACGGTCCAGAGCCGGACGACGCGACAGAGCCCATAGAGTGCTTCAACAGCATACCGATATTGTCGTAGGTCGCTGCGATTTCAAAGCTGCCGCCCATTTCTTCGCTGGCCTGGTAGTGACCTCGACGCATCGCCGACGTTGTGTCGCTCTTCAGGTCTGGCCGTGGCACGAATGTGGCGCTGCGAAGCAGTGAGGAGGATGCAAGCGGCCGCCATGCAGTACGGCTGACTGCCGTGCCCCATGTCGATTCTTCGCCGAATCCAATTGCGCTGTTCCTTCCGAGATATGGTGCCATGTTGGACTCCTATGATTCGTCAATGTCCTGTACATCTACGATGGCTCTCGCCTGTAGGATGCGGGTGGTTGATGTGCCAATCGTAACGACCAGCGTATAGTCTGTGCCAGAGCTTCCGGCCTTGATGCGGCACTTTATCCAGCCCGGGTCGGAAATCGTTGTCTTGCTTTCATCATATCGGGCCGCGTCATCGGACCCGCCAGAGGTGACCTGGACGCCGACGTAGTCGATTTCCTCGTATCTGCGGGACTGTTCGTATGCTTCGCAACGGACCTGCAATGCTCTTCGGCAGTCAATCCATACGTCTATTTCTTCCGTTGCGCCCTTGGTTATCTTCTGTTGGGCTATGGTTTCACCGGGCCGAAATGGTAACAATTTGACCGTTTGCCCCGAAGGGCAAGCCAGCTCAATGGTTCCGGTTTTGGCTGATGCAATAGATGGCGAGGTCGATCCGTCCGACGCCGACGAGTACCCGAAATACATAAACATGTTGGCAGTGGCATCGTTAGATGTACAGGTCACTGAGTCTACGTTGAACACGGCCGACCGATCGCTGTAGTTCCACGTTGCACGATTATAGGCGAGCAGGGTAACTCCATCGGACTTGGTGAACCTTACGTCATGCCCGTCGCTTTCGACTTTAGACCAGAACAGCTCGGAGTCTACGGGCACCGTAATTGTGGCGTCGAAGGTGGTTGCACCGCTGGTGTTGTTGATTGACACCGGCAGGCGATAGACCCAGTTGGACGAGTACCAGCTCATGTTCCCGTGCCCGCATCTTGCCGATATGTGATCTTAACTTCCAGAGCCGCAATTCCGAGCGATGGCAGATCGAGCTCCCCGCCCAAATAGGTCTGCCCCGCTACTTCCAGATCTGAGCAATATCCATTCAGCCCCCGGTCTGATTCGAGGCACTTCATAATGTCGCTTTGCAGGTCAAGCGCTCTGAGCATCAGTTCTCCAGGGTTGTCATTGGTGGCCTGCACAAAGCCTACCACGAATGCCGTCATGGTTCGGTCGTATTGGGTCAGAAGGGTGCGCCCTGCGGCCTGTTCTGTCGTGGTGGTTCCGATGAATAGATAAAGGCAGGGCAATCGGATTGGATTGAACTGGTCCCCGATAATCACCTGGTCGTCGCCAGATAGGTCGTAAGTGTAGCCACCGCTTGAGCCGTTGATGCCTTCCAGATCCGTCTTTAGCCGGTTAACGATGTTCCGCTCCCGACTCATTTGGTCCACCTTTGGCCGAGTACGCTGGCCCTGACGACCTTTGATATGTCTTTCGGCAAGATCTTGCGCAGGTTATCGATTGCGGGCCGAATATACGGCCTTGGTGGGATGGTGACCTGCTGTACCCTTGCCCACCCCTTTCTGCCCTTGAAATGCAGGTAGGGCCCATTCTTCGCCGTAATCGTTCCGCCGAATTCGTGAATGGCCGCGTACACGACCTGGCGCCGGTCTCCTGCGTGAAGAGATATGCCGATGCCTTCGCTGCCAGTCAAAGCTCGACCCACTATCGAACGCTTGAGGTTGCCAGTCGGGGCTCGTAGCCCATTCCTTCCGTAGTTGCGCTGAGCAAAGCTCTGCCCCTGCTTGGCCATTGCGGTAATCAGCTTTCGCAGGTCCCTCTGCACGCCTTCCGGTGAGCTTGCTTTGCGAAGGTCCTCCGCAAGGGCGGTTAGCGTTCGTTCAGCCAATCCAGCCCCCTGCTTGCCCGCTGATTCGATACGGGCGCAATGCTTGCATGACCTCGGGCAAAAGGCCCAAAGGCTGCACGCTGATGCTGGATTGGTTCTGATTGATGCTCGTCTTGCCGATGGTGTCGCGGTTCATGTACCAGTGATTGACCTGGATGCCGCAAGCGTGCACGATACCGTCCGGTATGGTGGTGAACCCGGCAGTGTATGTCACTTTAACCGAACGGTAACCGGTCGAGAATGATCCTTGGTCCGAGTCGGTTTCCAGAATGAGCAGGCCTAACCTGGTGTCCAAAGTGTAGTCGCTGGATGCTACCAGCGTGTCGCTGCCATAGGACCGGTCGACGTCAACGTATACGCTTGTGATGGTATTCGCAGGGACTACGCGAAGCTCGAGCTTGTCGCTGCCATCGCCATCGAAATAATGCGTGTACGTATTATTCTCGAAAGTGCTTTGGTTCGAATCGACAGGGAATCCACAGTGCGCCGAGGCTACATCATCGAACCTGGCGATCAGCGTATCGAGTAGCGTATCTTCGGCCGTTCCTGTCAACGCCCGTATGTAGCCTCGGACGGTCGCAGCTGTCGTCAGTGCCATCTTCGGCCCGCTCCTGTCTCAGTTCCTCCAGTCGTTGGGAATGTAGGAGCGCCCGGTGCACGGTAGGACGGAGGGGGCTACCATGCACCGGGCTGTTTGAGACCATGCCTGCTCCCAGAGCATGGTCCCGTACAGTCATCAGCTGACGATCTGGTTGAAGCTAAACACCCAGTCGCCAGTCACGACAACGCCAGAGTTGGCCTTATCGATGTCGATGTGCAGGATATCGCCTTGCCCGAACTCCAACGATGCCCCGGCAGATGCCGGAATAGCGAAAGTGAGCTTGGTACCAGCCACCAGGCTGCCGATTCCACCGGTGCTCACGACTTGCGAGGTAACTACCGAAGTAGATCCCTGCTTGACGGCGAGTGTGGCGGTGTTGGTAGCGTGAGCGGTGGTGGCTGCATTCGGACAAAAGTATGCCGCATCCAACTTCCACTCGCCCTCGTTGGGCATGACGATGTAATGATCTTCAGCAGTACCATCATCCGATTCGCTCAGACGCGCCTGCAGAATGCATTTTGCTTGATTGCTCATGGTGGGGGTCTCCTATCAGGTGCCCATATTGTACGCCCAGTGGACGTCCTTGGTGGTGGAAGAGCCGAGTGGCTTGAACAGCCCCCGCCAGGTGCAGACCACGTGCGTAATTCCGCGAGTAGCATCCCGCTGAAGCTCGACACGGCGACCACGACGCACGTACATCTTGTGACGGCTTGCATTCAGGATCAAGATCCCGCTCTTGGTGGTGGTGGCGCCATCGTAGTTTCCGCTGGCGTTGAGGTCAGCAGTCACGAAGTCGGAAAGCACGACACGAGCACCGCCGAGCCGAGCGATTTCGCCCTGCATGACGGATGCATTTGGCCCGTACTTCTCCAGCGTAGCGACCTGTTCGAGACCAGCCACGTTGGCAAAGTATGCCTCTGGACTCATAAGAGCCACGAGCTCTCCTTCGCTTCCTCCGAGGCCACGAGGTGCAGCCAGACCGGCAATGTCGGTCAGGAAGGTCGCGTAGCTGAAGGTGGACCGATCGGTCGTGTTCGACACGTCGTTGGCGCGAGCACGAAGTCCAATCCAGGCCTTGCGATGGTCGATAGAGCCGCCGGACGCCGAGCCCCACAGGCCGCGGGTATCCCAGCTTGCATAGGTATCAGCTGGAGAAGATGCGGTATCGCCGTTGATGATGCAGTCGTCGATTCCATAGGACAGCGCCCGCACAGCTTCGTCACGAAGCATGGGCAGCATGTCGAAGATGGCATCTTCGCTGGCGTCATCGTCGACCACGACGCGAACAGCAAGCCCCTTCGGAGCGATGGTGCGCTCTGCCGTAGTCAAGCTGGAGGGCTCGAACTGGGCTGGGTTGTCGCTGGTGACCGTTCCCTTGAGATAGGGACGGAGAGCCGAGCTTACGATCGGAAGGGTCTGCGAGTTGGAGCTGACTGCGATTTCCTGGAAAAGGTTCATCACGTCGGCACGTACAACGACCTCACGCTCCAGCATGGGAAGCACGGGGGCGGGAATAAACTCGCCACCGCTGGTCGCCTGTGAATCGAATGCACGCTGGATGCAATCGGGGGCCTGCTTGATCATGTGACGCAATCGGGCCTGCGCCTTCTGCGGGACCCGTCCACCCATGGCGGTCTGAATCAGGTTGAAGTCCTCGCAGGCACGCTGAAATTCGCCCTGCCACTCGGACCTGGGATCGTCGTCCAGCAGCCCGTTGAGGTAAACCCCTTCCGAGTTCTCGCGGCCAGTCCATCGGATGCCGCGCTGTGTGACGTAGCGTCCAAGCTCGCTGTCGTCCAGCTTGGGAGCCACGGCGGCGGCACGCGCTTCCACGAGGGATTTCTGTGCGGCCTTGAGATCGGCGGCCATGGAATCGATGTCGGCACGAAGCCGTCCGTTGTCATCGCGAAGCTCACGAGCTGCACGGTGAACCTCAGTGAGTACCCGCTTCGCCTGTTCTGGCGTTGACAGGTCCGGTTTGTCCTGGGTGTGGTCCATAGTGTCTCCTTGTTTGAGCTATGGATGGGTGAGTAGCTATTGACCGAAAAGGTCAGCAAGGGGGTGGGTGCCGAAGATCTTGCGAAGGACGTCCGCGACTTCCTCTTTCGGTTCTTCGTTTGTTTCGATGTTCCAGTTCTTCCATAGATCGCCGGCTGGTGATTCCGTTTGATCTTTCGAAGAAGGTATAGCATAGGTGATGCTAAATGTGTCATCGGTTTGTTCGATGCTCATCGCTTTGCTTTCGGGGTTCATCGCCGCTCGAATGGCCAGTGCGCTTGCATGAGCAGGTATTGGCACTGCGCTAATTTCCAACAGTTCAGGGCTCCGGTACAGGTTTCCGGTTTCTGCCCGATACGGGCTATCGTCGGGCAGCTGGTTGCGCGGTATGACCTCACCTGGCGCAAATCCTACCGACACGGCGTTAAGAAATCCCCGCTCGAATTGGCTTGCCACGAGTTTTCCGAGTTCATTCTCCTCGCTGGTGTCCCATTGAATTTGGGCCACGAGCAGACCGTTTACGACTTCCAGCCGCTCCACCCGTCCGACAGGCGGCACGGTGTAATCATGGGCAAAAGGCACGACAGGGTTTGCCATGAAACGCTCAAGGTTCCACGTGGGCTCAACGATGTCGTTGTATCGATCGGGAGTCGGCGCAGACGCTACCACGGTGGTCATGCTCTTGCCTTCCTTCTCGTCCTCTTCCTCCTTGAATGGGCGGCCGACTTCCTTGAGCACGCCATCGGGCCAGCTCGGCATGTGCAGCTCTACCTTGCGGATTGTTTTCATGGTTCACCATTCCCGGGGGTTGTCTTTATCTTTCCGTCTTGCCGATTCTTCTTCCGCATCGTCTCGGTCAATAAACGGAATGAGGTTGCATCGGCAGTTGATGTCGAATGACGCGTCGCCGCTAGCAGCTGGCTGCTGAATCCGTGCGCCACTGCTCGTTGTGAATTCATCGTCTGACAGGAAGATCTCGCCATCGAGCGCAGCATGTGAATCCCGAACCAGATCGTCCCCTGCGGTATCCCACATCTTGTATATGGTGAGCCCAAGGTCGGCTGCTTCATCCATGGCTGCCAACGACGCTGCGTTGCTAAGCCGGGTAGCTTCGGTGCGGGCGATGCGGTTGGCGCGGACCCGATCGAATAGGTGTTGCCGATCTTCCATCAGCTGATTGGCGATTTCTCGAATGGGTAGCCCTGCATCCATTCCCGCTTGTACGATCTGCTGCACGTTGTTCAGAGTCGTGTCATTGAGCATGGCCACCATGCGGGCGACCTCTCTTTGCCGAAGCTCGCTGCGTCGTACTGGATTCCATTCGATGTCCCGAACTTGGGAGCCCATCTGCTTCTTTGCTGCTGTGAAGCTGGCAGAGGTAACGGCGCCGACCAGCGGCGCTGCTGCACGCTCAAGTCGAAGGGCCTCGTCCAGTTCATCGAGCAGCTCTTGCAGTTCTTTATCGGTGAGGGTTTTCTGGACTACCTGCCCGCCTCCGCTCTTCCTTCCGATGGCATTCAGCCTGCGAATGAATCGCCCTTTCTGCTGCTTTAGGAATTTGCTCATTGTGGAGCGAATCGCCCGTTCTGCTGGGCCATGTAAGCGCTCGATGTAGCTTCGCCAGACTACCAGGCGCTCCTCGCGGGTCTCCGGTATCGGGTAGCTTTCGATGTCCAGATCGGGGTCGTAATATCTTTCGAGGATTTCGCTCCTGCTGATGTCCCTCGATTCTGTACCGTCTTCAAGCAACGATCGGATAGCCATCGTGGCCTGGTCCTCTTTCGCCGCGTCTGCTTGTTCCTGATCGCTGGACTGAAATCCAAAGTCCTGGCTTTCCGGTATCTCTTCGAACCCTTCCAGCGCGCCAGCCTGCTGTAGATCGATCCCCATGTCCCACCATTTACGGACACGGTCGACGCGCTCTGTGCGGGACTCTTGCAGCGCTTCCACGGCTGCGAAATCATGCACGACGCGTACGTCTTCGGAGTTCGGAAACATCCGGGCAAGCCGGGTCAGCTCTGCATCTATCATCGATGCTTTGGCCATGAGGGCAGTCCAGTACATGCGAGCCTGTTCTCTGGCTGTCGCGTAGTTGGCCGATGGAAGCCCGACACGGGTTGGTGGCACGCTGAATACAGCCAGCACGCTTTCCCTCGTCATCCGTCTCTGCTCTACAAATTCCAAATCGCGAGGGCTCCACGCGAGCTGCTGAAAGTTGGCTGCTCCGCCAAGGAATAGAACGCCAGACTTTCCTCCGAGCTGCTTTTCGTATGCTGTTCGCATCCGTGTGATCTGCTCAGAGCTCCATCTGTCACCGTCTTCGTTCGGGCTGATAATCCCTGACGGCCGCCCGATGGTCGCCGTGTTGGCTGCACTGTTGACCGCTGCCCGCTCGGTTCTGAGGTCTGCGTCGAGTGGTCGAATGGCACCAGTTCCATATAGGCTGCTCGGGTCATCTTCCCATGATGCCGAGCGCATGTGCATGATTTCCGAGTACTCGTACTTGCTTCGGCCTCCTTGCGAGCTGTCATATTCATATGACCCCGGTTGCCCATCGGTCCATGGTACGACTCTTACCCTTTGCGGGGCCAGGCGCAGAAGGGCTTGTGGCTCCTTGTCGCCGGCTATCAAGGCATAGGCGTCGCCGGTCAGCACGTAGTCGGTGATCATCTGCCGTCTAAACAGGTCGGGCGATACCCTTGAAGAAGGATTTGACAGCAGCTCAAGCACTGGATGCGAATCGAGCGATTCTGCGTCTGCCCCTGTTCCTTTTACGGCTTTGAGCGGGAGTCCCGACAGGTCCGATGCGATCGCGTCGACGCAGGCGTAGACCCATGGAAATGCCGCGAATGCCGACATGGCATTGCCCTTCGGGTATTGAGGCTCAGCCGCATCGTGGGCCGAGTAATCCGCTCCTGCCACGAATTCGATTTCGCCAGTCGGCAGCAATCCGACTGCACGCAGAATTCTCGTGAATAACGTCGGTCGTATTGCGATTGTATTCTGGGCCATGCTTCGGACGATAACAGAGCTGCCCGTCTCTGTCACGGCTGATCGAGCCGATGGAACCTCGGGCAGGCTTCCGGCAGGGTCTTCCCGTTGAATACGAGTATTGCGGACGGTGCAGGCGCTGCTCCTTGTTCTTTGCCGCTCTTGGTGAATCGCAGGCGCCCCTTGACCAGGTAGATGTCCTGGGCATTCATTGCGTGGTCATGCCACCAGCGGGTGTCAGTTCGGGCGAATATCAGGACCACGACCAGCTTGCCCAGCGCTGCCTGCTCTTTCGCTTTGGCGACGAAGTGGCCGACCTGGCGTCCGTACGGTGGGTTGAGCCAGACACGTTTGCCCGGCCAGTTCTCCATGGTCAATGCATCCTGCTCTGGTCCTATGAATGAAGGACACAGGGTAGTGGCTTCGGTGGCGGCCGCATCGAGGTCGAAATGGTGATCTGCATTCAATCGATCGAACAGCCATGCCGGTGTTGCCCAGCTTTGGTCTTTAGAGCTGAAGAGCGCATCGCCGGTCCATTTATTCACAGGTCACCCCGCCTCTATGGTCGAGCGCTGCAGGTGCCGGCAAAGGTATCGAAGCGCATCCATGGCGTGGTCGTTGACCTTGCACGGCACGTCCTTCTGGTTTGCTCTTCCTTTGCGGATGTCCCATATATACGACTCGATTTCTCGTATCAGGTTGCGGCAGCGCGAATGCACGTAGATATGAGGGAATCCGTTTACGTCTGTGGCCAGGCGCTCGGCTACGGCGTTGATGCCAGCTCTGATCTCCTTCCTCGCCTTGATGGTTGGCATGTCATGCTCCGATGCCAACGATAGGCGCGAGCCCCTGTCTTCGGGGTCTGCCACGATTTGCTCCGGTTTTCCATAATCCGCGAACATGTTGCGCATTGCTTCTGCATGCCGGCTGAGGGTCCATTCGGCCTGGTAGTGTTCGTCCAGAATGAACAGCGTATCGTCCTTCGGGTCAACGACCGCCATGAGGCAGCAGAAGGGGTTGCGAGTACCGAAATCGATCGAGGCATATCGAGTCCAGTGCTCGCCGACTTCGATGTTCTCCACAACGTGAAGAGACCTGCGCCAATCCTGATATACGCGACCTTCGAGTACCGTAAATTCGCCACGAGCACGCGCTGCCCTCTCATGGGGCCCGTAGCTCCTCAGCAGGGCGTCAAGCTCATCGCTCGGAATGTACGGGTTGTCCTCCCCGTGTATCCATTTACACATTGTGCCCGGTTCGGGGTCCCTTACGAATCGGTCCCATATCCACGTAAGACCACGCAACGGGGTCATGGTCACATAGCAAAAGCCCCTTCGGTCTACCAGGCGCATCCGTGCTTCATTGAAGCAGGCTTCGTCTTCGGGGTCCTCATCGAACCAACACATGTCCCATGCATCCGCCTGAAACGACCTTGCACCTTGGTCAACGGTTTTGAACAGGATTACGCCACCATTTGGCAGCTGGGCAACAGCCTCACCGCCGCCCAATTGATTCTTCCAGTGAGTGCCCTCTGGCAAAAACTGCTTGACCTTGGGCCTTTGCACTCGGATCGATTCGTTCGATGTGAGCGACACGCAGCAAACCCGGCCGGGCTGCTTGTTGAATGCATTGGCTGGTATCTCGTTTTCCCGCATCCATCTTCGAACGCCGGGGTCGTCTGAGCCCATGGCCACTGCTGCCGCAATCATTGCTCCTGCTTCTGATTTGCCAGACCTGTTCCCGCCTACCAGCAGGCCGCACTTGACCTTCTTGTCGGTCAGCGCCTGGACTGCACGCTTCTGTGAGGTGCGAGGCGATGGCCTATCCCACAGCTGCCGAAAGCCGAGCGGATATCGCGCCATTAGACGCTGGAGCTTGATTGCTGCTTGATACCCTTCTGCGACAATGTCGGCGCGCTCAGCAGTCATTGTTGCCCCCCGAGTGGCGGGTCCCATCGGATAGGTGGCTGCCTGGGTTGCGACCTCGCCCACCTTACGAGTCCAGACCATTTGCTGACCCACTGTTCCGCATCGGCCCTGTCCTGCTCGTGCTTGCCTGCTGTGATCTGCCGGGTCACATGTGCCTGAGCTTCGATAAGCGCCGCCAACAGCTGGTCAGTCTTCGTCATTGACACCGGCTTGCAGCTCCTGTGCGACTGCTGCGACCTTGGCAATGAGCTCTTCGGCATCTTCCAAATCATCGTTGGTCGATCCTACTCGGACCTCTTGCCGCGCTGAGTAGCCAAATCGCCGTTCCATTATCCATGCAGCGCTTTGCCACTGCCCGCCCTCCGCTGCCTTGACGATTCGAGCCATGCAAGATGCGGCCGCATGTCCCTCGCTTTGTTTTACTGCATGATAAAACTGCGAATAGATGCCCTCTTCTTCCTCCGCTCCTCGCTTCATCCATGCGTAGAATGTTCGAACGTCAATGCCGGCGTATGATGCGGCCAGTTCATAGGTCAGGCCCAGCTTAATTGCCGCTATGAAACGTGTCTGCGTATCCGGCGTGAGCTTAGTCGGTCTTGCCATCGCTCGTTCTCCCGAAATCGTCCGTCAGTCTCATTGTATCCCTTTTGTGGGGGGTCGAGACCTCTATGATTTGCAGGTCGGTTATCGCGTACACCCTGTGAATGGTCATCGGCTCAATGTGAATGCCCTCACCTGGTCCGAGCACAGCAGCCTGGTGTGAGGTAAATCCCTTCGGCTGGATTTCGATCCGCATCGAGCCTGAAAGCACTCGCATCGTTTCGGTCTTCTTCTCGTGATATTGCAGCGACAAGCGCTTGCCGGCGTCGACTTCGATGATCTTTCCAAGGTAGTGCTCGCAATCGGCCCATATGATTTCGCGGCCCCATGGTTTGGCGACGATCGTTGACGTGTAGATCATCATATGCCCGGCACTGGTGGGCGCACGATTGGATTGATGTCGCAAAGCTCTCGGCTCTTGAGGTCCCTGCTAACGATTCTTTCGCCCCATTTCCTAATCAACAGGTCCATCTGCTGATTCTCTTTCGCGATGTTTCGGTACATGGCACAGCCGCCCATATTCGCGTGGTCATCCTTTACCATGTGAAGCATGTTGAACCTGAGCAGCTTGCGGTCCCTGTTCAGGACCTGGAGGCACATGTCGTAATCCTCTTTCAACGGCAATCGCTCATCGTATCGCAGCTCTTGCAATCGGGTCAGGTTCAATCCATGGAAGGAAGCCGAGCAATAGGATTTGCACGAAAAAGGCGTGTATTCCCGATAACCGCCCTTATCGCTAACGCAGTTCACTCCCCATAGAGCTACGCCCCATTGCTCGGCTATTTCAAAGCAGTGCTCGATACGCTCCAGCGCTGCCTCGCCCACTATTGCGGTCGCCCCCGATGTTCGCCAGTATGCCTTGAACTGCTTTAGGTCATCATCGGTGAGCAATATCCGCTTGTGCCCATGTTCGAGTGCCCATTCGATCAACCAGTTCCGCACTCTTGCGATGTTCCCCCGAATCGAGTCCGGCATTTCGAGCACCTGGACTCCCTGCTGTCGGTATTCCTCTGCTTCGAACTCGTGCACGCAATAGATGGTGCCGGGAATCACCTTGTGGGTCAGTAATCCGTTCGCCCTCTTGTAGGATGGAGCGAGCACCAGCATCATTCGGCCCCTGTGAGCTTGGCAAGCACCGTCGCCCCATCGAGTACCCTGCCGATACCTGACGACCAGGGCTTGCCGTTTTGCCTTTTGCTCGTGACGGTCTCGATGTCGAGAATGCTCTGAGCTTGCAGCCAGTCTATCTCCGACTCGAATTTGAGCACCACGTACTGGTTGGTCTCGCCGATGATTTCCGAGAAATGGACCTCGGGCGGGTCTTGGTTTCCAGCTGCGGATTCGATGAGCTCTTCGTCTTCTTCCGGCCAGCCGATTTCATCCAGATCGAACCCGTCTGCTTGCAAGGAATCGAGAATGGCCTGCAGCCCGCTTTCGTCCCATTCGGCAATTTCGCCAAGGCGATTATCAGCCAGAGCGAGCGCTGAGGCTGTTTGCTCATCTACATCGAGGAATCGCACTGGCACTTCCTTGAGACCGAGCCTGAGCGATGCTGCGTGCCTTGTATGCCCCGCTATGATTCGACCGTCTTCTGTTCTTGCCACGATAGGGGATGCAAACCCGAATCGCTCGATCGAGGTGGCGACTTTCCCGATTGCCGCCTCGTTGTTCCTCGGGTTCTTGTCCCATGGCACAAGCGTTGACGGGTCAATGTAAACGGCTGCCGCTTTGGGCTTTGATTTCGCCATTGGTCGCTCCGTGGTTTCCGCCACTTTAGCAGAGTGGAGATCACGAGGCAAATGGGCCGGCACCAGGTATCCCGATGCCGGCCGTATTCAATGCTCTGTACTTTCAGTCGCCCGACGCTTCCACGGGCTCATGTGACGCGCAGACCTTGCCGCAGAAGTGGGCCGGACTATCTTCGCCAAAGTGCTTCCATTGCATCCCGCACCATTGGCACTTTGCAACCGTGTACATTGCGGGCCCAGCCATCCGTCCCTCGCTGGCATCCTTGGGTAAATCCATATCGAAGGGGCTTTCGCTTTTCTTCGCAGTCTTTCGCTTCTTAGCCATTGTCTTGCTCCGGGTGTAGTGCTTCCGAGACCTCGTCAGGTGCGTATTCGGTCCCGCATGAAATGCATTCAAAGTATACAGCACCAGGCGCTGGTGAGTCCGGCATCTTCAGCTCAAGCACTGCATCGCATCCCTCGCAGGTCTTTTCCTCGAAATCGGCCTCGGTATACTCGTCTTGCTCTGGTGGGTCGGCGTGGTACCTGGCGTGTGCTTCTGCTCCCGCGAGGTCTCCGCTCCACGTATCGACAGGATGGCCGAAGGTTCCTCGGCGACTCATCGAACCATGTCCGCGACGCTGTTTTCCCATGCTCGCATCATTTCTTCGAATTCACCTGCATGCATTGGTCGCCCAAGCGCTCGCTCGACGTAGACCCGGGTGTCTTCGTAATCGAAATCGAACCGAAATCGCAGATAGTGAACAAGCACTCCAAATTTCATCAGGTGCTCGGGTAGTTCGAATGGCCAGTTGTCCTTTATCCATTCGGACCATTTCGGCGGGGCATCTTCGATGTCGTACGTCTTTCGTGTCTTCATTTGTTCTTGTCCTCCCATTCGAATGTTCGCCTTCGCGGGCGACCTGCGAGTTGTTGGTATTGGTTCGGCGCCATCCGTAGAGCCATCGGTATGGCCTGGCGCTCTCTGTCTGTGCAGTGCAGCTCGATAAACCCTGGCATTCGCCTGAATTGCGCGATTGCCTTCGAATACGTGAACCCATCATTCGATTGGGCATAGTGCAGCCCCTTTTCGCATTCACAGGGTGACGAGTAGGTGTGGGCACGTCTCTGTCTCGATTTGGTGTCCATCCAGTGAACGGCTATGGTTCGGTATCCGGACTCCCCGCAATCATCGCACCCTGCCGCTTTGTCATTGACTATGGCACGGCCTCGGGTTTGCTTCACGACCGTCATGAACTGGTAGAGCGACGGCCTTCGCTCTTCCGTTCGAATCCACGATCGAGCCGCTTCCATGACATGCTTTCCGCTGGAATGGCCGAGTTCTTCCGCCCATGTACTGGCTACCTCTGTTGCCCAGTTCTCGCCTGAGCCCATTCCTCGACACGATGCACCGATAATACGCAGTGCGGCGTATACCTCTGCTGAGCTTGCCATGGTCTATTCTGCCCCTTCGGGCTTTATGCCCAGAGGGTCCATGTACACCTCGTCAACAGCAGCCGTGAGCGACTTCAGTGCGATCAGCATGTTGAGTGCATGGTTCTCTGCGTCAAAGCAGGTCCGAGACCTCGACAGGTTCGCATGGGTTCGCAGCACGTGCTTCATCCAGCCCCGTATTCGCTTCATCTTCTCCGGGTTCGGCTTCGAGTTATTCTCGACGTCGGTGTAATATCCAATTTTGTCTGACATATCTGTCGCCCCTTTATTTGCCCGAAATCATCTTTCGGTTCTTGTAGTCAAGCCAGGTCCGCATGTCCTCAATGGATGCATTCGGTCCCGGCTCGTGGATAACAGGCTTCCACGATTCTGCGAAAGCCTGATATTTGTCGTGGTTGCTCCTTCGCAGGAAGGTATCGATACCTGCTGGCCCGCGGTTCTTCCGAAGGTAGATGGCCTGCTCGTGCACTGATTCATTCCACCATTGCCAGGCGTACACGATTTCATCATGTGAGTAGCTCTTCATCCGCTGACGAATCATTGATGTCCGCCATGGGGTGAGTTTCAATCGGTGCGACGATACCTCTGAGCCTTTGCTGATTTCCATCATTGACTGCCAGACCGATTGAATTCGCTCTATGCTGATCTCGCCTTCCTCGAATTCTGCCGAAGGCAATTTGTGTATATTCTCTGTGTCTTCTTCCTTGTGAGTATTCGGGTACCTCTGTGACCCCGGTACCGGTATCTCTGTGACCCCGGTACTGGTGTCGTTCTGATACCGGTTCTCCTCTGATACCGGTGTCTCTGTGACCCCGGTTGGTATGTTGTTCAGGTTGATCACGAATCGATAAACGCTGCCGTCTCCTCCTTCGATCTTAATCAATACCCCGGCCCGCATTAGGGCTCGGCGATGCCGTTTGATCGATGTTGGCGATGTGCTCGTCATCTTGGCCAGCCGGTCTCCTCCCGGCCATGCTATGCCCTTGGCATTTGCGTGCTTGATGTAGCAAAGCATGATCAGCTTCTGCAGCGCCGGTAGTTTTGAATCGAAGATGGCATCAGTCGCACGCCCCTTGTGAAATGTCATTGGCGAATCCCGTCCCATTGGCAAGGCCCGCCCGGGTCATATTGAACCCCGGACAGGCCATCGCCTCGCTATTCGGCATCGCCGTTATCAGTCAATTCCCTCGCCATGCGCTTGCAGGCTTCTTCCTTGAACTGAGCAGCGCAATCCGCGACCTGGTGCACCTTGCTGGCCGAATCCGAATCCATCCACGCGTTGCCCGCGTCAATGGCCATGGCTCTTGCAGCTCCGTCACTCAGGCATCCCGCAACCAGCCATCGAATCGCGGAGCTTGGGGTAATCCCTTCAGCCCACGCGAATTTGTCCAGCATGACGTATTCTTGCTCCGTCAACCTGGCGCTGACATGACTGTCTCGCCGCTCGGCCGCTTCTTTCCTTGGTCGTCCCGGCCCGGTCATTTCATAACCACGGCGATGCTGGACTCCCATCGGAAACCCTCTGGTGGCTCCTTGTCCTTGAATGCCTTTTTCAGTCCCGACAGGTCGAGCTTCGGTGGCTGTTCAATGAGGAATTTGGCGGGCCATGCATCAGGCGAATCCGGGTAGAGCAGCTTCGTCCGCTTGCTCAGGTGGGCTACCCCTTTGATGTTCGTGCTCTCGCCCAGCTCTTCCCGTATGAGAAGGAAATCACGCATCGATTTCCGTGCCCACGCTGCAGTGCCGTTGGCCTTCTTCTTCTCAGCCATCAGTCGTCTGATTTGCTTGTCAATGAAATCGGATTCGGCCGTGCTTCTTCGGTACACGTGCCCGAGCCATTCCGCCTGGTCTTCCGACTTTTGCATGTACTCGGTGAGCCATTCCTCCTGCTCTTCGGTGAATTCGCCTTCTGCTTCCATGATTTCCTGCACGACGCCTCTTGCCTCGTTCAGCAGGTCCAGTGTTTTTGCCATTGTGATCGCTCCTAGAAAGGGATGTCTGAGTCGTCGAATGTTTCGCCACGTTCGTCCAGCTCTGGCGACGCTGCCAGACCTGCGTGCTTGTAGTGCGCCTCCCGCTGGATACGCTCGTTTCGGTCCTCTGGATGCTCGGTGCTCTCGATCTTCCATGCTCGCAGCGAAATGTAGACGCGAGGAAATTCCGAAGCATTCCTGCTCCATTCCCTCCCGCGAATGTTGAAACGGACCCGGACCGGCTCGCCGACCTGCAGTGAGTCGATTTCGGCACACCGGTCGCCCGTGATTTCGAACTCCAGCGGGTCCGAGTACTTTCCTCCGTCGGTCTGGATTCGGAATTTCCGAACCTGAAATCGCTTCGCGCCCTTTTCTTCCGTTTCGCCAATCCACGTCACATGCCCGTGAGCATCGTACGTCTTGCTGCGTGATTCCTGAAATGTCATTTGCTCGCTCCTTCGGCCTTGATGGCCTCTCGTTCTCGAATGTCATGCAACAGCGCTTGCCCATCGTCGCTTCCCAGCTTGGCAATCAGCCTGACCAGGCGTTCGGTCGTGCAATCCCGTGCGTGCAGCTTGCCCTTGCTCCAAGTGATGCAGACCTCCTCGATTTCTGCAATCGTTGGCTGCCCGGGGCACTCCAGCATCTGCTCCTGTACCGGTTGCCACCAGCTTTGCTCGACAGGTCGATTCACATAGCCGCTGTAGGCCTCCTCATCGGTCAGCACTCGCTTGGAAGAGGCCACAGGCTGAGAGCCAAGCCCGACTTCCATCATTTCGTCGGCAGTCGTCGCCCCATGATTTACCATGGTTCGCATTGCTCGATTCCATGCACGGGTTTCTGCCATGACGGCCGCGAATGCCACCATCTTGCGGTTGAGGTTCGATGGGCTTCCATGCCCATGGGCCGAGAATTCCCTGCCCTCGCTGTCCCAAACCTTCGCCTTGTAGACGAATCGATCTTTGTCAGCGTTGCACAGGGCCAGAACGTACTCTCCGTCCATTCCCTGCATACCTGCCTTGTGAGCAAGGTCCAACAGCCCGATGTGGGTGATGTACTCCTTGTTGTTCAGCAATATAACGTGGCCGTCCTTGGGCTCGTCCTTCTTCTTTCGTGGTGCCATTTCTGGTCGCTCCTTCTATGTGTTGTGGTGTATCCAGAGCGCGAGCCCCGGTACCTGGGTCACGGCGAATATCACCGCGAATATGAGAATGGACGCGGCGAGCCATTCGTCGGTCCAATCGATTTCGTTGCGGGGGTCGCTCATTTCGCACCGTTATCCTGTTGATCGTCGAGAATACCCTGCGCCTTGTAGATGCCGGTCACGGTATCGACGGCGGACTGGAATGCCGATGGCTTGGCGTCCTCTTCGAAGTCCTGCTCTTTTCGCATCTGCCGTACCTCCTCTGTGTGCTTCAGAGCGGCCTTTGCCTTGCGGACCCGCTCGGCCTGCCATTCCGCCTTCTGCTCCTCGGTGACCGGTTTGGCATCGGTCAATCGAACCAGGCGCATGTCGGCAGAGCTTGCCAGCACCATGTCCCGCACGATTTCCTCAAGGTATCCGTCGGATTCATCCGGATCGAAAGCGCTATCCGTCACGTAGATGCCGGTAACCACGACACGGTATGCGACCGGGTGGTAGTCGTCCGGGTACTGGACGTATTTCGGCCCGTCCTCCATCGCTGCCTCGTACTGTCTGCCGAGGTACTTCTTTCTGCCTGTCATTTCCGTCGCTCCTTTCTGATTGCACGCCTAACCTTCGCGTGCTCTGTGATGTTCAGCATGACCAGGTCAATTCCTTGCCTGCCGACTCCCAATTTCCTTGCCGTGCTCATGTATTCGGGGGCCCGGTACAGGTACCAGATCTCGCCTGACTCATCGAGGTAGCTCGGCTGCGCCCTTCTCGTTCCGACCTTGAGTGCAGCCATGTAAACGTTAGAACGCCTCATGGTTCCGATACCTGGAATGTGGTCGCTCTTCTCAATGATTCCTCGTTCGGCCTGTAGGTTTACCAGCTGGTCCCTGATGTACTCCAGCTCACGCACGGTGTTTCGAGCTACGTCTAACTGGTGCGCAACCCGTGAAACCAAATCATTGCTAAGCATCCTGTCCTCCCCATTGCTCGGCCATTGCATCCGCAATCCCTTGATATGTTGTGCTTCTGATCTTCCACCTATCGGCCGATGGTGGCAGCTTGTGAATCCTCTGCTCTCGCCCTTCCACGATTCTTGTTGGCTGCAACGGCCAAAGGCCACGTAGCCATAGGCATGTGGCTTTCATTTCTCCATGCCCGTATTGCCACGGTTGGACTATCTGAGTGTACCCGTGCGTGAGCCTCTTCATTGCATGGCTATGCGGTATCGGGTTCTCAATGCATACCCGTGGAATTGGCGCATTGAGCAACCGATTGAACAGGGCGCACGCCTCCTCCAGCTTCTGCCATCTGCCCGGCTCCGTATGCAGCCACCGCACTCCGCTGTTGGTCATGTAGGTGCAAGGCGGGTGAGCTACCATAAGGTCCCAGCCGTGATGCAGAATATCCTCGACGCTACCTTGATAGTGCGGACCTGGCGCATCGCTGGGAAGGAAATCGCAGGAAATGGCATCGTGCCCTTTTGCCCTGAATGCATCCCGTACCGTTCCTGAATATTCGCAGGCGACGAGTACCCTCATGCCTCGCCCCCCGATTTCGCCAGGTGCTTCGCAATTTCCATCTGAATATCGTTCGGTCGTTGGTCGATATCTTCAAGCACTTGGCCGATTACAATGCATCGGTGCATTGCAATTCGGGCGGCTTCTTTCATTATCGGAATGTAATCGTCTGGCATTCCTTCGGTCGGAAGGCGGAGCACAAGCATCAGGAATTCCTCCACCGTACTGATGCACGATGTCATGACCTCGACCTGTTTTCCGTTCGTCGATTTCATTTGGTCCCCCTTTCCGTCATTTCGAACAGCTGGCCGACGATTGCATCGTGAGCCTCCTGTGGCGTGCCCTCGTACACGGGCCAATCCGCCTCGTATGTCGTCTGGCATCCTTCCTCATCGATTGCCACTGCAACGACAGGGGGTTTGCCATGGAAGCTCCTCAGGGCTGCGATTTCGGCCTTGTAGGTGTCATCATCGAGCGCGATCTGCAGGTACAAGTCGCCCTCGGCATAACAGGCAATCATTCGTCGGCTGAAATTGACCCATGTCCCGTAGTACCAGGCGTCTTGGTCCGTATCCCACTGCTGCCAGCCATTGTTCGACTCATTGAGCGCCAGCTCGACTTGATACCGACTCGAATCGCAGTGAAAGAAGTGTTCAAGATAGCTGCCATGGCTCGTGTATCTTCGATTCGACCGCCCATATCCGAGGGCAAACCCGAATCCAATCAGGCGCACAGCGTCGGTCGCTTTCCTGAATGCATGAACACGGGTGTCGCCGGGTGTAAGTTCCGTGAAGCACTCAAAGTGCCGTTGTCTGGCATCCCACCTGGCCTCTCGCTCGCACGTGCATCGGGTCAATGGGTCAATGTAGGTAGCGCACCTGCGGTGATGGGTCATTGTTTACCTCCTTTCGCTCTGTCGATTGCTTCGCGGGCTACAGACCACCATGGGTGAGCTGAGCGTTCAGGTTGACCGTAGGCAGCGATCTCTTCCAGCGCAGCCAGCAGGTCAGCGTTCTGTTTGCTGATTTCCCTGACTATCCTTTCGCCCTTGTCGGCGGCCCATTCGACCCCGAGTTTCCATCCCTCATCGCGGGCCTGGCGCACGGCTTGGGCCATCCGTTCAGAATTATCGTTGTTGCTCATGCCTCGCCCTCCTCTTCCTCTCCGCATTTGTCACAAGGTGCGGTGCCGCCATCTTCTTCGCGACTGATACCCCTTGCGATGCGGATACACTCTTCCAGCCGGTATAGCGTTGTCGGGGCTTTTCGCTTGTGTTGCTGTTTATTCCACTCGATCCGAGACTGTGAGAGCGCCGGCGATACCGGCCCTTTTGGTCCGTATTGCTCGTCGTATGTCCTGTTTTCCAATACATCGAATGTGTGGCTGACGCACCAGAGCTCAAGGTTTAGGTTTGTTTCGTTCATTGTGTCGCTCCTTGCCCCCGTGGGGGCGGTGGTGTTTAGGCTTCCTCTTCCTCGTCCTCTTCCTCGTCCTCTTCCTCGACCGATTGCTCCTCGGGGTACCATGGCTCATTGAGGTCCGCGATGAGGTAGGGCTCGAATTGGTCGTCGGCGTAGCTCTGAGCCGCGGCCCAGCTCGGGAACGGTCCGACAGGGTAGTACCCCGAAATAATGTCCCCGATGAGGAGGATTGTCGGGAAGGTTTGGTCTGATTCGTTCATTGTGTCGCTCCTTGCTTGATTGCGCTGGCAGTATACCTTGTTGGCTGATAAATGTATACGTTCCAGACCTGTATCGAACCAAAAAAAACCCCCCGGTGAAGGGGGGCATATATGGGCGATGGTTTAGGACAGCGCTCGATTGATGTATGCGCTGACCAGTCGGGCCCAGCGCCTGGTGTCGCGCTTGATATCTCCTGTGAACCGTACAGTTTCGATGTCAGTGCAATCATTTGGCACGGCGTCGTTGGAAATCCAGTGCATCGGAAGATAGGCACCATTCCAGCCGGGGGTCGCGTAGACTTCCAGATCTTCGAAGTAGAGATCCTCCCTGACTGGAACCAGGCAAATCGCGTCTGTCCAGCGGTCGTGCGTGACCTCCCATTTCCCGGTGTTCGTGTCGACTTCCTTCACTGTTTCGATGATGTTCGAAATCAATCCATTGATGTATGCAGGGGTCATTGTGTCGCTCCTTGCCCTTGACGGGCGTGGTTTGTTGGGTGAGTGACCATTCATATTCGTGCTGATAAAGAGCAGGGCTGCATTAGTTATACTATGCTGGGCCGTTATCCGTATACGTTAAACAGGGAAACAAGGCAAAAAAAACCCCCCGGTGAAGGGGGGCATATGACCAGGCGTTTTCAGTCGATAATTTCACATGCGATCAGGTGATCGAGGTTGTCCGGCCCTCGGTCGTCCTCCTCTCCGTACATGATATCGGAGGCAATATCGTTCACCCGAAGATAATCGGCGTCGAACGCGATTTCAATGATTCCATTCTCGATCGCCATTTCGACCAGTTCGGACTCGGAATATCGAAGGAATCCACGCGAGTCATAATCGCAGCCGTTCTCCAGTTCCGGTGTGAATTCTCGAATGGTCCAAATCAGGGCGCGCTCGACAGCTCGGCGTCCGGCGCTGGATTGAATGGGAAGACTATCTTCGTAGTTTTTCGGGAAGTACATCGTGTCGCTCCTATCGGTTGTTGTCGTTGCAGGGCGCGCACTTGCCCTCGGTCGTGTTGATCTCGTAGAACCAGGCGCAGCATTCGCTACACTCGATGGCGCGCCGGCTACCCCCCGGACAGTCAGCAGCAATCCATTCCTTCTTCAGCCTGTCGACTTCCAGAATGTTTCCGTACCAGAGTTTCGACAGGGCGGCGAAAGTATTGGCGTCGCCAGCTTTGGCGGCCTGCCTCATGACGTTAGCGAGCGCTGCGTTTCCAGTTTCGAGCTTTGCGATTTGGTTTTTGATTTCCTGATTAGTCATTGTCGCTTCCTTTTGGTGGTGAGTTTAGATGCGGTTCCAGGCAGACTGCGTCATGTTGACCGTGTAGCTGCCACCGTCGGGACGGGCGACCTTGACCCGGTAGTCGTGACTCAATCGGTTACCGTCGACGTGAAGGCACTTTACGATCGTGAAGGTGATTGCGGTTCCGTTCGAGAGTGTTTGGGTCTTGGTCATTGTCGCTTCCTTTGTTCGCGCATCCGTTGCGCACGTAAGTTATACACCGAATGAATAATAAATGTATACGTTAAATGTGAATAAATTCGGAAAAAAAGTCGGCACTGGTAAATAGTGGCGCACTGCGGTATGAATGATGCATTGCAGAAATGGAGCGACCGATGATTTATGTGGGTATTGACCCCGGAAAGAAAGGCGGGTGGGCAGCGCTTGACCCGAAGCGTATGCAGGTATTCGACTGGCTTGCTGCTGACTGTCCTCAGCACGGGTATATCCTCGGCAAGCGATACCGCGGGCACCATGCCTACTGGTCGGAGCGAATGCGAACTGGGCTACAGGATGTGGTTCGTAAGGCTGCTGAGGAAGGCGAAGAGGTAATGGTCATCATCGAGCAGCAGCGGACTCACCCGAAGGAAGGCCGGGTGTCGGCTTTTACGACTGGATATGGTTTTGGGCTCTGGGCAGGAATCGTATCTGGGCTGGGACTCAGGTGGCGAACCGTCACCGGCAGTACCTGGACAAAGGTTGTCCTTCGGGATGCGCCTGGCGCTGGCAAGGATCGATCGATTTCCTTCGTTTCCCGTATGTTCCCGGCCTTTGCCGAGCACGGTCTAATCCTGAAACGGCGCCGCAATCCGCACGACGGCCTTTGTGACGCGGTCTGCCTCGCGCTCTATGGTGCGAAAGAGTATACTAGCCCGGTGGCTGGGAGGCCTCAGGTGTGAATTCTGCGGCTCCCGCTGGTGTCGGTTTTGGGTCGCTCCTTCCGGCACCGGCGGCGAGCCCTTTTCACCGCTGGAAGAATCGGATGGCATCGTCGAGCTTGCGGTCCATGTCTCGAAACATGCGGTCGCGCTCAGTGTTGTAATTGGAAATGACGTTGTCATAACGAGCACGGATTTCGTTCTCGCGGTCCTCATACTTGTTGACCAGTGCAACGAGTTGTTTCTCCCATCCCTTGACCATTTCGAGGTTCCGCTGGTCGTTGTCCTTGCGCTGACTTTCCATTTGCTCAGCCTGCAGGTCGAGCTTCCGCTCCAGCCGTACCGACTGCCAAATCAGCAGGGGCACCAGCCCGATGGTATCGAGATGCTCCAGCAACGACATGGGGTCCACGGTTAGTCCTTTTGGCTGCTCTCGTCAGGCTCCTCGGCGCCATTGCCCGATTCGGGCGGCTCGATGGGAGGGGCGGCCATTCCCGGCTTGCCGAGTGCCGGGGCCTGCTCTTCCTCGGCGGCCACTTCCTCTTCGGTTTCGGTCAATCCGGTGGCTTCCTCGAGCGCTGTAATTCGGGCTTCGTGGTCCATGACCTCTGCACCGCCATACAGCAATGCAGCGATGAGGCCCGCGAGGGCTCCTTTGGTTTTCTTATCTTTCATTTCAGGTCTGCCTCGTCAATGAGGGTGTAAGTGTAGCGGTCCCATCCGGGCCCATGCTCAGCCTGCTTGTCGGCGAGCTGCATTAGAAAGTCCATGTCTCCGGGGTGCATGACCTGGCAGCCCGCGCTCCATCGCCCGACACGATCGCTGCGCCCGCCTCGGTGGATATTCAGGCCAGCATACCCGCTTCGGATGGTATCGGGGTCCAGATCGAGCACCGTATCTCGGTCATTGTCTCGATACCATTTCACCTTGCCGCCCCGCTGCAAGAGTCCTCGGTTCGTTTTGTGCATACCCCGAAGATATGCGCCCCGGTATTGACCTGGCGCCATAATGGCACACCCTTGGTCTGGCCTCATGGGGTGCACGAGGTAATACTCGCCGGGGGTCGTGGTCAGGGCTGCATTGAAGCAGCGCCACGTACCTGATTGCTTCCAGAACACGTATAGGTCGTCCAGATATAGGTCGGGCTTCCTCCTCGATACCTCGTTTCGCACGCCAATTATGTTCAGGTCGTACTCGTATCTGGCGCCCTCAAAAACAGCGTAGCCTTTGGCTTTGCATTTCCTCAGAATCGGTGGCAGGTAATCGGCCATTAAAGCACCGGTGCGAGTAGCTGAAATGCCCACGCAATCAACGTCACGCCTCCCATTGCTGCGGCCAGCTTGATATCGAGCTTTTGCAGCTTGCTTTCCATCGATTCGAGTCTGTTGGAATTATTTGCCATCAGCACGTCACGGTTGGCTCCCCGCTCCTCCAGTCGCGCCAGCGTTACCTTGATGCCTGCCACGTCGGACTTGATTGCATCAGTAATGCCCCATGGATTGCCCATTTCACCGGTGGTCATGGCGTACCTCGATTTGGTTAGCTTTTCAGTTTTGCAATCAGCTCGGCGGCCGTGTTGAGGTCCTGCCTGTGCCCGCCGTAACGTCTTTTAAAGATAATGTCGCTCACGACGTCAAAAAGCAAGGCCAGCAATCGCTCCTCGTGATCCTCTGTGAGCAAGGGAATATCCAGCTTTGCATTGAGCAGACTGACCGCCCATTCCCTTCGCTCATGGTAAGACGCTTCAGGCAGCTCCCGTCTTGCCTCTCGGCAGGCCTCAGCAATTACCAGTCCGAGGTTCTGAATTTCCTGGCGCACCTTCTTCTTCCGGGTTGCCCTTTTGCGCGTTGTCTTCTTTGCTGTCGGCATTGTCACTCCCTTTATGCTTGCTGGCCGTAAACGCCGCCACGAGGGTTCTTGCCTCCTCCCGGGACGTAGGGCGGGTCCATCTTCGAAAAGCTCATGGTTACCCGGTACCAGGCTTTCCATACCGCTGCGCTGTCCGAGCTTGCGCCGGAGGCCTCCCATCCTGCTGCGACCACGAGGTAGACGTTGTTGCTTGCATTCCATCCAAATGTCTGCTGCTTGAGACCCATGTTGCCGCCGATCACGTCACCATCGTTGTCGAGCAAGACAGCCGCCACGCCGACTGGCTCGATTGCATCGCTGCTTCGATCGTCAGCAATTTGCAGCAGGCAATTGCAGTACACTTTCGGCGCGCTCCCGAGATCACCAGAGTCGCCGGTGATTGTGTTCAACGCGGTATCGCCACCGTATTTCAATTCTATATCGCCGTCTGAATCGCAAACCATCTTGGCACCTGCCCACGGCTGGCCGCTGGTATCGGTGGGGTCATCGGATATGGCGCAAACCAGGAAGTTCTCGTCATTTGCAGTGGTAGATACCCTTTGAATGAGGAATTCGACCCCGAATTCGTCGCCCCATCCCATGAGCGAGCCAACGTGGGTGGTCAGCGGTTTGTACCATCGGGCACAGGTCTGGTTTGCAGCGCTCCAGGTATCGCTGTCTCGATCCGACTCAAGGCTAATCGCCATGCCCGAGCTTGATGTGGATGCGCTAACCAGCGTTGAATTCGGATCGCTCGCGGTCCAGCTTCCATCGTTGATGTCGATAGAAATCCATTCGCTTTGGCCGATGAATTGGCGGTGTTGCTTCTGAGTGGTCTGCAGGTTGATTGGACCCGGCTTTCGTGAAGTCCGACTCATTAGGCCACGATCTGGTTGACGTACCCGGTGATGTTCACCTTGTTGGCAGTCGTGCTGTATGCCTTGACGATCAGGGCGGTCGACGCGTTGCCCTTAATGACCCAGCCAGGCGCGATGAGCACCGTCTCGTTCGGGTTGATCGTGGTGATCATCACGTCGGACGCCGAGGTGCCTCCCCATTCGAGCACAAGGGTTTCTGTGCTGGTATTGAAATTCGTAGCCCAGAGCCAGATCTCGTCGTAGGTCGTCGCCGTCCCGTCTCCGGTGTGAATGGTCGTTCCCGCACTGGAGCTGGCCGCGACGATAACGGGACGCCCGTCCGTGCTGCCAGACAGCTTGACTTTGCTAATGGTTGCCATGTCGAATTCCTATGAAAAAACCGATGAGTGAAGGATAAGGCTGGCCGATGGTACGACCGCAAATGTCATATCGTAGGGGTCGCCATCCGTACCGTTGTCGGTGTCGGTCCAGTTGATGTCCATGCTGTCGCCTTCAACGAATTTAACCTCTTTAGCATCTGACACGGCGATCTCGGTACCGTCCCCGTCTTCCAGCTGAAAGCTGCTCATGCCACCGCTTGCTGTGAGCACTCCCGAAGAGGCACTCAGCCCTGACCCAGCAATCGCCGACACAAAGTCTGCAATCGACTCCTTCTTGCTGGCATTGCTGTCGTCGGCGTCAATGATGGCGATAGAATCGTTGGCGACGTTGACGGCTGCAGCTGAAAGCTCGTTCAAAGTCACCCGAAGGTTCTCTGAGCCGTCGTCCTCCAATCCAGTTCCCGCAAAGTCCGATACGTCAATGTCAATCGTAACCGATGCTCCCAGTGCGACGCTCCCTCCAGTCTTCAGCCCATCGCCCGCAGCAACGGTAACGGCTGTGTTGGTAAGCCCGAGCTGACCGCTTGATGCCGACAGCCCTGTGCCAGCCATTCCTGATACCAGGTCGGCGATAGACTCCTTCTTGCTTCCATTGCTGTCATTCGCATCGATGATTACGACCGAATCGTTTGCCACGTCAACAGCAGCGGCTGATAGCTCGTTCAGGTCCACGGCCAGGCTAACAGCTCCTGAGCTTCCCCCTCCTGATAGACCCACCCCTGCCGTAACTCCGGTGATATCTCCGGTCGCTGCCAGACTGGTTCCCGACGTGATCTGAATGTCATCGCCAGCGTCGGTGGTGTAATACAGCTCATTGGGTGTGGCCGTCTTGACCCATAGCTGCCCATAGGCTGCCGTATCTCCATCCGCAGCTGCTTGCTCCTTCAGAGTAATCGTTCCCTCGATCGTCAGATCAGTCTTGGGCTCTTCCGTTCCGATACCGACTTTGCTGCCTGACACGACCAGATCTGTATCCGCACCTGATCGGATATGGACCTTCGCAGCTGAGGTGTTGATTCTCCCGAGCCGAACAGAGTCAGCCCCATCGTCACCGATTCGTATATTGTTGCTCGCTCTCACATTGAGAGAACCGGTTGATGTGATGTGACCGGTACTGGTAGCTGTCGGCGCCAGCTGGATGTCGCCGTCGATGCCAAGCGCTGCCCCCGGCGAGTCGGTGTTAACTCCGAGCCGGTTGTTGGTTTC
>VTLG01002438.1_pt1 | contig 31294 bp, 61 predicted proteins | sample 4694571 | NCBI WGS metagenome assembly VTLG01 (sample SAMN12604809, study PRJNA352737) | marine metagenome | biome: ENVO:00000447; feature: ENVO:00000209|ENVO:00000569|ENVO:01000036; material: ENVO:00002151; isolation source: viral sequences binned using virsorter ...
CAGGTGCTAGGGCATTGCAAAAAGAAGATTTCTTTCAAGATGTAAAAGCATCAGTAAAAGAAATATCAGTATCAGGAACTGCAACTACAGATGCACTTGATATGCTTTTAGAAAATATTATGGGAGAAGCGGAAGGTACTGCGAGTGGAGTATATTCCTTTGCTTCAAATGCAGGTGTTCAATCAGTAGGTGCAACTGACTCTAGTCAAGCAGGAACTTTGCTTTCTGTTATAGTAACTTCGCCTTTAGCAAATTCAGATTTAGCCTTTAAAGATTGTGTGGTTACTTCATTAACTCTTAATGGAGATACAGGAACAGAAGGTGGGCGAGTTAAGTTTTCAGTAACATTCCAAACAGGAACTTTAGCTGAAGATTTATCAGATGAGTCAATATCTGTAGATACTGATTTTGGTGCTGATGAAAATTACTTTATGAGCAGTTGGAGTGATGTTGCATACAGAAAAATGTATGGAGTAGATGACTTAGTAATGAGTTCATTCTCTTTAACATTAGAAAATCCTGCAACATTTTCTGGATTAATTTCTACAGGTTATGAGGTTGTTTCAAGAGCAGGAGAATTTTCTGCCACTTTAGATGCTACAGCTAAATATGATACAAATACTGAGCCACTTATCGCATCTTTCAACAATCAAACACAAGAAGGTTCAACAGCATCACAAGCAACGATATTAAATAACGATGGTAGCTTAAACGATGGAGCTTTTGGGATAAAGATGGATAAAACAATATTGACTAATGTTGCTTTTAATGAAGGTGATGTGATGATGTTAGATATTTCTGTTAAAGCTGTTGGCGATGGCTCAAATGCTTTAGTAGAAGTTGCATGTTAATTAACTAAATAAGAGGATATATGAATATCAAACTAGAAACAGGTCGTAAGTTAAAACTAAAAGATGTATCTCTGGACGAAAGAGATGAGCTACTAGATAGTGTAGAATATCAATTTGATGCTAAAGGCAAAGTCCAAGGTGTCAAAATGATGAATAGCACTATCACTAAGTGGCTAAGAATGGGATTAGATGGCGATACATCAGATAAGTTTTTAAAAACCCTCACATTTGAAGAAAGAGTTGAAATCTTTACAAAAATGCAAGAAAGCATTATGGTGGGGGAAGGGAAAGCCTCCGACTAGAGTTAAACATACACTTTGACGGTTGTGGAGGCTGTCAGTATCATAACTATCCCTATAAGGCTGAAGTTCCTGTCTTGATTGATGGTAAACGAGAAAAGCGAGAGTTTACTTGTGATGAAGATGTTTGGCAAATAATCGATCTCTTAATTGAAGAAACTAAAGAGGTCAATGCAGAAGGAAAGGAATTTGACATTGCTCGTTCAGTAGATGCTCAGATTCCATTCTTTGCCTGTAAGAATATAGTGTATTCTAAAGAGTGCCAAAAGGATATTCAAAAATATATCTATTGTAAAGAATTTGGAGTATCTCCTTACGAGGGTAGCTTTGAAAAGCACCCTGCAAGATGGATAGATAAAAGTTTTATAATTAAAAAGGCATTAGCTAAAAAAGAAAATGCCGAAATAGAAAAGGCTAAAAAGAATGGCTGAAAATCAAATATTAGTAAAGTTTACCTCTAAAGGTGATAAAGAATTAATTAATGCTATAAACAGACTAGCTACTGCACAAAAAAAATTAGAATCTGGGTTAAAAAATGTTGATAATGCTAATAAAAAAACAAGCAAAAGTGCAGGGGTATTAGATACTAGAAATAAAAGGTTAGCAGAAACCAATGGAATGCTAGCTAATAGTTTTGCTACAGTTCGTTCTAAAATGCTACTATGGTCTTTTGCTATGTCTTTAGGTATTAGACAAATTGCTCAAATGGCTCAAGAGGCTGCTAATCTAAAAGGAATGGAAGCAGCATTCAATACTCTTGCAGGAGGTACTGATAGTGCTACAGTAGCTATAGATAAGCTTAGAGATGCTACTAATAACACTATGTCAGACTTTGATTTATTCCAACAAGCAAACAATGCTATGATTCTTGGAGTAAGTAAAAATTCCGATGAGATGGCTGAAATGTTTGACATTGCACAAAGGTTAGGTAATGCTTTAGGTAAAGATACTAGAATGTCTGTAGAATCACTTATTACAGGTATTGGTCGTCAATCTCGTTTGATGTTGGATAACATTGGTCTTATTGTTAAATCTGAAGAAGCTTATGAAGCTTATGCAGAAGCTTTAGGAAAAAGCAAAGATGAATTAACTGATTCAGAGAAAAAACAAGCATTTTTAAATGCTACAATGATATCTGCAAGAGAGAAAGTCAAAACTTTAAACGAAGAAACAGATACTGCTAGAACTTCTTTTCAACAACTTACTGCGGCAGCAGAAAACCTGCAGGGGCGACTAGGCGATGCGGCAAATGCTTTTGAACCACTTATAGGTAGTATGACTAAATTTTTAGATTTAATTACAGATGAAAGAATTGATAGATTTGTTAGAAGTATAAAATTTATGGGTGAGACACTTAAAGTGGTAGGGGTAATTTTAGGAGGATTGTTTGTAGGAGCTTTGGTATATATGTTTGGAGTTGTGTCGGCTGGTGCAACTATTGTAGGACTTCTTACTTCAGCTTTTGCATCTTTAGCTTCTACATTAATAGGAAAAGTGGCTATACTTGGTACTTTCAGTTATGGAGTGGTGGCTGTTTCGGATGCTATAAAAGAAGCAATAAATCCTACTGTAGAACTTACTAAAGAGCAAAAAAGGCTAAATAAAGAATTTAAAGAAGGTGCAGTTACTTTAGCAGATGAAGATATAGGATCGTCTTATGAAACTTTAGCAGAAGAAATGTTGCGATTTGGAAGCTCAGTAGAGACTGTTACTAACTCTCTGTTTTGGCACATGCAAGCACAAGATATTGTTAGAGAGATGTATGGAAAGACAAAAGAAGGTCAATTAGAGGCAATAGATGCACAAATAGCAACTATAGATTTTCTAGGTTCAGAAATTGGATTGACAAATGAATTAGCTGCAGTCCTTGCAATGTTGGAAGAAAGGAAACGAAAAATCCTTGGTTTAGATGAAGACGGAAACAAAATAGCGGATAAAAAAAATAAAAATAAAAAGACCGAACTTGACCTTTTAAAAGAAGAAATAAAATTAGCAACACAAAGAGCAGCTGCAGGTGCATCTGCTAATGAACATCTTGCAGCATCAGCAGTTAGAGCTGCAGGTCAAGTCATGAAAGCTAAATTAGCTGTTGCTGTTGCAGAATTAGTAGAAGATGCTTTTTCAAAACTTGGATGGCTTGGTGTTCCTTTAGCGGCTTCTGCAGGTGCAGTAGTTGGCTCTATATTTCAAGGTGGGATAAATACAATAGCAGGTGGAGTGGAAAAATTTGAAGATGGTGGTTTAATTGGAGGAAGGCGACACTCTCAAGGCGGAACTATGATTGAAGCAGAGCGAGGCGAATTTGTTATGAGTCGTAATGCAGTAGAGGCTATAGGTGTAGAGAATTTAAACAGAATGAATCAAGGTGGTGGAGGTGCAGTCAATGTTACTTTTACAGGTAATGTGATGAGCCAAGACTTTATAGAAAATGAGGCGATCCCACAGATTAAAGATGCAATCCGTAGAGGTGCAGACATAGGAGTTTCATAGTGTTAGTATCAGAAGCTTTTAAAAAAGATACTTTAAGCAAAAATACACAAATTGTACCCCTTGTTGTTATAGAGAAGTTTGTATCGCAAGAGCCGAGCTTTTCATGGGAAGATATACCTGCTGTATATCAATACGAGTTCTTATCTACAAACAATATAGAAGTGGATGGGAATTATTTTAAGCCTTTGCTTTTACAAATTCCTAGCATTAAACAAAAAGTAAATTTAGATACAGGCAAATACCAAACCTCCTCAGTTACATTAAAAATAAGCAATATGGAATACAATAATAGTCCTAGGCTTTCAGAATCATTTGATGTTTTAACAAATTTAGTAGTGTCCATATATTACAAATCACAGTCCTGTACAACAGTCCAAATGCCTGATGGAGGAAGCAATGGAATACCTAAAGCTGAACTAGACACTACAAATGGTTGTCCTATTGCATTTTCAGGCTATATAACTAAAGTTTCTCATAATGCAGATGAGATAACACTAACTATAGAAGATGTATCAGATAAAAAAATAAACAAAAATCTACCTATTGCTAGGCTTGGCTCTACTAACAATATTCCAGATAAATATAAAAATTCATATTATCCTATGTTATATGGCAAGTTAGAAAATGCACCTAGCATTGCAATGTATGAAGGTGATCGGTTTACATTAAAATCTGATTATTTAAATATAGCTACACAAGACAAGCAAATGTCAGATTATGCACAAGGATTTGGGCAAAGGAGATTTGGTGCTGTTAATGTTTTTAATGAGCAGTATAGTGGCTGCACTAAATATGCAAATCTATATTTTGAAACAAGTGGTGAATTAGATGATATGGATTATCCGATTGAATTTCAAGGACAAAGCAGGCAACAATATAAAATAAATGAAGATGGCTCAGTATCTTTTTTATCCAATAGCATGTTCAATCAAGTTAATAGAGTTGAAGCTTTATTTCATGGTTCGCCTAAAAACATTGTTCTTAAAAAAAATAATTCATTAATTATATCTTCAGAAGGTAGCTTTGCTAGCGGTGTTCAATTTATTCAAGAGCAAGGCGAAGATCAATATATAGAAACTGATGAATATAGAGCAATATCAGACAAAGACTACACTACATCTATAAACGAAAATCATTCTTCCCAATATTCATTTACTAATGAAGGTGGAGGTACAAATTCTCATGCTTCTAATTTAACTTGTTTGTTTTCATTGCAATGGGATAGTGGTCTAAGTGGGGCAAAATATTATAAAATTGTACAAAATAGAATTAATAATATTAGAATTCCTACAAAAGGGGATGCTCATTATCCTTCTGGATTAGGCTATTGGGATTTTGATGAAAATTATTATTTTGTTGGCAATACTTTTGATTATTTGCAAATTAACGGAGGATATGGATTGCAATATGGAGGGCATTTATCTTTACTAAATACAGGCAGGTATCAATTAGAAAGTTTAATATCTTTTTCAGTAGATGGTGATGCGGATACATGGCAAAGTGCGGTTACAGGAAACACTTATAATATTTACTACAATCCAAATGCTTATTTTCAATTTGAAAGAAATTTAAGTCTTGATACAAATGCAAATGGCTCACTATATAATTCAATACACAATCTTCCACTTATTAGATTTGCACATTCTGACAATGCTTTGCCAAGCTGCGGTGATGGTTGGTCATCTATGGAATTTTTTACTCACGACCTTACTCTTGGTGGGCAAAATAATACATTTAACAGCCATGCAGGTGGAGATATAACTGCAAATATAGATTTAGATATTCAAGAAATAGAAGTAATGTCTATTGTTAATTTTGACGATGTTGTAGAAAAGAATTACTATTTAAATTCTGAAGGAAGGGCAGATGAATTTTTAAAAAACTATCAACACACATTTATCAACTCTGATGGAGAGTCTCAAAATTTTACTTATACACCTAGTGATTATCTTATAAACCCTGCTGATATAGTAAGGCATATTTTAGTTGAAGAATGTAAAATACCTAACACTTCGTTTGATGAAGATGAGTTTAATGAAGCTTGGATGGCTTGTCATGGTAGCATTAGACACGATTATTCGGTAAATAAAAAAATTAATTCACTAGATTTGTTTTCTGAAATATCTAAAAGCTCTATGATAACACCAAGAATTAAAAGCGATGGTAAAATAGGATTTATTACAACAAATAAATATTATCATTACGAAAGAGATTATATTCCCGCTAGACAAATTGAATTAGACGATATTATATCTTATAAGTTAATGCTTACTCCAAGTAATGACATAGTTTCTAAATTAGATGTTTCTTATGGTTATGATTATGAGCAAGACAAAACATTAAAAACTACAGACGAAATACTAATGAGTGATTCAGAATTGTTTAATTTAAAAATTGATGTAGAAGACAAATATAAAAACTTAGACACTAAATACATACAAGACGAATCCTCTGCTATCGCATTTAGGAATTTAAAATTTCATGACAAAAAATCACAACATTTGCAAATAGAATTAAGATTGCCTTTATCATATATAGATTTAGAAACAGGGGATTTAGTTAAGATACAAGAATTAATAGATGGAATTAAAGCTTATGGGATAGACTATACAAAAACAGAATTTCATTTGGAAACTTTAAAATATCCAATATTTCAAGTTATAGATATTGCTAAAAATATTGATTTTGTAACAATTAAACTACATCAACTACATGCTTTAGAATCATACAGTAATATAGCAGCTTCAGGGCATTTAAATAATTGGTATTCTGGATTGGGGGTAGATGATGCAGATGAAGATTTACCTGATGATGCAATCGATTTTGATACCGTAGAACAATTCGGATTTACTAGCACGAGTGGATTTTTTATAGGAGCTAATAGTGAGTTTTCATTAGGTGATCATACTTTTCCTTCTTCATATTCAAGAAAAATAATGTTTACTGAAGGTTATTTAGGAACAGATTTCGTAGAAACTTTGCCTTCTCATTGGCAAATTCTAACTTATGGATTACACGAAAGAATTAATCTTTTATTTGGATATGAAAGATTTGGATTGTCAAGTTGGGATGCTTTAATACCAGAAGCTAATTCTGATGGCTCAGGCTATGGTATTTTAACTAATGGCGATACAATTAAAAATTTTGTAGCATTAGAAATAAGATTACACAATGTAGAAGGCTATGTTGGGGAAGAATACATATTACAATTAAGAAATATAAAAGGAAGTGCATTTGATGATGAGTATTTTGATCCTGAAGCAACACTAATAGAGTATCCTATTAATTCATCAGAACAAGAAATTAAATTAGGATGGGTATTAAGTAGAGCTGTAAATGAAACTATAGCTGGTCTTCCTTATGCTGCTTTTGGTGCTGTAGCTCTTAACTTGCAACTTGGAATGTTTCCATCGTCTTATTATTTATGGGCTGGTTCTGATTTGAATAGTTTAATTTTTTCTCATGAGTTTGTTTTATATCCGCATATCAATCCTTTGCCAGATTTAGAATTAGAATATACTGCTGCTACTCTAGGAAATGATTTGGTTGATATGCAAATTGAAATACCACCTAATCCATTTGGAGATGTTAATTTAGATGGACTTTTAAATGTAATGGATGTGGTAATGCTTGTTAACCAAGTTTTAGGTTCTGGCGATGTATTGACAGATGAACAATTTAACAATGCGGATGTTAATAATGATGGAATGTTAGATATATTAGATGTTGTTTTTGCAGTAAGTGTAATATTGGGGAATTCTGAAATCCCTTAAAGCAATTATAGGAGTTTAATAAGAAAATTATGAAAGACGATTATATATATTATGGAAATGGCGAAATTAGAATTAGCTATAGTGAAGATATTTTAGGTTTTGATATTAGGTTAAAAGGAACTTACGATATAGAATCGCATCAATCTGAAAATTTTTACATTAGCTATAATAATGATAGATTAATAGGTGTAGGTTTAGGCTCAGTTCTAGGAAACAAACCTTTTTTAAATTACACAGGGCATTTAGAGGTTTTGGAATGTAAAGCAATTACCTCTAATATGGAATCTGTAAATATTATACCTAAAATAGTTCGTTTAGACAAGTTTGAAGCAATTAGAGATGATTTTGATGGTAGCAATACAAACTTTGAAGATATGAACAATGTAGGCATTGTAGGAGAAATTCCTAGAGCTACTAAAGTTAAAATAGTTACTGAAAATTTACATACAAAAGGCGGTCAATTTAATTTAAATGGAGCTGAATACAAAGGTTATTATCATTTACATCAAGATGGGGTTGCAATGACAGGCAAAAGTCATAATGAATCGTCTGAAGTACTAGACCGTATTGGTCAAGAAAGAACAATTAGAAGAATTAATAACACATTAAGAGCAATAAGAAGATCATCTGTATCAAGAGAAGTATCTTCTAGCACAGGAGGAGGCTACTAATGGCATATAGCAATGTTTCAAAACCTGCATTTTATATACCTGTATTTGACTATTTACAAAGCACAGCAATGATAGCATACAATGATGACCCTTTAAATGATATACATTTATTAAACCCTACCAAAACACACAGAATAAATCCTGATGCTAATTGGTGGCAAACGGAGTCAATAACTTACGATATAACACTAAATTCGCCTGTTGTGCCATCACAAGTTTTAGACAGCAATGGAGATTTGTATCTTTTTATATTAGGACATAATTTTAAAACAACAGATTGTAGTATTGAATTGCAATTATTAACTACTATTGACAATGTTGATACAGCAATAGCATCAGACTCATTAGAATCAATAGTTAATTACAATGATTTATCAAGTTCACCTAGTTATAATGGATTTTCAATAATTAAAGCAAAGTATTCAATATCAACTAATATAAATGGGTTTAAAATAAAAATTAATGGTCTTAGTTCAGATAGTGATGATGAAATTAAAATAGGTTGTGTATCATTATGCAAAAAATGGAATCCACCACATAGTCCTGATTTAGCACTAAAGATGACAAGAGAATATGATGGTGTAAAAACCATAGAAACTAAAGGCGGTGCTACTTTAAGCAATGCACAATACACAAGAGGTGGAACATTTTGGGCAAATAATCATGCTTGGGAATTATCAGGTCAAGATTACGAACAGGCTGTTGGTGTGGGGCATTCATATAGAAACATACAAAGAACCTTAGGGAGAAGAAATTGGTCATTGAAGTTTAGCTACTTAAAGGATTCAGATATAATGCCTGAAGTTGAATCATTAGATTATTATGCAACTGAATATGATGAGAATCTTGGAGTAACTTTGCATGAAAATAGTGATTCATTTTTTTCCAATATGCTTAATAGAGTGCAAGGTAGCCATTTACCATTTATATTTCAGCCTGATAGCTCTAATACTAATCCTGACCAATGGGCAATAGCAAGGCTTGACCAAAATGAAATAACCATAAATCAAGTGGCTCATACTGTCTATGATTTAAGTTTAAAGATTAGGGAAGTGTGGTAGGTCGTCTAGGGTCTTCTACAGGAAATCCTTGCTCTGCAAAATAGCGAATTATCCTATCTAGGAAATCAGAAAACTCATCTTGTTCTAAATCTTTAGTAGATTCGATTTCAAATTTATTTTTGACTATCTGGTGCATTTCATCGTAAGTGTAGCCTATCTCATTTGCTACTGACTTAATAACTATCCAATAATAGTTGTTTTGTTGCGGAGAACGAGTTTTAGGCATAGATTTAACTATCACCCATACATCACCCTCATTTTGAGAAATAAACTCGTTAAACGACTTTTTATCGTGTAGCTCTAATTTGCCTTTTTTAACTGATCCTGTGAATTTCATTATCTTCCTTTATCATTTGGATTCTTTCTTCTAGCATATCTATGTCATCAAAACCATTTAATTGAATTACCATGTCGGTTATAGACGACATACACCAGCAACAAAAAGAAACAGGGAGTATTCCAAAATATCCTTGTATTCCCTCGTCTTCTTCTACATCACTATCGCATATAGAACATTTATTACTCACAATAAAACCCTCTTAAATTATAATAAACTTCTTTCCATAAATCTCTATTATATTTATCTGTGAATTTCTTATGCCCAAGTGAGTGGTATTCGGTGTGGTGTATTCGGCACAGGCTCACACAAGAAAAATCTTTTAGGCTTGGCTTTTTTCTATTGCCACCCATACCTATAAAATCCATATGATGTGCATCTACCTCTAATGAGCCACATATAGAACAAGGTTGAGATTTAATATACTTTATATATTCTTTATTGGTCTTCAAGTCTACCCTCTAATTCCATTAATCTTCTATAGTCTGTAAGCCAATCATCTAATTTCATTACAATCATAGTATCGCCTCTATCTTGTTTTATAACTTGCATATCTACATTAGGCGAAGGCATTATATAAGCAGGTAATCTTCGTCTGCATTTAGCTTGAACTCTAATATCGCTATCAATAACAAGGTCTACTTCTTCGTGTAGTCCTAAACTTCTTCCATCGCTACCCCAACTTCTTTTTGCAGGTATATCTGCTTGTTCACATAGGCTTACTATGTATCGTTCAAACCTATTACCTTTTTCTTTACTTCTATTTGGCATTTATAATCCCTTCTCTCTTTGCACATTTAGTGCATATAGTACATTCTGTTTTAGTTATAATCCCTATCCATTTATAAAACGGACTATTCATTTTATAATCTTTACACATATCACATTGTCTGGACATCTTGCCCAAACTAGACATCTTCTAATTTACCACCTAGCTGAATATATCTTCTTTCTAAAGTGTCTATCATATTCTGTTTTATAATACAACCTGCATACTTGCTTCTTTCGCCTAGACCTTGATCTTTATAATGACGAAGCATATTTCTATACACATCTAATACTCTTAATCTGCTCTCACTATCTCTTTCTTGCTGGAGGCTTGCTGTGTTTCCGAACTCTTTTAACATTCCTGATTCCTTTTTGTTTATTGTTCCAAGCTACTTTTCTTTCTTTTTTTCTCCTCCTAAAACCTTCTTCCCATTGCAGTTTTCTTGCAAATTTGAGGGCAAGAATCCCTACAACTAAAAAAGTAAATATTCCATAAATCATAATTTTACCTATATATTGTTTATCTCATCAAGAGTTTTTGAGGCAACATCGTATTTATCTAATCCATTACTAGATATAACTTTTAATCCTTCTTTAGCTATATGTAATTTCTTTTTATACAATTTAAGTTTCCTCTCTAGCTCTATTATATTATGTAGAAGTCTGTCTTCCATATAACTTTTCCTTATTTAAGTTAATTTTATAACAACTAACACAAACTTTTTTGTTTTCTGGAGTTAATAATACTGCATCTTTACCACACTTACACTTTTGCGACATTCTTAAACAATCCTCCTGTAATTTCTTTTATTTTTTGCCTTTGTTCTTCTGGTGTCATTATAGCTTTCTTTTCAGCTTCTCTTAAATACTCGTCTTGTCTAATCTTTTCTAATTGAAATTTATGTTCTTTATATAATCCATTATAATCTCGTTTCGCCCAAGCTATGATTCTCCTATTAACATCAAATGCTTTTTGTTTTTGCCACCTTTGCTTTTTTCCATTAGGTAGCATTTCTGTCCAATAATCTACAAACTCTTGGATCATTTCGATTCCATATTTTCTTTTATATTCCTCATTATTTATAATGTCCGATATATTGTTTTTTATAATCGGTCGTTTTTCTTCCCTAAATAATAACTGCTTAAACTCATTCAGATTCAACCTTATCGTGTTTTGATTTATAACGACCTCCACCATTATTTGCTCGTCTAATTTCAAATTCGGACATTCTAATATATCTTTCAATCCACCAATGATTTTCGTCTTCCCACCTTTCTTCATATTCTTTCCTTTTTTTCTTGCTCATAATTTTCCCTTATATAAAAAAGGGGCAAATCAATGCCCCTCTTATATTAAAATGGTAAATCGCCCTCATTAAATGGGCTATCTACTTTCCCTACCACTTTTGCTGCTTCTTCCTTTGGTTTAGGCTCGTTAAACTTTAAAGATACATACCTTTTACTTGTTCCGTCAGTATCTTCATAGTTATTAGTCCAGCCAACGACAAACCACTCTTTGCCCTCAATAGTAACCTTGCCGCTCAAACTAGGGTGTTTGTCTGACTTTCTTTCTTTAACAGGAAATATTGCTCCTGAATTGTCGTTTTTATTCATTCTTGCTCCTTATTCCAAGATATTCTCTAATATCTTCTTCTTTGTTTTCTAAAATACATGAGCATACATGAAGTTCTGTGTAGCCTGACTTTTCATCAAGTAAGTTTTCACATAATCCTCTACCGAAGCAATGGTTACATTTTTGGTCAGCAAACCTACTGATTTCTTCCTCCGATGCTTTTTCCAGAAACAACTCGTATGCCCAATCTTCATCATTCATAATCCATGTCTTTTGCAGACACATTATTTGGCTTTCTTTTTAAAATCATCTGCTTCTACATCTGAATATATACCATATTCATAAGCATTAATCATTTGCAAAGTTAGGCGATCTTTTAATCTTTTCTCACACATTGCCCAATTATAAGCCATTTTATTATTGATTGGCGATGCTTCTCCTGTAGTCCAAACATGCTTATCGCCTTTTGATGCAGTTCCAAGCATAGCTACATTCGCATTACCATCTCTGAATACTTCAGGCTTATGGAATTTAATTCCTTCAATATGTGCTATTTTTTCACAAGCATCGTGGGTTATAATCCAATTAGACCTACCACCAAACTTCATCTCCCAGAAGTCTGACTTTTCAAGATTATATTTTGCAGCCAAATCCTTAATATCCATTATCTTCTTCTCCTTATAATATAATAAATGTTAATCCCAAAATCAATTAACGACAATATAACATATATTCCCATTAATATAATCATTGCATATAATAAGTAAAGCACTAAATCAAGCATAATCTCCCCTTATCTCCCAACGACATTCTCTACTTTTTGGGTTTTCTATTTTGCGAACATCTAAATAACCATCTTCTCTTAATAGCCTAAATATTCTTTCGTAAGTGCTAGGCGACCCTAGTCTGCGATCAAACCTCATCAAACCTGTATCTGATAAAGTTTGTATTTCGTGAGTATAAAAAGTTTTATCTCCTACTGATGCTCTATGCTTTATAAAACTCATTATATGTTCTTTAACTTGCATCTTCTTCCCTTTCTATTTGTGTGTATGAAATATCTTGGACATTGCTTTTATGTCTTAAACTCTCAGCATAGATTAGTCGCTCTTGCTCATTCTCAAACTCATAAAGCTCAACCTCTCTATTATCTTTGAATTTAACTGCGATTATGTATTTCATTATTGTGGTTTATAATCAGGATATAAATCTTTAACCTTACACCCTAATAACTTGGCTAGTTGTTTTATTTGATCATTGCGAGGTCGTCTCCTACCTGCAACCCATTGACTTGGCTCAGTTTCATGCACTCCTAATTGCTCACTTAGCCACTTTGCTTTTAAACCTCTGGAATTTATAATCTGCTTGAGGTTATTATCTTTACTCATCTTTTTCCTTTCGTTTTATTAGTTAAATTTATAATTACACTTTGCAATATAGCAAGGAATAATTTATTACTCCTTTTTTTTATTTTATTCGCCAAACTCTTATTGGATATTGTTTAACTTCTTTCTTAAAAGATTTGTCATATTTCAATATTGGCTTCTCTGATTTTATAACTGAATATTCAAATGATAAATCTTTACCATATACCGAAAGGCTCTCAATTCGTTTTTTCCTTTTAAGGTATCGGTTTCTTGTATCACTCTTGCTTGAACCTAATTTATACATATTATCTCGCCATTCCTCTACCCTATCTAAACTTTCAGTATCGCAATAATGTTGGAATTCTCTAAACCAACACTTGATACTTGCCTCACTCCTCCCATATATTAAAAATGATTGTCCTACCTCTAATTTAGACATAACATCAAAACAACAATGTTTGTATTTCCAGCTTGTAGTTTCGTATTTTTTTTGTTCAGGCAATGGAATATTATCCTCTATTATAATTTTCTTCATCTTATCCTTTCTTTTTTTTATTTGCATTTATTATTTATTGTTTTATAATTTAATTTGTTAAATCGTTTGGCTGAAATATACTTTTGGGGTTTAACATTTAAGTTCTTACCAAAAGGGGTTTGTATCATAGGAACAAAGCATAGCGAAGATAACAATGCTTGATACTTGGGTAGCATTACCGACAAATGGTTATCCGTCTTATTATAAATGCTGGTAATAAGATACCTAATACTTGACGAATCGATACGAGGTATAAAGGTAGTGCTAACCTCTGTTTTTATAAAGCAGGGGGTAGCTACCGCTCTACCTAGAAGGCTCTCTGAATCTCCACAAGGTATATAAGTTTTATAAGTATTTAAATAGTTTTTCATAATCACGAATCTCCTAAAAGTCGTGGATATAATAGGGGGAGTTTCTAACCTTTCTTTACTCCCCTTATTATTTACTCCTCCGTTACCTCCCCATTTTAAATTGTTTTTTAATTTTGTCTGTTGTTGTTTCTGATATGTCAATTATAGTATAATCTCCACAATTACCACAACAAGTAATTATTTTTATTATGTCAATTATATTATAATCTTCATCTATTTCCACCACCAGACATCTATCCCCATTACCAATAGGTTGAGATCCATTAAAAAATCCCCAACTATTGTCTTCAAACTCTTTCTTTGTTATTATTTTTTGGAAGATTGCTCCCCTTTCTTTTTATTAATTAAATATTGTTTTAATGTATTCTCTAAATGTTCTACTTTTTCATCATCAGTATAATTTTCCACTTTTATTATTTCTACTAAATCTCCATTCTTCATTTTAAAAGATTTTTCATCTATTTGTTTACTTATATGCTTTTTTAAACTTTCAAATCGTTCATAACCAAGCCTTACAATACAAGTCCTTGAGCCACGAACATTTCGTCTATCTGCTAACCTTACTTTTAAATGAATTGCTTTAAAAATACTACCCTACCTTTCTTTATATTTATACGATTGACTTTAAATTTACTTACATTCTTTTTCTATCATTTATTTCTTGATTTATAATAGCTTTAGCTTTTTCAAGATCATTATCATCTAACTGCCTAGCATTATTATAAATTTCCCATAATATAATTTCTGCTTTATCTTGATTCATTATTTTAAATCCTCCTCTCCACAATTACAAGCATATAAACTACAATTATCAGTATAGCATTTATAACAATCAGGACAAGGTGTTACTTTCCCTGACAAGACATCTTCCTCACTATACATAGTTCCACAATCCTTACATATACTTTTATAATTATCTTCCATTAAAATTCTACCTCCACTTTCTTATTATCTAAATCTACCCAAATTTCTACTGGAAATATAGTTAGCCATTTACAATCATCTCTATCATACCAACTACTTGTAAATTCAAAGTCAGTATCATCATCATCTATAATATAACTTTTAGTTCCATAATCCCAATCATCGAATATTAAGGTAGCTCTTTTAATCGTTATATAAGTATCTTTAACTCCATATCCCCTCATCTCAAAATCCAAAGTCCAATCTATAATTGCTTTAACACAATCATAATCTCCGTCTTCATTCTTGAATTGGCTAGGCACTTTACCAGTTATACATGGATTAATTAATTCTTCTTTAAATTCCCACATTTATAAACTCCTTTCATTTAATGTGTTATAACACCAATTACATAAAAGATCATAACCACAATCTGAATTTAACTCAACCCAATACTTATTTAGCTTAATAACATTCCTATTTCTATCTTCTGAATGTTCTGTGTAACAACTTGGGCATTTAACTCTTAAATCACTCATTTATAACCTCCACATTTTGAATTTCGGAATCATCTAAATCAATATTAAATTGTATTCTAAAATCTTTTTTTAGTTTTTCAATATAATCCTCTTTGTTTTTTGCTTCTATGTGATTACCTTCAAAATTTATAATCACATTGCATTTATATTCACTCATTTTATAATCTCCTATTTATAGTTTATTGTTGCTTAACATTAATGCCTATTAAGTTTTTTAAAATCCAACCATTTCGCTCTATAGTATCTAAAATTCCTTTATAGGTATTTATTAAATCAATAGATGAGTCAATGTCTTGCTGGTATTTCAAAATATCATTTTCTAATTTTAAAACTTTATTTTCTAATTCTAATATTTTATTATCTTTATTCATTATAGGCTTGCTCCTTTTTCAAATTGTTTTGATGTTGATTCTAATATATTTTGTGCCGATTTATACCTTTTAATTAAACTTTCTTTAATATGTTCACTATGATATAAATGATCATTAATATCCATTTCCTTTACTTTTAAAGCTATATCATCTTCAATATGTAATATATAATCTCGGTAAGTCATATTTTTATCTCTAGTTAATTGCTCTAGCGATTTATAATTATTGCCTAGCCTATTTTTTAAATAGTCAATATTATAATCTTGGCTATCCTCCAATACATCATGGAATAGTGCAACTAAAATATAATCCTCATTATAACCAATAATATCTAAAGCACTAGCCATTCGTAAAGCATGAAGATATAAAGGCGATTCAGATTTATCATTTAATCCGTCTAAAGCACTTTTAACAAATTCAATATCTTTACTATATTTATTTTGAAATGAATTGCTATGGATATTTTTATAAACTAAATCAATATCAAAATATCTTGATTCCCATTCATCTTCAAACATTTCATCTTGCTCTCTATAGAAATAATACATTTTATTTCCTTTCTTTGTTTTATTTATAGTTTAAGTATTCTATTATATTATAGGCTAACACCAGTAACCCAATCCTAAATATCCAATTTATAATATAATCCATGTATATTATATAATCGTATAATTCCATTATTTACGATCTTTTTGGAAATAAGATAGCATTTACCATTACTCTATCTATTATTGACAAGTTAGCCCACCAATCATTACAACAATCATCAAGGTAAACACACGAATTATAATCAATAGTATCATCTACATTTATTGCATAAGTTTTTAATGTATCCGTATCAATAGCAGTACTTACACTTTTTAGTTTTATTATATTCATTATTTATAACCTTTCATTTATAATTAAAATTCTTATTTAAATTTATAATACCTTATTTATTATATGCAAGTATTATTTTTCTTTTATGCAATTTTTTTTATGCTATTTATAATATAATACTATTTATAATTGGTAAAATATAATTCAAGTTTATAATATAGCTTTTTAAGGCTATATAATATTATATTCTCATTATCTTGTAATAAGTTATATTTATCCGTTGAAATAACATATTTTAAAGTTTGTTTTTTATTCATTTTGATCCCTTTGTTATATGTTTTTAGTAAAATATTTTAAGCTGGTAATTGGTAAAATGTTATCAATAGTATTAAATTCATTAGTTTTATAGTCTAAATTCCACTTATTATCTTTATAATATACCCTATTTAAAACAACATTGTTTTTATTTATATTTGATATTATATAGTAATAATATGCTTTTTTATGTTTAATTATATCGTTTATTTTATATTTCATTTTTTACCTTTCTTATATGTTAATTAAAATTATTAATGTTATGTTACAGCCTATTAATAAAAGCCTTTTAAAAGCTATTTTTATAGGCTCATTTTCTATATTTAATAATAAATAGCTAATACTAATTATATTTAGAATTGTTAATATTGTATTCATTTTGATCCCTTCTATTTAAAATAAATTATTTTCAATGCAATATTTCATATATTGATTAATATATTTTGTTAGCTGTTCATTACTAAAGTTGTAGCCTTCTAATATATTTAATATATTTTGTGTGTCTTGTGTTAGCTGGTACTCGTGATTACCAAGCTCTCTAAATATTATTTTTTTAGCACCATTTTCTTTTATATCTTGTTTTATTGCATTTTCTGTATTTTTTTCTGTTTCATTAAGATATTTATTTACATTTTTAGATAATATATATAATCCTGAATAAAGCCGTCTAACCTTATTATCTTTACTTGCACCTACTTTTTTACAACCTTCTTCAAATTGTGTTTTATTGAAGGCAAAAAAAGCACCGTATTTTTTATCAGTTTTTTTCTGATTCTCTTGTAAGTAGTCTTGTAAATATTTCATTGTTATTTCCTTTCGTTTATTTGTTATTTATTTTCGTGTCTTCCACATAAGTATTATATAATTTTCTGTCATGTTTATATAAACTCTTTAATAATACGGAAAGCTCGTTTTTAGTGTCTCCGTTAGCTATAAAATCAATTATTTTTTTATGTGTTTTTCTGTCTTCCATATCTTTAATTCCTTTCGTTTATTTATTTGTTATTTTTGTAATACTTAATAATTCATAATTTGGATTATGTCCCCAATAGCCCAAATAACATAAAAGATATTTGTAATTAGAAATTGAATTAACAAACTTTAAAGCCTCTTTTTTTGTGTGATAATTGCATTGAGCATCACGAACATCAGTATAATATAAATTTTCCAAATTTTCATCAACCTCCATCCAATCTGAAAAAGTATCTTTATATTGACAAGTTAGTCTGTAATTTGCTTTTTTGCCGTTTTCATCTTTCCCAGAATCCCAAGTAGGTAATGTTCTTAAATTTTCCAATTCGAATCTATATTCCCTTCTTATAATTTCCGTTTCTCCGTAGGCAGTTTTTTTAATTTCAACAATAAATGAATCTGAATATTTGCAATTAGTTTGTGTCCAGCAATCTTCATCAGATAATAACATTTTTTCTCCAAGTGATCGTAAAGTTTGTTGTTTAGTAAATTTTAATTTCATTTTTAATTCCTTTCGTTTATTTGTTTTATTAGCAAAAATAATCTTCTACATTAAGATCAAGACAATATTTATCATTTTTATTATATTTAATCCATAAAGGTCTATAATTTTCTTTAAAATCATTTAGTAAATTGTCTATTTTATATCCGTATTTATTCCAAAATCCGTCCGTAAGCCTAGCATCTTTTAAAGTGTGATATACATAATCCCATCCCGCAGTTCTAATTTTTTCAAATCTTGCAATTTTTTTATAAAATTCTTTTTCTTTTTTTGCACTCATATCTTCAATATCTTTGTAATTATATTTTATAGAGTTTGGAATATTTATTAAATTCTTTTTTATATCTTCAATTAAACACTCTAGCCCGCCATCATAATTTTTATATTTATTTAATAAAATATTAATATATTTTTCAGCCTCTGTTAATGTTATTTTTTTAATTTCTTTTTTCATGTTTTTAATTCCTTTTTTTGTTTTCCCTCTGTCCATGTCTATAAATTACACTGAAAAGGAAACTTTGCAAACATTATTTTAATTTATTTGGTTTTGTCGAGGAGAAATATTTTTATTTTTATTTGGTGTAATTCTAATTTCATGTATTAAGAGGGCTGTTTTTTAGCCTATTTTGCTTTGTTTTTGTAGGCTCTCGACGAGAAAGTTGTTTTTAGGATTGCTTGCCGAGATTGATTTAAATAATATTTTTTATGCTGGGAAAATTGTTTTTTTGTTTAATTTGTCGAGGAGAGCCTCCTCTGAAACGATCCAAGCCAATAAAAGCCGATTTATTCCGAGCCAATACAATATGTATATATATGCAATAGAGCCTTAAAACAGCTATTTAAGAGGCTTAAGCAAGTATTCATAATAGTTCATCAAATAAAGCCAAAGCCGAGCCGATACGATTACAATTACACACTATACAATACACAATCATTAAACAATCTTGATCTAATAGATTATTTTAATACTATAAAATATATATTATTACGGCTAGCATGTACCACTTCACGAGGGTATGAACTACAGGCAAGGGGTAGTAGGGGTATGGCTCACAGGGCATCTGTGGGGTTAGCATTCCTCATAAAATAGGGGTATTAACTCCTAAAAGGGGCATTTTGGGAAAGATTTTCAAATAACTACAAAAGTGTTGTATATTAAATATATGTCAAAACTACAAAAATATGATCAAATCAGAAAGGTTGCAGTTGAACACTTTGCTACTAACCCTATTGGGAAAGATTTTCAAATAACTACAAAAGTGTTGTATATTAAATATATGTCAAAACTACAAAAATATGATCAAATCAGAAAGGTTGCAGTTGAACACTTTGCTACTAACCCTAGCTTAACGGTTAAGGAACTAGCAGAAGAACTTGGAGTAACTGAACGAACTATATGTAAGTGGAGAACTGACCCTAACTTCATGGATGCTATATATGATAGGTATATGGTACTCTTTGGAGGGGAATTGCCTGCAGTATTGACTGCTATGGTAAGGGAAGCTAAGTCTGGTAATGTCCAAGCAGGTAGATTAGTATTAGAGCATAGTGGTAAATTGGTTAAGAATATTAATGTTACAGTTGATTCGCCTTTTGAAAAGTATTTAAAGCAAGTAGATATAGATGCAGAAGATGCAGAGGTTATGGAAGTGATGGAAGATATACCTATTGTGGAAACATTACCTGATAGAGACATTGAACCACCTGTTAAACGACAAATTCGAGAGAAAAAACAAATTGACGATGCCATAAAGAAAGAAAAGTATAGTCAAAAGCGAAAAGAATGGTATCAATGGCAAAAAAGAGCTAAAGCCGCAGGTGTAGAGCCATTAAGTGCTAGACGACCTACAAAAGGACAGCGAAAAGCTTGGGAAGACGAAATAATCAAAAAGGAAAAAGATGCAGAAGCTAACAACTAAACAATTAACTGAAGTAGTAAACAAACAACAAAATCAAATTCAATCCTTGCTAAGTATCATAAATGCTTATATTGACTTTAAAGGCGATGGAAGCGAATTTGCAGAAGCAGTTAAGGAAAAGTACGGAAAACCTGTAGAAACCCCTAAAAACGACTAAATATGGGCATTTTAGCTCGTATTCTATTCATAGTTGTTATAATTTTTATGTATAAAGCTGGAAAATCGTTAAATAAGTTTGATATTAATGAAAATATTGGACATTCACATAAGCAAGTAAGAAAACCTAAAAAAGACTAAATAACTACCCTATCATCTATTTCTATATCTTCAGGAATTAATTGGCAATAGCAGAACTCTTTACATATACTAAATCCTGTAGCAGGTAGTCCAATAGCCTCCCATGCTTCCCAAGTTTCAATTCTGCCGATTCTTTCTTGACAATCTACACATATTTTGTTAGAACCTACACTTACCCACCTAAATCTTAGGCGATCCCCATAAACGGTATCTTGTCCGAACCTAGCACCTTGCATAATTCCTGATATAACTCCTCTGCGAAGATTATTTGCATATTCGCCAAATATTCTTCCTCTGCTCTCAAAGTCATCTCTAAGAACTCTGGCGATTTCTGCATCTCCAACATTTGCCTGTCTAAGTCTAAGAATCTCTGATTCAATTCTTGCAGCAAATATATCAACTGCTGCTGCTGCTCCGATAGCTGACCACAAGAGGAGTCTTTCGTCTTCTTCTGTAAGATTTGCCGTAGCTTCTTCAATATTTTCATATTCCCTCGCCATTTTATTTTTTCATTGCCTTGTTTAACTTTTTAAATTCTTCAGAGAATAATTTATCTCCCTTACCATTAGGGTCTGACAAGTCTATAAAGTTTCTTGTCTTGACTCCGTTTCCTTCAAGATGTTTTTTACCGTAAGATGCACCGATTATTGCCACACTATCAGAAGTAATTGTAGCTTTTAAACTTTTTACTAAATTACCTGTATCCATTAAAGGAATGTCTGGAGTAGGTGACCCTCGTCTTCTTTTTATATCTTTTGTAATTTGCTTTATGTCAGGAGTAACCTTACCCTCTCTTATAAAATTTTTACTATCTTTAACAATGAAAGGAGCGGCAGCTCTTGATAATCTAAATCCAAAACCTTTTCTTTTTACATAATTTTCTAGTTTTTTGAAGCTAAAATTAGTTTTTATTTCTAATTTCATCTGCAAACTCCTTTCCTAGCTCTTTAGCAGTCATATAGCGAGGTATATTTTCTACTATTGTCTTTTCAGCATGCAATTCTGCCCATTCTCTTGGATTGGCTATAATACTCTCTATATTGCCTTCTAAATCTATTTCAAACTTATTCAGGTCTTTGAGTTTCTTGGCGAACTCTATCAAAGAGCGAGAGTTTTTCGTTTTTCTGCTTGTTTTCTTGGATGATGGCATCTGCTTCCTCTATAGTTAAGTCTTTATTGTATTCTACAAGTAGCTTTCCTTGTGTTACTAAGTTATTGGCTAGCCTGTGATTATCTAAGTCTATTTGATCTCTTACTGTTTTTGGATATTCTGGCTCATTAAAATCAACATTTAGTTCTTCAGGTAAGCTAATACCGTTATATCCTGCTATTGCTTTCTCTATTTCGTACAAGTCATGCTCATACATATTCCAAAGCTCTAAATCGTCTTGATAATCTTCAAATCTTTCTAAATCTTTGATTTTTAATGCAATTCCTGATGGTGTTTCGCCTCCATCTTGTGCAAATTGAACATATAAGTGATTATTTTGAGCTACTAAATCTATTTGGAATTTAACATTCTCTATTACACTCTCTATGTTGCCTGATGGAGATACAATGCCAAAATTAGCACCTTCAGGTAGGTCTAATATAGTATCAGAACCTGCTCTTTCCAAAGCTTTATCCCCATTTAATCCTGTAATGAATGGTTGCCCAAACATTTGGAATCTTAAACCTAACTGCAATTCAGTCATTGTAATATTGACTTGCTCATTGCAACTCATCACATCTGTAGCTCCCTCCACAAAGAAAGAGTCTATCAATTCTTCTTTATGAGTAAATAAAAATGGAATAACTCCATATCCGTGTTCATATTCATTAATAATTATTCCATCTTCATTGTAGTGTATGTATATTTCTGAATCCCAATAAGCATATTGCAATTTTTCTGTTACTGATGGGTCATCTACCCCTGAAAGAATAGGATATGTTATCGCAGAAGGAACAAAAGGGTTATTGTCATCAAAATGTGCTGAAAAATAATAAACAGGACGATAATCAAAGCAAGGAGTGGTTAAATCGTCTCTATAAACGACTTGTGTCGCAACTGTTCCACATAATCGTGTCATTCTTTCTACATGCTTCATTCTTGCATCTTTTTTACGACTTAAATAAGCATATTGCTCGCCCATATTCCTAGAAGCACCTACTGTGTAAATTCTTGACATTTTATTTACAAATCTTCGAGTAAAGTTTGCATTGTATAAAGGTATTTCCCTAAAAGCATCAGCAGAAAAATACTCCTCTATATACTTATCTGTCTCTGTTCCTGTGTAATAATCAAGAAGCTTTCTAGTCTCTAGTCTTCTAGCTTTTTCTATTTGAAGCTTTGATTCTTTAATGGATTCTTGTATAATTTGTTCTACTGTCATCTTTTTACCATCCTTATGTCTCTATTTTTAATTGGAAATTGATTTACAAAGAAATATCTGAGCATATCAGTACCATGATCGTGTTTACCATCTTTTATAGGCTCTGGCTTTAAATCTTTGCCTTCTTTTGCTTCAGGATAACGATAATTCTCCAAATCTATCGCCATATTTGTACATTTCTTATCTAAATGAAAAAATCTTTCTCCTTGTGCATTTTCAATAAACCCTCTGACATGACTAATCCCTGAAGCTATACTTCTTGATGTTTTATCCCTAACACTATGCACTTGTATGCCATGTCTTCTAAAAATTTCTATATCTCCTAATCCTGACTGCCCTTGAGCTTGATGCCCTGCAGGGTCGCCATAATATGCCCTAACATTGTATGGTTTAGCTTTAATCTTTGTAACTAGCTCATCTGTCTTAATATTGTGTTCGTGCAATATCTCATCTATCATATTTATATGCCAAACACCTTCAATTCTATAAATTTGAAACCATCCAACAGCAGGCTGCCTATAGCCAAAGTCAATGGAACAAAAAGTGGGCAGACTTGGGTTATATGAAAAGTTACCCATATCGAGAGTTCTGTCAAACGGATATACTCTACCCTCAAATGATGTAAACTGACTACCATACTCTTGCTCATACAACTCCTTTGACATATTCCTTTTTCTTTCAAGAAGAAAAGGATCATTCTGTCCATCAGGAAAGGCAAAGTTATTCTCCCACGAAGGAGCTTGATGCGATTCCCATAAATCATCAGTCTTACCTAACAAAAACAGGTCATAAACCCAATTAAAACCTTCTGGAGTGGTAATGAATATACATTTACCTTTTCTGTCTGATAAAGTAGGCGATAAATACATATCCCATATTCGTCTCTTTACCTTGGCACACTCATCAATAATCAACAAATCAAGACCTTCACCAACTAATGAATCAGGATTATCTGCAGATTTAGCTTCAACTACAGTTCCCCACTTAAACTTAATATATCTATCTTTTTCAGATGCCCTTATTATATCATTGGCTCTACCAACCACCATCTTTTGCCAAACTTCCCTAAACATTAAATCGGCTTTTTCGTAGGATAAACCAACCATCCATATTCTTTTGTTGGGCTGAGAAGCAATATATGTAGCTTCCATAGCAGATGCTGTTGTCTTCCCAAATCTTCGACCACAAACCATTACAAAAAACCTTGCAGTCTCCTTGGTTGGATAATGCAACTTTGTTTGCCCATTATGAGGTGAATATCCCATAAAATCAAACCACTTTTTCTTATATTCAATTTGCTTTGTCATCAAATACTTGCAAAATACAAGTATATTAATTTAAGTTATAGTTATGGTATTATGCAAGATATTGCATTTTACCTACATTTTAACACAATATATAGGAGGACAGCATGTCCGAAGAAACAAAAGTAGCAACCGAAACAGCTAGTGAGGAAACTACACCGACAAGCACTAATGACTCGACTGACAATAGTGCATTAATTGCAGAAAGCAAAAAGTATAGAAAAAGGTCGCAGGAAGCTGAAGCTCGTTTAGCTGAGCTGGAATCAAAACTTGCAAAAGCAGAGGAAGATAAGTTAAAAGAAAAAGAGGATTTTAAGACTTTGTATGAGAAAGTCGCCTCTGAAAATGAATCTTTAGCTGCTAATTCTGAGAAATGGTCTAAGTACGAAGAAGCTAAAAGAGCATCTTTAATTGAACAGCATCCTGAAGATGATAGAGAAGCTCTAATGGGTTTACCACTAGACACTCTTGAATATGTTACAAGTAAAATTAACTCTAGCAAGGCAAATGCTCCAGAGGTCGTTGGGAATCCAAGATCAAATCACAAACAGGTCAATGAAGATTGGACTAAAATGGATGAACGAGAAAGACGAGCTAATTGGGATAACATTGTAGCTTCTGCTAGAAATAAAAATTAAATCCTACTTGAAGGCGAAAGCAGTTGATAGAGGATAAAACAATGAGGTAAAACGAATGATTTTCGAAAAATATACAAATTATGCTTTGCATGGTGCTTGGGCAAACTCTCCATGTGCAGATACAGGAGACAGTATTTTAGGTGCTGCTCACACAACTTCAACGGCTGATGATTTTGTACCTGAATTATGGTCAGATGGTATCTACAGATACTTTGAAAGAGGAACAATCTTTAAAAATTTAGTTGAGGATTTCTCATCAATGGTTAAAGGTTCTGGTGATATTGTAAATATACCACAAATTGACTTAGTTGCTTCATCAAATAAAGCTGCTGATTCATTAGTTACTTATGATGCTACTGCAACAACAGTAACTCAATTAGCGATAAACAAACATAAATACAATGCAATGTTATTTGAAGATATACTTATGATTCAATCAAATGCTGATCTAGTTGCAAAATATAGCCAAATGTTTGGGGAAGCTTTAGCTAGAGCTGTAGATGCTGATATATGGGCAGAGCTTGACGGTCTTAACCAAGGAGCTACTTTAACTGCTGACGATGCTATGACTGCTGCAGAGTTTCAAGCTGCATTAGCTAACTTAGGCGAAAATGATGTTCCTTACATGGACGGTGATTGCTCTTTTGTTGTAAATCCAACATTAGCAGCAGACATTATGGATCCGAGTGCAGGTATCTCTAGTAATTTTTGGAGAGCAGATGCAAGTGGTAGTGGCACAGTTCTTACTGAAGGAGCTACAAAAGGTTTCATAGGTAAATTGTTTGGCATTAATGTTTACATGTCTAATACTATTGCTACGGGTGGAACAGATATATCAGGGGCGATTTTTCATAAATCTGCTGCTGTATGTGCAGTTCAACAAGATGTAAGAGTGCAGTCAGAATACTCTATTGATGCTCTTGGAACTAAAGTGGTTGCCGATATGATATATGGTGCTAAGTTGGTTGATAGTGCAAACAATAAAAAAGGATATAAATTAACTAATGCTTCGTAATAGTTAATTGTTTTAAAGTTATATGGGGGTGGTTCGCTACCCCCATTATAATATAAAGGAAAGTAAAATGGCTCAATATTGGTATAAACAAGATAAAAGAATTAAAAGAATTTCAGAAGATGATAACGATAGAGATGTTATTAAGCAAGTTGCCGAATTAAAAGCAAATGGATATGTTAAAATTAAAGACAGACACGACCCTAGCAGTATTTATGAATCAAAACCTAAATCAACTCCTAAGCCTAAAAAGAAGTCTAAGGCAAAAAAGAAATGAAAGATTTAAGTAAAAAAATTAGAGAAGGTGGAGTGCAAAAGTTTAGCGGCAATGACTTAGGCATTAGCAGAAGTGGCAAAGGCGACTTCCCTAGATTTAATTATCAAAACGATAAAGAGTACAAAGATAATTACGACAAGATTGATTGGGGCAAGAAGAAGTGAAAGACTTACTTGATAGAATTAAACATCACGAAGGATTTAGGAGCAGAGTCTATAAGTGTACTGAAGGATATGATACCATAGGTTATGGCTTTGCTATTAAAGATTTAGATTTAGATGAAGATTTAGCAGAAGAAATTTTACTAAGAAAGTTAGAAAAGTTAATTGAAAGAGTAAGGAATCAGTTTGATTGGTTAGATGATGTTCCTCACGAAGTTCAAGGTGTGATCATTGAGATGGCATACCAAATGGGATTGTCTAATGTAAAACGATTCAAGCTTACCTTAAAACATATGCAAAATCAGGATTGGGAGCGAGCCGCAGATGAAATGTTAGACTCTCGATGGGCAAGGCAAACACCAAACCGAGCCAGAGAATTAAGTAATATTATCCGTTCCCTCTGATTTGCATAATCTATCCGTTGTAAGCTAAATTACAACACAAATATGAATAGAGATAAGATAGTTTGTCCTTCCTGCTATAATGTAGGAATGATTAAAAAAGGTTTTGACAATAAAGGTCGTCAAAGATGGAAATGTAAACTATGTGGTGTAAAAACCATCACTCCCATTGCAGACGAAAGTGAGCTTGAGTTACTTGCTGAAAATGTAAAGCTAGCTAAGCAAAAACAATCTGCTCAAGACCTTAATCGCATAGAAAGAAAAGCATTTCGTGAACATGTTAGAGTCGAAAATGCAGTTTCTAAATATGCAGAAGAATTAAAAAAGCTTTTTGAAAAACATAATTTAAGTGATTTAACAGTTAAACATCGCTCTAGCAGTAAAGCAGTAGGAGTTATACAATTTAGTGATGTTCATTTTAATGAGTTAGTTGAAATGGAACACAATAGATATGACTTTACTGTAGCATCTCAAAGAATAAGAGATTTTATTGAAAAAGCGATTAAGTATTTTTCTACTGCAGGTGTAAAGAATATAGTAGTAGCTCTTACAGGAGACCTCCTCAATTCAGATAGAAGGTTAGATGAACTCTTGGCAATGGCGACCAATCGGTCTAAGGCTACATTTTTAGCAGTAGATATACTCCAACAGGGAATCCTTCATTTAAACAAACATTTCAATGTTACGGTATTGAGTGTTTCTGGTAATGAGAGCCGAGTTAAGAAGGATTGGGGGTGGGGCGATCTAATTGCAACAGACAATTATGATTATACCATATTTAAAACTTTGGAGTATTTGTTCAATGACTCGGCTGTAAAATTTATTGAGGGCGACCCTCTTGAGATGGTAGTAGAGGTAGCAGGTCAAAATTTATTATGTATGCACGGTAATGGCTCAATTAAAAGCGGAATAGAGACATCTATCAATCAAATAGTAGGTAGATACAAGATGAGAGGTGTTGGGATAGATTATGTTATATTTGGACATATTCATTCTGCAAGAGTCGGAGACAATTTTAGTAGAAGTTCATCGTTAGTGGGAGCTAATGATTATTCAGAAAGAGCATTAAACTTATCAGGTAGAGCTTCACAGAATTGTTATATTTTTTACAATAATGGCAACAGAGACGGAATTAAGATAGACCTGCAGAATACTATCAGCGAGGGTTATAACATAGACAGTAGTCTTGCTAGTTACAATGCTAAGTCGGCAAATAAGTTAAAACAAGGCGAGACAGTATTTAGGATAGTTGTATGATAGACACATTAAAAACAGTTATAGGCAATCCCTCCACAGGTATATTATCTTCTTTTGGAGGAGTAGGTATATCGTTATTAGATATAGAAATTTGGCTAAGAATAGCAGGCTTGACAGTTGGTTTAACAATAGCATTATTAAATCTCATTTGTATGCTTACAAAGGGGAAATTTTGGTTTTGTAGAGATTAGGAGTAGATGATGGAGGAGCAACTCCAGAAAGAGTTAGAGGGATTATTAGGAAACTACCTTTGGCTTTTCATATCAGGACTCTTATTCTTAATATTTAAATCAACGATTGAATCGTCAGTCGAAGGTATAAAAGTATTCTTAGGAAACGATTTAAATACAGATGATGTAATTATACTAGACGGAAGACCAGCTAGAGTGGTTCGTGTAGGTATGTGGAAGACGATATTTTTCGTCTATGAAGTTGGAACGGTAGATGGCAAACCTTATGTTAAGGGTGGCAATAAAGTAGCGATACAAAACGACCAATTAAAAACACATATCATTGAGAAACCTTTACCTATGTTGGATTTGTCTAAATGGAAGGAAAACAAATGATTCCTGCAATGGTTATCAAAGCAGTCTTACCTAAAGTGGTTAAATTAGTTGCAAAACAATTTAAACTAGATAAGATGGAAAGAATCATTAAATATATGGATGAGCCAAACGATGCAGATATTCGCATTGATGAGCTTGAAAAAAAAGTAAGCAAACTAGAGAAACTAATAAAGGAGTAATTTATGTTTGATTCAGTTTTAGGATTAGTAAGTAACAACACAGGTTTATTAGCAGGTGGTGGTACAGCAGCAATAGTTTTATGGGTACTAAAAAAAGTGCCTAACGATTATATTTGCGAACTCGTAGAAACAATGTTTTATGGGTTAGGAAAAGCAATAACATTAGGTTTGAGTAAGTGGAATGTTACCAGAAAGTTTTGGAACAGCACGATTGAACCTTGGTTTATTGATCTATTTGATAATGTAGTTGGTGGAGCTGTAAGAGGTTTCATTAAAGGTTTAAGGGTTGATGGCTAAAAAGAGACTAGAAATAGCAGATGCAACAGATGCAAATCTCAAACTTGTAAGAGATGAAGATGGTACAGATACTTCTTTATCCCTTGCGAATGAAGGTAATGGAGCAAAAGTTACAGGTGATTTGAATGTTACAGGCGATATAGATGTTAAGGGTGGTGTAAGTGTACCTATTGATAAAGAAATTAGAATAGGTAACCATTCAATAGAAGATGTAAGTATACAAACTAATTTTAGATACAATGACAATGCTTATATGAAAGTTGCAAGTTCTGATATTTATTCTCCAACAGAATTAACTCTTGCAGCAGGAAGGGTAACCACGAATGTTCCACATTTTTTAAAAGAAATAGCAAGTGCAGATATAGACCAAGCAGGTTTTGGTCAATTATGGGTAAAAAATGATGTGCCTAATAATTTGTATTTTACAGATGATACAGGGCAAGATGTTCAGATTACTAATAATGGTTCATTAGCATCTAGTGGTGGCGGAACACATTATTGGCAATTTACCACAGGTGGATATAAATCAAATATGGCTAATACTACAACATATTATTTTCAATATAGACCTAATAACGAGGCATGGAATAATAGCGAAAGTACTCCTACGAGTATTAATCAATATGATGCTCCTGCTGCACAATTTCATGCTATAAAAGATGGTAGTGTTACCAATATAAGAGTATCAGGATATGCTAATGATACAGGTGCGGCAGACGATTTTAAATTTTATGTATACAAGGGTGCGATATCTAATGATGGCACAAATACTTCTTTAACATTGATAGCAACAACAAGTGCTATAACAGTAAGTTCATCATTAAAAACATTTATGAGCAATACAGATATAAGTTCTAGTAATACATTTTCAGAAGGAGATGCTTTATGGGTAATGGTGAAAAAAGATGCTCATACTGCAAATCTTGATATTTATTTTACAGTAACAGTAAGTGGAGAATATTCATAATGCCAATAACTAAACTAGAATATGATGATTTATTTGAAAATGATGATGGCTCACCAAAAGAGCCATTTGAAGAATTATTAAAAAAGATTAATGAAATAATTGATGAGGTAAATGAATAATGGCAGGATTAACAGGAAAAAGTATAGCAAGTGCATATAAATCTATTTTAAGGGTAGATGATGATGCTAATGGTATAGATACAACAACAGAAGCAATAACTGATGGAGAAGGTACAAAATCTGCTTTAAGGTTATCAGATGACCATTTACATATAAGACCACAAAATGATGATGGTACTGATACATTCGTAGCATCAACAAAAGGTGGGCAACAATTATTAGCAGTAGATACTACCAATAGTGTAGTTAAAGCAGGAGTAGGACAATTTAATGTACTTACTCAATATGCTTATTTTGGTATTACTACTTCTGATTCATCAGGAGCAGCAGCAGGAACACATTATCCATTAATATTTGGCATGGGTGGTTCAGGAATAATTATGGGTGACCAAGCAAATCATTTTGGAACAGACCCAGACCCTGCAACATCATTTACAACAGCAGATGCTACTGACCAAAGAGCAAGTGATTTAGTAAGATATATGATGTATGTTCCTGATAATATTTCAGTAGATGCAGTATATTCAATAGAAGGTGCAGATGCAGCAACAGGAGATACGACAAGGTTTCATTTAATGAGTTACACTTTTAATAGTGGATCAACATCTTGCTTAACAGATGGAACATTAGTAGCACATTCAGATGATACTACAAATGCAGGTAGTGAGCAAGTTTATAAAAGTACATGGAATATAGATAATGCAAGTGTAGCAGGTGGGAAAGTATTAATATGCACATTTGAAAGCGATTCAGTCAATTCTGATTTCAGTTACCAAGCAATAATTAAATATCATTTAGTATAGGAGAAAAAAATGGCGAATGTCAAATCAACATTAACAGTAGAGGCAAATGGAACAACCAACTCCTTTACTAACACAAAACAATACACAGAAGAAACAGTAAATAAATTTTATGTAGATGCTAGTGATGGATTTACAGACTTATTAGCATTTAGTCCTGATGATGAATCACCAACTAAAACTTGTACTGCAACAGCAGCACCAAAAGCAT
>VTLG01005251.1_pt1 | contig 31280 bp, 15 predicted proteins | sample 4694571 | NCBI WGS metagenome assembly VTLG01 (sample SAMN12604809, study PRJNA352737) | marine metagenome | biome: ENVO:00000447; feature: ENVO:00000209|ENVO:00000569|ENVO:01000036; material: ENVO:00002151; isolation source: viral sequences binned using virsorter ...
AGATTCCTGAACAGATTAGAAGTGAGTCTCCACTGTTTGGAGAATTTTTGCAGCAATATTATAAATCACAAGAAGCTCAAGGAGCACCAATTGACCTTGCGGAGAATTTAGATCAATATATTAAGAATGACTCTTTCCGTCAACAATCTCTTGTTACATCAACTAATTTAGATGGAGCAATTAATGCGTTTGATACAACTATCTCAGTAAACTCTACTGTAGGTTTTCCTGAACGTTATGGATATTTAAAAATTGATAATGAGATAATAACATATACAAGTAAAAGTAAAAGACAATTTTTTGATTGTAAACGTGCTTTCAGTGCAGTTACATCTTTGTTTAATAGTGATGAAAGTGATAGACTTACATTTTCAACTTCAGAATCTGCAGCACATGTAGATGATAGTGTAGTACATAACTTAAGTAATCTTTTCCTTATTGAATTTTTTAGAAAATATAAGGAACTTTATGTTCCTGGATTACAGGACAGATCTTTCGTTAGTGGACTTGACCAATCTCTTTTTGCAAAACAGGCTAAAGACCTTTATACAACAAAAGGTACTGATGATTCATTTGAGATTTTATTCCGTGCTTTGTATGGTGCAACAGCAACTATCGTAAAACCATATGAAAATACAATTAAACCTTCTGATGCAGATTATAGAATAACAGAAGATTTAGTAGTAGTTGCTCTTTCTGGAGATCCTTATAAACTTATTGGACAAACATTATATCAAGATGCTGTTGATGGAGTTCTTAATTATTCATATGGTTCAATTGCGAATGTAATTTCCTATAATAGAGAAGGAAATACATTATATCAAATAAGTTTGGATGCTGGTTCAGATAAAGATATTAGTGAATCTGGATCTATCTACGGTAAGTTTAGTATTACTCCTACAACTAGAACTGTAACTGATGAAATTGCTAGTGTCAATACAATCTATGTTGATTCTACTATTGGTTTCCCATCTTCGGGGACTCTAGTAATTGATGGTAAGGAAATTACTTATACTAGTATTACTACAACTCAATTCTTAGGACTTTCTAATAATACTGCTGCTATTAATAGAGATGCCTTAGTTAGGTTAAAATCTAGTATTTACGGATATGATGATGATGGTAATAAGATAACTGTAAGAATTACAGGTGTTGTCTCTGATTTTGTAATTCCTGGACCAAGTAATCAAATGGTTACTGGGGATTCGATTGATGTACAGAACCTTGGTATTTTAGAAGATACTAAGAAATCATTTACTGAATGGATCTATAATGTTCCTAATATTTTTAATGTAGAGACTGTTGAAGATATTGGTAACGGTAATACTAAGATTACATGTCCAGAAGTTCATCTTTTGTATATTGGTGATAAGGTTACTCTTGTTGACCAAACAACTTCTGCAGAAAGTAGTGCAGAAGTGGTTGATGTACCTTCTAATAAAATTGCAATTCTTAGTGGTGTTGGATTTATAGATTTAGCACATACATTTAAAGCTAGAAATCAATTAATTAGGGCTGAAGTACTTCCTGCTGTTAAGCAACCAACTTATAAGTTTAGTGCAAACGTTTCTAATGCATATGATTTAAACGTTGTTGGTATTGTGAGTGGAGTTCCTTATGCAGGACCTTATCATACCCACAATGGTAGAAAAATGGTGGGGCCAAGGCATAGTGATGCTCCACATGATTATATTGAAGGTACACCAGAGAATCAGACTTATGTAACATCTTCGTCTATTCCCTATTATGCTAATCAGCAACTTAATGCTGACTTAAGAGGTATTTCAGTAAAAATTGCGTCTACTTTCTCTGGAGAAACTATTTCAACTTCTAGAAGTCATGATTTTATCACTGGTGATGAAGTTTACTATGTTCCAGGTACTACAACAACATCTACTTTGATTGATGGGGTTGTTTCTACTTCTACAACTACTCTACCACTTTCTCCTTTAACCGAAGGTTCATATTTTGCGTATAAAGTTGATGATCAATCATTTAAATTAGCATATTCTCGTGCAAACATCGATGCTAATAAGTTTATTGATTTAAGTGGTAATGCAGCTGGTATTACAACACATGAATTTGCTAGTAGACTTAAAGATAAGGCAATTGATTCACAAAGACTTGTAAGAAGGTTCTCAGAACCTGTCTTTGATTCCTCTGGTGAGGAATTTACAACTATTCCTGGTGAAAAGACAGGTATGTTTGTAAATGGTGTTGAACTTGCAAATTATAAGTCAAGAGATGCAATTTATTATGGAGAATTAGAAGGAGTTAACGTTTTGAATGGTGGAAGTGGACATGATGTCATAAATCCACCCGAATTACTTATTACTGACAATGCAGGTGTTGGTGCTACTGGTCATGTTAATGTAAAAGGATCTTTTGATAGAATAGACGTAAAATATGCTGGATTTGATTACTTAGAACAACCTCAGATTACAATTTCTGGTGGTAATGGTGTAGATGCAAAAGCAGAAGCAAAAATGAAGCAAGGGACACATGCTCCGACCCTTGACGTAGAAGTTGGCATTGATACATCTGATAATATTATTGGATTTACTACTTACCACCTATTCAATAATGGTGAGAGAGTATTCTATCGTCAAAACAACGGTACGGCCGTTGGAACCGGTACAACTTCCTTAGGTGATGGTTCAATTTACTTTGTTGGACTTTCTAGTAATACTGCCATCACATTACACTCCCATTATGATGATGCGATTGCTGGAATTAACACTATAGACCTTTCTGATAAAGGATCAGGTACTCAGAAGTTTGAAAGTGTCGATAAGAAGAATGTTGTTGATAAAATCTTCATAACGAACCCAGGAACGGGATATGAGTATAAAAAGAGAAGTGTTTTGGTTACTGGAATCAACACAGCTCGTAATACCATCAATATTAAGAATCATGGGTATAAAGATGGTGAAATTTTAACTTATGAGACTACAGGGACTCCAATTAGTGGTTTAGTAACTACAGCACAATATCAGGCTCTTGTTGTTGATAATAATAACTTTAGAGTTGCTCTTGCTGGTGTTGGAGGCACTTTAACTGAATCTTATGATAATGGAACCTATGTTAGGTTTACTGGAGTTGGAGTAGGAACTCATATATTCAATTATCAGCCTATTTCTGTTTCAATTAGTGGAGAACTTGGTATTTCTTCTTCTTTGGGTGATTATCATGCAACTATGATTCCTGTTGTAAGAGGATCTGTTACAACGGTTGATTTAACCCAAAATGGTAGTGGATATGGTAACTCTTCAATTGTAAGTTACAACAGAACACCAAATATTGATTTTCTTGCTGGATCTGGTGCTGAACTTAGACCAGTTGTCCAAGATGGTAAAATTGACCAGGTAATCGTTACTAGAGGAGGAACAGGATATAATTCCCCACCAGAAATCATTACATCTGGTATTGGTACTTATGCAACACTAACTCCAGTCATAGAGGACGGTGTAATCACCTCTGTGACCGTTGTTAATGGTGGTGTTGGATTTGTTACTGATAGATCTTTCTTAAGCGTAGAGACTGCTGTAGATGCTGCTGGTAGAGCACCTGTTATTGAAGCCAAAGTCAAGGCATGGGAACTGGATAATGTAAAACGTTATAAGTCATTAATTAAACTTGATGATGGCTTTATGGAGCCAAGTACTGCTACATTTGGATCACAATTTACTCATTTGTATGCTCCTAGAAAATTAAGAGAGATGTTACCATCTCTAAAATTAAATGGTAAGAAAGATTATGGTACATATGATCTAGAGTATGAAAATGCGGAAGAAGTTTCTGAGAATCATTCACCAATACTAGGATTTGCTTATGATGGCAATCCAATCTATGGTCCTTATGGATTTGCCAATATTGATGGTGGTGCTATTAGGAGAATGGTTCCTGGTTATGAATTAAATGCTACTAGGTCACTTGGACCTAGTGTTGGTGACTGGGAATTGGGATCATTTACTAATGATTACACATTTACTAATAAAGGTGATTTAGACAAGTATAATGGTCGTTTCTGTAAGACACCTGATTACCCAGAAGGTACTTACGCATACTTTGCAACTATTGATAGTTCTTCCCAACAGGATGCTACTTTTGACAAATATTTTACTCCTGTATTCCCATATGCAGTTGGAGAAGCATTTAAGTCTAAACCTGATTCTTATAACTTCAGTCCTGATTCAATTACAGATAAAGTTGAACTTGATAAGGGTGGTTATGTAAGAAACATTTATCCATATAAACTTTCGTTTAATGCGAGTGATTATGAATATGTAAAACGTCCAGACAAGAATGTTGATGATTTTGCATCAATAGTTTATGCTGCTACTGGTGGTGTAGAGTCTGTTAAAATTGAATATGGTGGAGTCGATTATAAAGTTGGTGATCAAGTAATATTTGATAATACAGAAACTGGTGGTTCTAATGCATCATCAAGAGTAACTAAAATTGGTGGAAAAGATATAGTTAAAATTTCTTCTTCTACTACTAAGAAGGATGGAGTTACTTTTGAAGTAGCTCTTGATAAGAAGAAAGTTATTGCTAGAACACCTGCACCACATGATTTCAAAAATGGTGACTTTGTTAGTGTATCTGGAATATCTTCTCAGTCTATTATTAATTTAGATGGTGTTTATAATATTGGAGTTAATACTTCAACATTTAAAGTAGCAACTGGTATTGGAAGTACTGGTGTTACAGGAATTGTTACCTTTATTCCAATTAATGGAGATGTAGCAGTTCTACAACCAACTGATGTAATTGGTATTTCAACAGAACAAATGTTTGTTGTAAATATTGATGAATTTAATTCAAGAATTCGAGTAATAAGAGAATATGGTGGAACTGTAGGTACTGCTTATACTCAAGGTTCAATAATTGAAGAAAAACCAAGAGCTCTTACTCTTAACGTTGGTGTTAAAACAGATAAAGAAATTAAACTTCAGAATAGTACTTATTTTGATCCATCAGAAGTAGTTGGTCTTGGAACTACTGCAGGTGTTGGTATTAATAGTGTTATATCTGTAACTGCTCCTGGTTTAGCAGTTGGTGTTGGTACTTCTGTTGCTATTCCAACAAGATCCATTTATATCCCAAGTCATAACTTTACTACTGGTGATTCTTTAACTTATTCTAGTGGTGGTGGAACTGTTGTTTCAGTTTCTACTGATGGAGTTAATAACTTTAATCTTCCAACACAAGTTTATTCTATTAACTTAGGACAGAATATTATTGGTTTAACATCAATGCCAGTTGGAATGGGTTCTACTGGTTATGTGGTTGGTGTTGGATCTACCGCTGCGGAACAACTTTATTTCCATAGTGTTGGTACTGGAGTAACACATTCATTAACTACTCAAGATACTCAATTAACTGGTATATTGGAGAAAGTTGTAGTTACTGCAACTGCTACTACTGCTCATGGTCTTGGAATTGGTGATACTGTCTTCTTAAATGCATTACCTGGAATTACCTCTTCATATACTGTTAAGTATAATGATTATAATAGAAAGACAACTGTAGGATTAGCAACTTTCTTACAGGGGGATGTAAGTACCACTAATAATACTATTAATATTACTAATCATGGTCTTAATACTGGTGACCAAGTAATATATGAATCAGCTAGTGTAGTATCTGGTTTAAGTGATAATTCTGGTTATTTTGTCATTAAAGATAATTCAGATCAGATTAGATTAGCTTCTAATTATCATAATGCAACTATTCAATATCCATTAGCAGTTTCTTTAGCATCTACTGGTGGAGCAGTAACACATTCTCTTCTTCCTATTAACCCTCTTCTTACAGTAACAAGAGGACAAAAGTTAGAACTCAATGTTGCTGATAGTTCATTAGCTAATGTTTCAGGTGGTACAACTTATTCTGCATTCTCAGTTAATTTCTATAGAGATCAAGATTTTAAACATGAATTCCTTACAGTAACACCAGATCAATTTGATGTTAGTACTAGCGGAAGCGTTGGTATAACTGGAGGAAGGGTATTCTTACAAACTAATGCTAAGACTCCTGAAATACTTTATTATAATTTAACTCCGGTTAATCCAGATAGAATTACTACAGTTCAGTCTGAGATTGTGGTTGATAAGACTGTTAAGAATTATAATACAATTAAATTAGTAGATTCTTTATATGATGGTAATTTTAAACTATCTGCTATTGGATCAACCACGTTTACTTTTAATGTTCCAAAGGAACCAGAAAGTGCAGAATATACTAATATAACCGCAGACCTTTCATATACTACATCTTCTGAAGGTGCTTTAGGTCCTATTGCAGATGTTAAGATAACCAATAAAGGATTTGGTTATAATATTATTCCTGGCATTTCTACTGTTAGAAGAACATATACAGGAGCTGCTGCTACAACTTATGGTAATGGTTGTGTTTTAAGAGTTGAAAGTGATTCAATTGGTAAAGTACAAACAACTCATATTACTAATCCTGGTTACGAATTCCCATATGATCAAACTTTACGTCCAACAGGAGCATTACCAAGTCTCTTTAAGATTGATAGGTTTAGAACTTTAGATCATATTGGACTTAGTTCTGGTGGCCATAATTATTCTATTGCACCTAAGTTAATTGTTAAAGATAGGGTAAGTGGATTAATTTTAGATGAGTGTGATATTGTTACTGAGGTAAGTGGATCAGTTGGTGTTTCTAGTGCTATTATTAAGAAAAATACTAAGAGACTTCAAGATCCTAAACCAACCATAATACCTATTCATAACTCTAATGGAGTTGGTATTGAAACTGTTGGATTTACAACTACTTCAGCAACTGTTGAACTAACTCTTGATACTGATTTTTCTTCGGGACAAGACTTCCCATTTGCTGTGGGTGATAAAGTTTTAGTTGAGGGTGTTGGCATTGCTACTACTGGATTTGGATATAACTCTAGTGAATATGATTATAATCTCTTTACTCTTAATTCTATTACTCCTAATTTTGGTGGAGCTAATCCAAAAGTTACTTTTATCCTAGAAAATGATAATCCTGGTGAATATGATCCTGATGCTTCGGCTGGTAGAGTAATACCGCAAAAACATTTTCCTGGTTTTGAACCAGTTACTAGAAAAGGTGATTTTAATCTTAAAGAAACAATTACCCAAGAAACACTTACAGGAACTAAGACAGGTACTGTAATTGGTTGGAATAGAAATAATAATACTCTAAGAGTTGCTACTAGTGATGTATTTGAAGATGGTAAGCAAATTGAAGGAGGATCATCTAATCAAGTTGGATTTATCCAATCAATCGAATCTTTTGATTCTACTTTTGATGTAGGACCTCTTGTAGAGCAAAGACAAGGAAACCAAAATATAACTGGTTTCTTAAATGATTCTCGTCAAAGAGTGGCTGATAATGATTATTATCAAGCATTCTCATACGCTATTAAATCACCTGTTCAGTATGCTACATGGAAAGATGTAGTTAGTGAAATAACTCATACCAGTGGATTTAAGAAGTTCTCTGATATGGAGATTGAATCCTTTGATGGAAGACCTAATGATGCAGATGAGCAAGGATCTGGTTCTTATGGAACAGGTGGTATTGGATTCCCTAACCCTAGTAGGGGTAGTGCTTCTGCAAATGTTGGAGTTCAAACAGTAAGTATTAAAGTTGATTTATCAGCGGTAACTGATGTTGATACTAGATTAGATTTTGATCAAGCTTCTGAATTAAGTGTTGAGGTTGCTGGTATAAGCAGTGCAAATCAGATAACAGTTTCTAAAGAGATTGTTTTAGAGAATAAGATTCTTACTGATTATGAAGAAGCAAGAACTAATAGGGTTCTATCCATTGATGATATTGGAGATTTATTCTCTAGTACTCCTAGAACAGACCCCTTTGAGAAGTTTGATTTTGTAAACAAAGATACCTTCTCTGCCCACAGATACTTCTATCATATAAAAGATACACGTTATACTGGAGAGACTCAAACTGGATTCTTCAATATTGTCCAAGATGGTTCTTATTCTTATATTAACCAGTATAGCATAGACAGTCAGGGGTTCTTAGGATATTTTGATTATGTCTTTAGTGGTGCGTTTGCTAACGTTAATTTCTATCCAACTAAGTATGAATTAAACAATTACGTTATTGATTTCCTTGCTGTTGATTTCAATAGAATGACTGGTGTTGGAACTGGTGCTGTTACTGGAATTGGATCAACTTCTATAGGTGATTTAGTTACAGTCACAGGATTTACTACAACTACTTCTATTGGAGCAGCAAGTACTATTCTTGGTATTAGTTCTTCTAATTCTGCTGCTAATAAAGTAATAGTTGAAGTTGTACAAACTGAAGCTGGTATTGCCACTCATCAATTAGCAGAACTTAATATCATTCATGATAGAACTGGTAATGATTCTGGTACTGGATTTGTCGATTATGGTACATTCTCCAGTGGTCCAATGATTGGAACATTTGGAGTTGAAACAAATGGGCCAACCAATTTGAATTTCTATCCAAATGCTGGTGTTAATACAACTTGTGCTGTAAAGATTGTTGATTATGAATTTAATGCTAATGCTACTGGAGTTGGTTCTACAACAATGATAGAATCAATGATGGAATCATTCTATACTTCCATCTCTGCTTCTGGAACTCCTGGTGAGAATAAGATTTGTGGATTTACAAGTACAGAGTATGAAGGTGCTCATTTTGTAGTTAATATTGAAGATACTACAAATACTAAGGCAGCTCTTACTGAATTACTTGTTTCACATTCAAGTGATGGTATTACTGCTCAAACTTACTCTGCAGAATATGGCGAAGTTCTTACTTATGATGATGATGGCAATGGATTAGATGTAGGATTAGGAACTGTTGGTGCTGGATTCTCAGGTAGCGATTTCTGCTTATATTTTACACCAAATGCAAGTATAGCAACTAAGGTAAGAGTATTTGGTCAAACTCTTGAGAATCAAAGATCTGGTGGTATCTCTACTATTGGTATAGGAACTGGTTCAGATTCTATCGGTCAATTCCGTACTGGAGAAGGTACTTATAGTGGTACTCTTTCTGTTGTTAAACGTAACTTTAACCTTACTCATAGAAACAGACCCATCTTTAGAAAGGTATGGGATCCTGAAGTAGATACTTCAATTGTTAGTATTGATGCAAATACTATTCAAATTGCAGATCATTTCTTAGTTAGTGGTGAGAAACTTACATATGCTTATGATGGAGCTGGTATTGCTACATCTGGTGGAGTAATTGGAACTACTGTTTATGCTGTAAAGGTTAGTGAAGATCTTATTAGACTATCACCTACTGCATCTGATGCTCTTGCGACCCCTCCAACAACTTTAGGATTTACTACAGTTGGAACTGGTAATAGTCATTCTATTACATGTCATAAGCAAGATACTAAGTGTTTAATTGCTCTTGATAATAATATTCAATCTCCTATTGTTTCTACTGGTGTTACTGTTGGATTGGTTAGTACCATGAATGCATCCCAGGTAAATGCTCGTATTACTGGTATTGCTTCAATGATTGGTGGTGATATCATTAAGATTGACGATGAATACATGAGAGTTAAATCTACTGGTTATGGTGGAGTTGCAGATCAATTATTAGTAGATAGAGGATGGTTAGGAAGTGACTTAGGAGTTCATACTGCAACATCTACAGACCCTGCTGTTGTTACTAAGTATGATGGTAATTACACTATACTAGGTAATTCACTTAACTTTGTAGAACCTCCTTATGGTGAGGAAGGTTATGCTGGACTACAAACACGTTCTACTTTCCAAGGAAGGTCATTTATTAGAACTGCAGAATCTGATGACAGTGAGGCTTATAAGGATAACCTCCTCTTTGATTCTATATCTAAAGATTTTACTGGTATTGCTAAGACATTTACATTAACTAGTGAGTCTGGTAGTGTAGTTGGATTCTCTACAAATAATGGTGTATTCTTATTAAATGAAATATTCCAAGGACCAGATGTTGATTACACTTTAACTGAAGATGTTAGTGGAATATCTTCCATAACATTTACTGGTACTGCTTCATCTGTAACATCTGATTTAAATGTTGGTACTCTTCCTAGAGGTGGTATTCTTGTTAATGTTGGTTCTTCTGAAGGAATGGGATATCAACCACTTGTTGCTGCTGGTGGTACTGCTATTGTTTCTGGTTTAGGTACTATTGAGTCAATATCGATTGGTAATAGTGGTAGTGGTTATAGAATCGGTATTCAAACGGTTTATGTTGGAGTTGGTACTTCAGGGGCTACTGGATATCCAAATATTGTTTCTATTGGTACTGCTGTTGTTGAAAGTGGATACATTGTAAGTATTGGAGTTACTGATGGTGTTTCTGCTGGATATACATTTACTAATCCACCTAAAGTCTTTATTGATGCTCCTACAGGATATGAAAATATTCCTTTAGTTGCTGCTGGTGGTTCTACTACAAGTGGAGTTGATGCTACCGTTGATATTACAGTTGGTTTAGGTAATAGTGTAATTCAATTCAAAATTGGTGATACTGGACGTAACTATGCTGTTGGTGATGTATTAACTGTTCCTGCTAATACTGCAAACTTTGCTGGTATTCCAACAACTGGTACACCTGCAAACTTTAAGGATTTCCAGATTATTGTTGAATCAGTTCATGATGATAGTTTCTCTGCTTGGACATTTGGACAATTAGAAGTTCTTGATAACTTCAGTCCATTCTTTGATGGAGTTAAGAAATCATTTACAATTAAGAAAGCGGGTGTTCCTGTTTCACTTAGGTCTGCTAAGGGATCACCTATTAGAATTCAAGATAATTTGATTTTGTTTATTAATGATATTTTACAAGATCCTGGAGTTTCTTACGAGTTCAAGGGTGGTAGTGTTATTGACTTCCTTGAAGCACCTAAAGCAGGTGATACTTTAAAAGTATATTACTTTAAGGGTTCTGCTGCTGACTCAGTATTTGTTGATATTATTGAAACCATTAAGAAGGGAGATAAAATTCGTCTTCGTGATGTAGCTACTAAGTCTTCTACTTTTGGATTCGATCAAACTGAACGTATTGTTAGTGGTATTCAGACCTCTGATAAGTTTAGTACAGTTCAGTACTTCGGTCCTGGTATTACTACTAATACTGCTATGGAACGTCCTATGACGTGGAGTAAGCAAAAGGATGATATTGTTGTTGATGGTGTATATGTTTCTAAAGCAAGAATCATTAATGAATCTGCAATTACTCCTTCTACTAGAATCATTAGTAATGTTGGAGTAGGATCTACTACAATCTATGTTCAGAGTCTCCGTCCATTATTTGATGATAGTGAGGAAGGATACACAGGTTCTGAGTTGAATTTGATTATTGTAGATGAGAATACACCTAAGATTTCTGCTGCTGCAACTGCTATTGTTTCTGATACAGGAACCATTAGTCTAGATTTGACAAATGCAGGTATGGGATATACTGAAGCACCTACTGTTTCTATTAGTACGTACTTCGGTGTAACAACACTTTCAACTGCTTCTGCTACTGTAAGTGCTGCTGGTACAGTTAATACTATAACTGTTGATGAGGTAGGTGCTGGTTATACCAATGCAACTACTCCTTTAGTTCTAATAGGAGAACCAACTGGTGTTGCGGATACACTCGGTACTCCTGTTATGCAAGGTGATTTTGGATTTATTTCTGGTATTGCTGCTACTACTGTTGGAGTTGCATCTACTGGTCTTATATTTGACTTATACGTAAATGAATTGTTCAGAGATGCTACCAGAGTTGGTACTGCAGTAACTATATCTGCTTTAACTGTTGGTGATATCTTCTATGTACATAATTCTAACACAGGTATTGGACTAACATCTTACGGTACTGGAACGGGTATCGGAACTGTTGGTATTGGATCTACCTTTATAGATAACATATATGAAGCTATGGCGGTTTCATATAGTGAAAATTATGTAGTTGGTGTAGGTACTACTGGGGTTCAAAGAGTCACAGTTAGTGTATCTTCTACAGATAGTGTTACTACTGGAATCAATAGTTACTTCGGAAATTATACTTTCGGTAAATTGACTAATGTTACTAGAGATAGTGACCCTCATGCGTTTAATATTGTGACGGATGATGGAATTACTGGGTTGGCAACAGCTCCTGTAATACGTCGAATTAAAAACATCAAACGTTCTTACTAAATAAAGAAAAAAAGTCTAAGTAAATGTCTGCTATTATAACAGATCAATTGAGGGTCTTGAATGCCGCTAATTTTGCAGCAGGTATTAAGACGACTACGAATAGTTATTATAGTTTTATTAATCTGCCGAACGCAACGGATGTTCAGTCAGATTGGGATACTAATGTTCCTGATCCTAAGGATTCTTTTCATCAGGAAGATAGATATTGGGATACTATGATAGCATTGAAGAAAATCAATGCTGGAGACGTAAAGAGAGTTGTAAGAAAATTACAGTGGACTTCAGGTACAACATACGATTATTATAGAGACGATTATAGTAGATCTAATACTGCTGCACAAACTGGTTCATCTAACCTTTATGGTGCAAATTACTATGTAATGAATAGTGATTACAGAGTTTATATTTGTATTGCTAATGGTTATGACCCAGACAACTTACTAGGTAAACCGTCTCTTGATGAACCTCTTCACACAGATTTGGAACCAAAGGCTGCTGGTACTAGTGGTGATGGTTATCTATGGAAGTATCTCTATACTATTAATCCAGGAGATTTGGTTAAGTTTGAGTCAACTAATTTCATCCCAGTTCCTGATGACTGGATGACTACTACTAATGCTAATATTACTGCAGTAAGAGGTAATGCTGCTCTTGCTGGTAACCAGTTAAAGAATATTGTTATTACTAATAGAGGTGCTGGTTATGGTAATGCTGCTACTTATACTAATGTTCCCATTAATGGAAATGGAAATAATGCTAAATGCTCTGTAACTGTTAACTCTTCTGGTCAAGTATCTGCTATTAGTGTTACACAGGGTGGTGATGGATACACATATGGTACTGTTGATTTAGAGACAGGTGGTATTACTAACACTGCTGGTAGTACTGATGCAGTCTTTAATGTTATTATTCCTCCACAAGGAGGACATGGTGCTGACATTTATAGAGAGTTAGGAGCAACTAGAGTCTTAGTTTATTCTCGTATAGAGAATGATGATTCTAACCCTGATTTTGTTACAGGACAACAATTTGCAAGAGTTGGTCTTGTAAAGAACCCAGAAGAAAATGCATCTTCTACAGTTGTTAGTGCCACTCAAGCTAGTGCTGTTTATGCATTAAGATTAACTGGAGCAGGTGTAACTGCAGCAACATTTACTGCAGATTCCAGAGTTCGTCAAACAGTTGGTTTAGGATCTACTGCTGTAGGTCAAGTTATTGCTTGGAATGCTACAACACGTGTTCTTAAGTATTGGCAATCCAGTGCTCTTGCAGGATTTACTACTGCAGGTATAGCAAAGACGAATCCAGAATATGGATTTGAGTTGCATGATTTCTCATCTACTGTAGCAACAGGAGGAACAACTGTTATTAGTGGTGGATCAGTCGATTTGAATATCGATTTAGACTATAGCGGTATCACCACCGTAATAAATAATAAAACGTATAACTTAGGACAAACCTTTACAGAAGGAGTTGCTCCACCAGAAGTTAAAAAATATTCTGGAGAGATTATATACGTTGATAATAGGGCATCTATTACGAGGTCCATCAATCAAAAAGAAGACATCAAAATCATCGTCGAGTTTTAAAACATGTCACAGGAAACGAACCTAAACGTTAGTCCATATTTTGACGACTTTGATGCGGCTAATGATTTTCATAAAGTATTGTTTAAGCCTGGTTTTCCAGTTCAGGCAAGGGAATTAACGACTTTACAATCTATTCTTCAGAATCAGATTGAGAGTTATGGAGATTATACGTTTAGAGAAGGTTCTAAAGTAATACCTGGTCAAGTATCTTACCAGTCTGATTATTATGCTGTACAAGTTGAGGCAGCATATTTCGGTATTCCTGTATCATTTTATGCTGAAAAGTTAATTGGTAAAAGAATACAAGGGGAAGTTTCTGGAGTTACTGCAAAAGTTGTTGATTATATTACAGAATCAGAGTCTGATAATGGAAATTTAACTTTTTATCTTCAGTATGAAAAGTCTTCTACTACTTTTAGTGGACAAACATTCCAAGATGGAGAAACTCTTTTAACTCTATCTTCAATAACTTATGCAAATACTGTAATTGCTGCTAATGAAGGATTTGCAAATGCTATTCCTAGTGGTGCTACAGCTACTGGATGTGCTGTTCAAATAACAGAAGGTGTTTATTGGCTTAGAGGAAATTTTGTAAGAGTTGCAAAACAGACTATTATTTTAGATCAATACACCAATACACCATCATATCGTGTTGGATTATCTGTACAAGAAGAAATTATAACTGCTGGTGCAGATCCTTCATTGTATGATAATGCTAAAGGATTTAATAATTTTGCTGCTCCTGGTGCAGATAGACTTAAAATATCTGCTATTTTAGCAAAGAAAAATGTTGATGAACTTAATGATGAGAATTTTGTAGAAATAATGCGTCTTGTTGATGGAGAAAAGGAGTTTTTCCAAGACGATTCACAACTTTCACTTATAAGAGATGCCTTAGCAAAGAGGACATTTGACGAATCTGGTAATTATTATGTAAAACCTTTTAGATTAAAGGTTAAAGAGTCTTTAAACAATAGAATTGGAAATAAAGGAGTTTATTTACCTGGTCAAACTACGCAGGACGGAAATACTCCATCTAAAGATAGTATGATTTACCAGATTAGTCCTGGTAAAGCATATGTACGTGGATATGATATTGAAACAATTAGTAATACTAACTTAGATGTTCCTAAGGCTAGGACTACAAAAGAAGTAAAAAATATTGGAATAGATTATAATACTGGATCACAATTTATTGTTAATAGAGTATTTGGTGTTCCCAACGTTGGATTAGGAACTACCTCTTTTGTTACTCTAAGAAGTGAAAGAATTGGTGTAACCAGTGCTACTGCTGCTGGAGATGAAATTGGTAAAGCAAGAGTATATGGATTCTCTGCAGAATCAGTAAATCTTAAGTCATCTAATCAAGATGAGAATGAATGGGATTTACGTTTGTTTGATATTCAAACATACACAACATTAGGAATTAGTACTGATATCAATATTTCCCTACCGGCACGTATTACAGGCGATTCTAGCGGTGCTGAGGGGTATCTCACAGCTGCTGTGACTGGTGGTACAAGTCTTAGTGTTTACTGTAGTAATGGTGATTTTGTTAAAGATGAGTCATTTAAGGTTAATGGTAATGATGTAGGTCCTATCATTAAGACTATTAAGGATTATGGACTAAATGATGCATTCTCTGTTTACTCTAATCCAGGGGTAGGACAGACCTTTAATGCTGATTTTAAATTACCTAAAGGTGTATCTCCTAAAGCAAGAACTTTCCGTGGTAATGTACCATCATTTACGATTACTCCAGGAAATCAAGGAATATCTACTATAACAAGTGCTGGTAATAATTTCGCTGGCATTGTAACAACAGGTAATTATGTTTCTTATGCAGGAACTACTACTGATATTAGTTTAAACAAAGTCACTGCAGTCGCTGCTGATGGTAATAGTATTACTGTGGCTGCTGCTACATCAGTATCTGGTGTTTATAACGGTCAACTTCCTGGTGTTAATGACGTTGTAACTCAAACATTACAAATTCGTTCATTAGATAATAAAGTTCAGGCTGGTAATTCCTTACTTACTAGACTACCTGATTCTAATGTTAATGATATTAATATTCTTGATTCACATATTATTGTCAAAAAGCAATTTAGAAATGTAACTGTTGCTAGTAATCAAATTGCTGCTTCTCAATTCAGTTTAGAAGCAGACTTTACTTATCTTCCCTTTACTCCAGATAGGTATGTTATTTCTTATGGGGATGGTTCACATGAACCACTTACTGCTGGTCAAGTAGAAATTAGTGCTGACAGCAAAACTCTAAGTTTCTTCAACCTCTCAAGAGCAGCAGATACTCAAACTAGAGTTGATGTAACACTTAAAAAAGATAATCCATCATCAAAAGAGAAAAGATTTAATACTGGTGTCACAGTTATTACAAGATCTTCTAAAGTAGGTTCTGGTTCTTCAACAGAAAGTCTTCAAAACGGATTAACATTTAGTAATCTTTATGGATCTCGTGTTGAAGATGAAGAAATTTGCTTGAATGTTCCTGATGTTATTAGGGTTCTTGGTGTATATGAATCCAATGACATGACAGATCCTGATCTGCCATCTATTACTTTGGCTTCATTATCAGGTCCTAATGGAACAACTGCTGATTTAACAGTTGGTGAAGAAATAGTTTCTTCCAATGGTTCTGTTGCTGTTATAGCAGAAATAACAAGTTCTACTCAACTTGGAGTTGTTTATAGAAATGATTCTATTATACAAACTGGTGATACAGTAACATTCCAGTCATCAGGTATTAGTGGAACGGTAACAGCATTTACTATTGGTGATAGAAATATTCTTAATAAGTATACTGTTGACACGGGACAGAGACCTGCTTTCTATGATTTTGGAAGAATTGTTAGAAAGAAAGATGAAACAGCACCTTCTAATAGAGTAAAAGTAGTTTATCATCATTATGTGGTTCCTTCTGCTGATGAAGGAGATATGTTCAGTGTCAAGAGTTTTGATGCTGATAGATTTGATGCTGATATTTTCTACCTAGATGAAAAATATACAGATAGATTAACTGATTATATTGATATAAGACCTGTTGTTTCAACTTATGATCCTGATAGTGCTACAAAGTCAGCGTTTGAATTTGATTCAAGAGTTTATACTGGTACTGGACAAACTCCACCTTATGTTCTTTCTGATGATGAGACCTTAAATTTAACATATACTTATTATCAGGGAAGAATTGATAGAATATTCTTAACGACTAATGGCTCTTTCCAGATCCAAGTTGGTAATCCTGCGGATGAACCAGTTGCACCAGCTCCTGTAAATGGTGCTTTAGATGTGGGGACAATATGGGTTCCACCTTATACTTTTGAAGCACAGCAAGTAAAGACTCTACTTAAGTCTTACAAGAGATATCAAATGAAAGATATCGGTAGACTTGATAATAGAGTTAAGAACCTTGAGTATTATACAGCACTTTCTATGTTGGAAAGTGATACAAAGAATATGTCCATCAAAGATGCTGATGGATTGGACAGATTTAAGTGTGGATTCTTAGTAGATAACTTTAAATCTAACCTTGCTTCTAGTGTAAATGATCCTGATTTCAATGCTTCAATTGATAAAAATGCTGGTGAAATGCGTCCATCCCATTATACTACTGCAGTAGATTTACTCTTAGGTACTAATGCAATTATTGGTATAGGTCAAACAGCAGATCCTTCTCAGGATTATGGTTTTGCCACAGATTTAGTTGGTAGTGGATGTCGTAGAACAGGAGATTTAATTACTCTGGATTACGATGAAACTATAATGGTTGAGAATCTTTATGCTTCTCGAACAGAAAATGTTCAACCATTTGCTGTATTGTTCTGGCGTGGAAGTATGGAATTAAATCCATCTTCTGATGTTTGGATTGATACAAAAAGAATTGATACGCAAGTTATTAATATTGAAGGAAATTATGAAGATATGCTCAAGGAGACAGGTGCTGATCCAAATACAGGCCTTATCTCTACTGTATGGAATTCATGGCAGACAGATTGGGTTGGTGTTGATGTAGCTACAACAATTGCTCATGAAACACGTGTTCAGAGAACAGGTGATGTTCCTAGAACAATTGATATTGCATCTAACCGAGGTTGGGGTAGGCCAAGTCGGTGGTTCTTTAGAAATGTTGAGGTTAGTGCTCAAACAATTCGGGTTGAGGTAACTAATCAAGAAACTACTACAAGAACTCATCAGTCTAGGACTGGACTTACAACTAGATTAGTTGAAAGAATTGATACTGAATCTCTAGGAGATCGTGTTGTTGATCGTGAGAATCTTCCATTCATGCGTTCACGTAATATTGAATATGTGATTAAGGGATTGAAACCAAGAACTCAATTATATGGGTTCTTTGAAGGAGAAGATGTTGCTAAGTTCTGTTTCCCTAAACTGTTGGAAATAACGATGGATAATGGTACATTCCAAGTGGGTGAAACTGTTATTGGTACTCCAGCAATTTTAGATGAGGGAGCAAATACAGCATCAACTCCATATATTCAGTTTAGAACTGCTACACCAAATCATAAGTATGGTCCATATAATGCTCCTACTGATACCTATACTGTTAACCCATATGCTGATAATCAAGGTATAGCAGAAGTTTATACATCAACTGCTGTTATTTTAAACGTTGATACATTCAGTCTTCAGAACCAACCACAAGGTGATTATTATGGATTTATAAATGGAAGCATGACTCTTAGAGGACAAAGTAGTGGTGCTCAAGCAACAGTTACAAAATCACGTCTTATAAGTGATAATGTCGGTACATTAATTGGTTCTTTCTTTGTTCCTGATTCTACAATAGCAGAAAACCCACAGTTTACTGCTGGTAATAAGAGCCTTCGTTTCACTGCTTCTCCTGTTAATTCACTTATACCAGGAACTATTTCAACTGCAGTAGAGAAGAATTATGAGTCTTCTGGTGTTCTTGAAACTATTCAAGAAACAATTATTAATACCAGAAATGCTGAAATTGTAACTGAAGAGTTGACTGATAACAGAGTTCTTACTGATAGACAAAGAAGAGAGATTGGTAGAAGAGATGTTGCTGTTCTTAGTACAACAACTACAACAGTTAGACAAAGAGTTATTACTAGATGGTGTGACCCTCTAGCACAAACATTCAGTGTACCGGAAGCTAATGGTGTATTCCTTACAAGTGTAGATCTTTACTTTGAAACTAAGGATGAGATATTACCTTGCGGAGTTGAAGTTAGAACTGTAGAAACTGGTTATCCAACTACAACTATCTTACCATTCAGTAAGGTTGATGTATCTGCTGCTAATATTAATGTATCAGCAGATGCTAGTGTTCCTACTAGATTTACATTTGATTCTCCAGTATATGTTGAAGGTGGCAATGAATATGCATTGATTGTTATATCTCCTTCTACCGAATATAACATATGGATTTCTAGACTAGGTGATGAAGATATTTCTACTACGGGATTAGGAGAATCTCAGAAAGTAATTATAACCCAACAACCATACTTGGGATCATTATTCAAATCTCAGAATGCTTCTACATGGAGTGCGTCTCAGTATGAGGATATGAAGTTTGTATTGAATAAAGCGGACTTCACGGCTGGTACTACTGGAACTGTTAACTTCTATAACCCACAACTTGCTGTTGGTAATAATGAGTTAGTTGAATTAACTCGTAACCCACTTACGGTTCTTTCTAAGAGAGTTACACTTGGTTTAACTTCTTCTATTGCGGATAGTATTGATACACTTGGTATTACTACTGGTGTTGCAATTGCACAAACTGGATCTGGTTTATCAGGTGGTTTAGGACGTATTATTGCGATTGGTGGTTCTGTTGTAAGTAGTGGTTCTACAGATTCTCTCTTATCAGTTAATGCTGGTACTGGATATACTGTTGCAACATCAGAAAGTATTCAACCATTTACTATTACTGGTAGTGGTTCTGGAATGGTAGTTACTGTTCAGGTATCTACTGCTGGATCTGTTTATCAAGATCCTAATAATAAGGCTGGATTAGTTGGACTTGTTAGTGTTACTGATGGTGGTAGAGGATATAAGATTGGTGACGTAGTTGGCATTCCAACTGCTTCTATGAATGGTATTGGTACAGGAGCACAATTATCTGTTGTTTCAATTGGATTTACTAATACATTATTCTTAGATGATGTTCAAGGAGACTTTGTTGCTGCTGGTGCTAGTATGAATTATGTTACTAATACTGGTATTAGATCTGAAATTAATGGTTCTGGTTCCAATGTAACTATTCTATCTGGTCAAGCAATTGCAGATCCTTATTATGATGGTAAATCAATGAAGGTTTATCATAAGAATCATGCTATGCATGAATCTAATAACCTTGTTAAGATTGAAGGTATTGTGAGTGATATTGCTCCAACTTCTATAACTGCTGCTTATGGTAGAGATAACACTGGAGATTTAGTTGTAAGTGCTGGTAGTGCATTTACTTCATTCGAAGGTGTTGGAGTTGGTACAACTAACCCAGGATATCTTAAGATGGGAAATGAGATTATTAAGTATACTTCAGTTAGTGGTACTACAATTAGTGGAATTACCAGAGCACAAGATTCAACCCTTGCATTTACTCACCCAGTAAATTCATTAGCATATAAGTATGAGTTTAATGGAGTATCTCTAAGGAGAATTAATAAGACTCATAATATGTCTGAAGTTGCAAATCAAGGATCTCATCCTATAACAATGGATACTTATTTCCTTGGTATTGATATGAATGAGACAGCATCTGATGGTGTTGGTATTGGTATTAGTAGATCATCTAGTGCTAATGGGTTGCCAAGTCTATATTTTGACAGCACAAAGGGTGGTGGAGAATCTAGAATTAAGGCTTCTCAAAACATTCAATTTGAAGTTCTTACACCAAATGTTCAAACATTAACTCCTAAAGGAACTGCAATAACATCTAGAGTTAGAACTGTTACTGCAAGAAGTGTAAGTGGTATTGAGACATCATTTGAGGATGAAGGATATCAAGGAATTAGATTAAATGATTCAAATTATCTTGAAACACCTCGGATGATTGCTTCTAAGGTTAATGAAGATAGTAAATTAACTTCTCTTCCTGGTAATAAGTCATTCAATCTACAGTGTGATTTTGATAGTGATGATCCTAACGTATCACCAGTTATTGATATTGATAGAGTAAGTACCATTCTTACAACTAATAGGATTGATGATCCTATTGATAACTTTGCTCAAAATTCTTTAGTTAAGATTGCTGGACAAGATCCATCTTCTGCAACTTATGTTACTAAGAATGTAGGTCTTAAGGTTCCTGCTACAGGAATTAAAGTTCTATTCTCTGGTAATAGAGCATCTACCTCTGATATTAGAGTAGCATATGCTATCTTTAGACAAGATGAGGCAGAAAATGAAATGCGTTATGAACTCTTCCCTGGTTATGATAACCTTGATGAGAATGGAATAATCATTAATCCTGAAGGCAATACTGGTCTACCTGATCAATTTGTTGCTCCTTCACAGGGATTAGATGATTTCCGTGAATATGAATTTACTATTGAAGACTTGAGAGAATTTACTGGATTTAAGATTAAGATCATTATGACAGGAACTAATCAGGCTAAACCACCTAGAGTTTCTGAATTCAGAGCGATTGCATTATCATGATACCAGTAAAAGACAATCATGCTCTTTATAGAGATGAATCTTCAAACGCAATCGTTTCAACTGATATGACTGAGTACAAAAAGTACATTGATGCTCGTAAACATAAACAAAGTGAACGTGCTGAATTAGATGAACTTAAAGGTGAAATTAAAGAGATTAAGGAAATGTTAAGGAGTATCGTAAATGGCAACTAGAACCTTCACATTTGATTCAACATCTGACTATCCATCTGTTGTAGATTTGGTAGTTAATGTTGGTGCGTCATTTACTTGTACGTATACAGTAAATGATACGTCTGGCACTGCAATAGATTTTACTGACTATACTGCAGAATCTTCTCAGATGGCCAAATATGTTGGAGCTGCTGCAACAGCAACTTTTACTGTTGGTTTTTCTAGTGCTTATGATGGAAAAATGTTTATTGGGTTAACCACGACTCAAACATCAGAATTGACGGAAGGAAGACATGTATATGACGTTAATGTTAAGACCGGAGATACAGTTTATAGGATTGTAGAGGGTCAAATTATGGTGAGGGGTGGTATATCATCCACTCTTTGATAAATACTTAGAAAACTGGTGATATGTCAAAGCCTGCTTCTAGAACAGAATTAATAGAATACGGGAAGAGACAATTAGGTGCTCCCGTTCTCGAAATAAATGTTGCTGATGAACAGATTAGTGACTTAGTAGATGATGCATTTCAGTTTTGGAACGAGAGGCATTATGATGGTGTAGTTAAACTACCATTAAAGTATCAATTTACTGATGATGATATTAGTAGAGGTAATGGTACAGTAGGAATTGTAACAACAACTGTTACCCAACCAGCAAGTACAGGTATTGGAACTACTGCTGGTGCTGATGCTACATTTAAGTTTGAAGAGAATAGTAATTATATTAAAATGCCTGATACTATTGTAGGTGTTAATAAGATATACAGATTTGATGGTTCTAATACCATGACCAATAATATGTTTAGTGTGAAATATCAGTTATTCTTAAATGATGTTTATTACTTTGATTCACTTGAATTATTGACATATGCGATGACGAAAACGAAGTTGGAAGATATTGATTTCCTATTGAATACTGAGAAACAGATTAGATATAATATTAGACAAGATAGATTATACCTTGATATTGATTGGGGTAGTGTGACAAAAGATGAATATATTATTATTGATTGTTGGAGAGTTTTAGATCCATCAGATTCTACTAAAGTCTTTAATGATAGGTTCTTAAAGAGGTACTTTACTGCTCTTCTTAAGAGACAGTGGGGCCAGAACCTTATTAAATTCCAAGGAGTTAAACTTCCTGGTGGAATTGAATTGAATGGTCGTCAAATATATGATGATGCTCAACTTGAGATCGATAAGATCCAAGATAGAATGACTTGGGATTACGAAGAATTGCCTCTTGACTTGATAGGATAATGGCATTAAATCCATTTTTCACACAGGGAACCAAAAACGAACAGAATTTGGTTCAGGACATAATCAACGAACAGTTGAAGATGTATGGTGTTGAGTGTTATTATCTTCCTCGAAAATATTTAACAACCAATACTATCATTAGAGAAGTAGTTCAATCTAAGTTTGATGATGCTTATCCATTAGAAGCATACGTTAATAACTACGATGTCTATCAAGGAAATGGTACAGTACTATCAAAGTTTGGTATTGAAGTCCAGCAAGATATTAACCTCACTATATCTAAGGATAGATTCGAGAATTATATTACCCCTCTTATTAGAAACGAAACGGGAATTAAATTATCCACCAGACCAAAAGAAGGAGATCTTATCTGGTTCCCGCTTGATGATAGATTGTACGAAATTAAATTCGTCGAACATGCAAAGCCCTTCTATCAATTAAAAGAACTTTATGTCTACGAACTACAATGTGAAGTATTCCGTTATGAAGACGAAACGGTTGATACTGGAATTGGTTCTATTGATGACGAAACAGAAGACCTTGGATATAACCAAACTCTCACACTTACTGGTGTCGGAACAACAGCTACTGCTGTCACCACATTTAGAGACGGCGGTGTTCAGTTCATTGACCTCCTTAATTCTGGAGCTGGATACAGAGCAGCACCTACAGTTGCAATTTCTTCTGCTCCAAGTGGCGGCATTACAGCTACTGCTGTAGCAATAACAACCAGTGTTACAGGATTAACAACCTCGTTTGCTGTTGAGAAGATATGTATAACTAATCCTGGTGCTGGATATACAGAAATACCTGCAGTAGCATTCAGTGGTGGAGGAGGAACTGGTATCGCTGTTACAGTCGGTATCGCTACAACTGGTAGTGTCGGTGTGGTTACTATTACCGATGGTGGATCAGGTTACTATGGTACTACTCCTACAGTCACCTTCAGTTCCCCTGGAACAGGTGTTACTGCCCTTGGAGAGGCAATAGCAGTTGGAGGTACTATTCGGTCTGTTAGACTGTCTAATGCTGGTTGTGGGTACACTGATGTCCCAACAGTCACTATTAGCAATCCTGGATTACTTGGATCTGGTGATTACTACTTCAATGAGGAGGTTACAGGTGGAACAACAGGAACCAAAGCCAGAGTCAAATCTTGGGATGCAACAACTAAAACCCTTGTGGTCGGTATTGCAACAGGAACATTCAACCCAGGAGAGTCTATCACTGGTGACGAATCCTCAGCAGTTTATACTCTTGCAGTGGATACTACTGACGATATAGTAACTCCTTATGCTGAGAACCAAAATATCCAATCAGAGGGAGATGATATCCTTGATTGGACAAAATCTAACCCCTTCGGAGATGCTTAATGGAAGTAATTATTACACCAGATGATGACTGGTTCGAACCCCCTAGAAAGAAAAATCCTTTAGATGATATGCCAATTGCAAAGGATTATGATAATCCAAGACCTGAAGAAGAGATAGCAGATAATTACGCATCACGTCATGATTCATCACCAGATTTCGAACAAAGTGCAAAAGAAACTGTAACTATACATGAGAAAATGTACAGATTTGCAACTAAGAATGGTACCCATACAATAGGTGGTGGTTCGGAACTTGTTAAATAGTAAGTAGTCGAATTATTATCTGTGTTTGAATATTTCTACAATGAGATCCTCAGAAAGACCGTAATTGGTTTTGGAACTCTCTTTAATAACATACAGATCAAGCACTTAGACAGTGATAATAAAGCTGTCAGTGTGATGAAAGTGCCATTGGCTTATGGTCCAATCCAAAAGTTTTTAGCAAGGATTGAACAGGCACCTGATCTTAAGAATGCACAAACTTTAACTTTACCTCGACTATCATTTGAGTTTACTGGTTTAAGTTATGACCCCGCAAGGAAAGTAACTCAGACTCAAACTTTTCTAACAGCAGCTACATCTGACAAGACTACTGCTAAAAAAGTTTATATGCCAGTTCCATATAATATGAGTTTTGAACTCAATCTCATTGCCAAATTAAATGACGATGCATTGCAGATTGTTGAACAAATATTACCTTATTTCCAACCTTCTTATAACCTAACAATTAATATGCTCTCTACTATAGGAGAGAAAAGAGATGTTCCTATAGTTTTAGATAGCGTCACATTTACTGATGATTATGAGGGAGACTTTTCAGAACGTAGAGCTTTAATCTACACCCTCACATTTACTGCTAAGACATATCTCTTCGGACCTATACCTGATTCATCGACTGGATTAATTAAGAAAGCAACCATCGATTACAGCACAAGGAAGGGCAAAGACTTTAGAAGAGAAGTTCGCTACAGTGTTACACCTAAGGCAGTTAAAGATTATACTAATGATGGAACTACATATTTGGCAGAGACTCTAGATGTTAAAGAGACTCTTGTTACTGTAGGTGATTCATCTGCTCTCAGCGTTAACGACCATATCTATGTCGGTACTGAGAATATGAGCATCTCAGAGATTGATGGTAACAATCTTGTTGTTAAACGTGGTCAAGAGGGAACTACTGCTGCAGAGCATGTTAATGGTGCTACAGTAGACCTTATTACTGCTGCTGATGATGCACTTATTGATATAGGTGATAACTTCGGATTTAATGAAACAACTTCATTCTTCCAAGACTTCAAGCAGTATAGTCCATCTCAGAATAAGGATGTATAATCATGGCAGACTTCACCGAATTGGAAGAAGCATTTGATGTAGCAAGCGAAATTGTTGCAGACACTAAGAAGGTTGGTATTCAAAAACCTCCCGTAGATAGGGACAAAACGGATATCAGAAATGACTACGAATACACAAGAGGCAATTTATACTCTATCATTGAGAAAGGACAAGAAGCAATTAATGGAATTCTTGAACTTGCTCAAGAGAGCGAAATGCCAAGAGCATACGAAGTTGCTGGACAACTCGTTAAGTCAGTATCAGACGCAACTGACAAGTTGATGGATCTACAGAAGAAACTTAAGGATGTAGAAGAAGAGACTGTACAAAAAGGACCAAATACAGTTAACAATTCACTCTTTGTAGGTTCTACTGCAGAATTAGCTAAGATGCTAAAAGACGCAACCAAGGCCCAAAATAAATAGAAATATGGTAAATAAGACTCCTATTGTTGATCTACCGTCAATAGACGAGTTTATTGTTGAGCCTGTTGAATTACCATCGGTAGATGAGTTCCTACCACAAGAAGAAATTGTAGAAGAAGTTCAAACCATTGAAGATGCTGATGGTAATGCTTTTCTAGAAGTAGAAGATGTTATTAAAGCACCTGAATGGGGTGAGTTGGTAAGGATGGTTAATGATGTTCGTAAGGACATTCCAGAGATACCAGAGATTAAAGATTATGCTCCAGAGTTAGAAGAACTATCTGCTACTATTCAGCAGATAAAAGAAGAGATACCTGTAGTACCTGAGGTACGTTATTATGAAGATGAGTTGCAGGCATTACGAGAATCAATTAATAAAGTTGAAGACTCTATCCCTTCTTTACCTAATTGGATTTCAAAGGTCACCGAAGTCCCTGATTTTGCTTGGGTTGGAAAAGGATTCAATGTTATTGATGAGGATTTCAGAGGAGTTAGGGACACTATATCAACCTTAGCTGCTAGAGTAACTACTGAGTTAGAAAAAATACATGAAGAGACTGATGTTAAGCAGTTTGAAACAAAGACTGACTTTAAAACCATTCATGAAAGAGTTGATACAGTAAGAAAAGATATCTTTAAAGAACTTAGAGAGCAATCTACTGTTATTTGGAACCTTCAGAAGAAACTAAAAAATAACCAGAAAGAGTTTGAGATAACTTTTAATGAAAAAGTAGGTGAGAGGTTTGATGCTTTTAGTGAAGTAACCAAGAAAACTGTAGATAACTTACAGGAATCATTTGTAGAGTCTACAGATAATCTTGCCAAGCATATGGATGGTGAGATTAAATCTCTTCAAGAAAGAATAAAGACTCTACCTAAACCAAAATATTATGAGGAAGATATAAAAAATATTAAAAAAGAACTTAAAGATTTAACTGAGTTAAAGTCTATTGTATACGATATAAAAATAACACAAGGTGATATACAAGAAGGACTTTTAAACATTCCTCCTAATGTTGATAATTCAGATCCATTAACTCCTTTGGATCAGAATTTTGCTACTCATGAAGATTTAGCAAAACATTATAGACTCTTTATTAATAGAGTTCAGCAACAGATATCTGTTTTAGGTGGAGGTGGTGCTGTACGTTTTGATGACCTAGAAGACGTTGGTATTGGAACTTATACTAAGTATGAGACTACTGCTACTAATCCTGGTATTAATACAGGTACAGTACTGATATATGATTCTAATTTAAAGATTGTTGGTATTGCTAGTACAGCATTAACCACAGATGCAGAGACTTTAGATCAGACCTTGAAGCAGGGTAATACCACTGGCATGGGTATGAGTATGAGTGGTATTGTTACTTTCAGTAATACCACTGAATCTACTGATTGGGACAGTGGTTCTGTATTATTCAGTGGTGGTGTTGGTATAGCCAAGAGTTTGCATGTTAAGGGTAATATATCAGCAGCAGGAACTATTACATATGAAGATGTAACAAACGTTGATTCTATTGGTATTATAACAGCAAATAGTGGTATAAACGTTTCTGGTGTAGTTACTGCAGTTGCAGGTGCAGCAGTAACTTATTATGGTGACGGTTCTAATTTATCAGGTAAAGCATCTATAGGTTTAGTATTGGCATTATCATAAGTAAAAATTAAGTTGTATATATATTAAGCCTTACGTATGCTATAATGGCTGAGGAAGTTAAAGAGGAAATTAAGGAAGAGGAAGAATCTACGGAAGAGAAAAAGGGTGCTTTAGGTAAACTAAAGGACGCTATTCTACCAGATGCTGAAGAGCAAGCAGCAATCGTCAGTACATTTGTACGGCTTGGTGTGTTGGTTTGGTCCGGTGGAATATTGACTTTAAATTACGTGGCTATTCCTGGTGTTCCTCAACAGAAAATTGATCCCACATTTATTGCTTCGGTATTTACTGGAGTTTTAGCTAGCTTCGGAATTCAGACAGCATCTAAGAAAGGTGATGGTACGATGAAGATGAATGGCAATGGATCAAGTGCTCCTGGTCAAGTGTCTAAGGCGGACATGGAACGGTTAATTGAAAAAGCAAGTCAAACTGCTCCTGCTCAAATTATTCGCATTGAACAAGCACCACTTCAAATAGGTGGTACTCAACCCCCAAAACAAAATAAACCTACGGAATAAAATTATGTCTTGTCAAAAAGTAATTAATGTCATTGCTGTTGCGTCTGCTGTTGTATCTGCTGCCGTTGTTGGCAGTGGCGTATTTGTATTTGTCAACAGAGATTCTATCATTGATAACGTCAAGCAGCAAGCTATTGACGCTGCTCTTGGATCACTTGGTGGATTGGGTGGTGGATCACTTCCTCTTGGCACCAATGATCTTGCTGCTCCTTCTGTTGGTTCTCCTGTTGGTGCTCCGACCCAAACTTCGCAAGCCCCGCAGATACCAGGACTCTGAAATAGAGGATAGAATACCATGAAAAGGTGGATTGGAATAAGCCTAGGAACTCTCCTGGGCGTTTCCCATTTAGGGATGATCGGAATTATATCTCAACAGACAAAGTTTCCTAAACTTAATTTGCCAATTGGAGAATATACTTCATATTCTGTTAAGGCAAATAAGGATGGTTATCTTATAAATTATCGAGCCCATGATCCTAAAGTCATGGTATCTGTTAAGAGGCAGGATAAACCTGCTGGATTCTTAGGATTTGGTAAGAGTAGAACTCATATAGAAAATCAATATATGGCAGAAGGTGCTCTTCATACTCAAGGTAATCCTAAAGGATTAAGTGCTGGAACTATTGCATGTATTAAGAAAAGGGGTAGTGGAGAAGGTACAGGTAGATTAGTAGGTGGTGGTTTAGGTACTGCTGCTGTAGGAGTCACAGGTGTTGCATCTATTCCTGTAGTAGGATGGGTACTTGCTGGTGCTATGACTATGATGGGTATGGAACAAGGTGCTGAGATAGGTGGAAATATGGCAGCAGATCTCGCTAAGGAATGTAACGAAGTTGAAGAAGACATTAAATGATTAAATAGTTATTCAACATTTTGAACGTATGTACACCGTCTACGAGGAACATATTGAAGTATTGGAGGAAACAAATGAGCGACTCCAAAAAAGAGTTGTTATGTTAGAGAAGAAAATAAAGTATTATCAAAAAGCATTAGAAGACGAAGAGGAATAAATATAAGGAGACTTCTATTTTTTATGAAGGATTGTCCTCCTGGTAAATATTTTTGCAATAAGGAAAAGAAGTGTATGCCTATTCCCAAGGGACACTATGTGGGAGCTCGTGGCTGGTTAAGACCTGATCCTGAGGATGAAGATGGAAACGGAAATGGAAAGAAATCAAAGGGTGGCAAGAAGAATGGCAACGGGCATTCAGGAACTAATGGGTCTAGTTCTGGCAACGGCAATGGCAATGGGAACGGTGCCGCAGGAGGAGGAATGAGCGAAGATAAGAAGTGGATTCAGAAAGCCACTAAAAATATGAGGAAGGATAAACCTTGTACTGGTGAAAAGTTTGGTAGTGAAACTTGTCCTCCTGGATCTAAGAGATATAACCTTGCCAAGACTTTCCGTAAGATGGCAAAGAATGAAGATTGGAAACCAGAGATAGAACATAGTAAGCTGGGTGATGCTACTAAGAAAGCAAAAGAGAAGAAGAGGAAGGAAGCAGAGTCTAGTCTGCCACCTCATCTTAGGTTAGATGCTATGAAGAAAGCATTTGCTCATACTAATGAGGAAGTGGAACTTGATGAAGGTGGTATGGCACGTCAGGTGAAGCACTCTAAGAGTCGCAGCACTGCAGTCCTAACTGCTAATAGAGGTGACAAATCTAGTAAGGAAAACAAAGCACGTAATAAAGAACTTGGTAAAAAAATCCGTAGTATGGGATATGGATATAAGAAAGTAAAGGGTGAATATCCTGAGAAGGATGAGAAGACAGGTAAGAAGAAGACAGTCAGTGAACCATCAATGTCTGTCAATGCTCCCAAGAAGAAGTTCAAGAAATTTAAGAAACAAATGAAACGTCTTGGTAAGGAGTATAACCAAGATGCTGTAATCACAAAGAAAGGAAAGGATAAAGCAACTTTACATCCTACTCATAAGAGAGCACGTAAAACATCAACTGGTGTTTCTAGAAAAGGTACTAAGTTAGGTCAAGTACGTCCAGGTAAAACTGGAGAGTACGGCCATACTAAAGTTGGTAGTAAGACTTACACTTATGAAGCAACAACTCTTCCAAGAATAAACGGACAGACAATGTATGTCACATTCCAGTGGCGTGGTAAGTATATGTCTCTGCAGATGTTCTTCCCAGAACTAAAGGTTCCTTCTAAGAAAGAAGTGCAAGATGCAGTTGTAAAGGTATATCCTGGTTCTAGAGTAATGGACTATGATGTAGTTTTAAGAGATCCTACTAAACCAATTTTACAATTACCAGAAGATATTGGTGCAAAGAGTTCTAAATGTCCTAGTGTTGATGAAGTACAATCTAAACAAATAGCACAAAAGAAAGAGAATATGGTTGATAAGAAAAAAGAAGTATTGCAAAAAATACAAGCAATTAGATCTAGTAATATAAAGTAATTATGGCAAATCCAATTGTTTATGGGAAGATATGTAATCCTATTAAGGTTGCATATGGTAGTACCGTAGGAGTGATTACTTGTGTTGATAATAAAAAGATCTACATAGATGGTGTGTATGCACATGCTGGATATGGTGCATCTACTAGTGCTCAAATCTACTTTGTTCCTAATGGTGGAACAACTGATTCTCCTGATTTTAGGATTGTAGATGAAAGCATTGCTGATAGAGGAAACTATAGGTTTGATGTTTATGCATCTCCTTTAGTCCTTGAAAATGCTGGAGATGCTTTGTTCGTTGGTACTGGTAACTTTGAATCATCTGGTGCTGGAGCAACCTGTACTTTTATTGTTAGTGGTTATCGTCAAACTTAATTATGGCTCAAGAAGTATACCTTGGTAATCCCAATCTCAAGAAAGCAAATACTGAGATTGAATTTAGTCATGACCAGGTTCAGGAGTTTATTAAATGTAAACTTGATCCTGTTTATTTTGCTCGTCAATACATCAAGATTGTAAACGTTGATGAAGGATTGGTCGGCTTCGATATGTGGCCATTCCAAGAGAAGTTAATAACTAGATTCCATGAGAATAGATTTAATATTTGTATGATGCCTAGACAGACTGGTAAGTCAACCACGTCTGTATCTTATCTACTT